>Ga0302311_10000044_pt1 | contig 148483 bp, 138 predicted proteins | sample III_Palsa_N1_3_FD_200449 | JGI IMG/M metagenome (GOLD analysis project Ga0302311, IMG submission 200449) | Peat permafrost microbial communities from Stordalen Mire near Abisko, Sweden - III_Palsa_N1_3 | ecosystem: Environmental > Terrestrial > Soil > Palsa > Peat permafrost | place: Sweden...
TTTTATGAACCCCCGCGGCCAGGTTCGGACACCTATCCGAATCGCGGGGACCCGATGAACCCAGCCATGGCGCCCGCAAGAGCGCCGTTCGGCAGGATGTTTTCGAGGGTTCCGCCGGCCCGGCCAAACGAGAGCGCGCTGTCCCGCCGGTTTTCGCACGGCGTGAGACCGGCCGTGCTCCGGAGTAGATGCCTGATGGCACGACGCATGCTGATCGATGCGACGCATCCCGAAGAAACCCGGGTCGTCGTTCTCAATGGCAACCGTCTCGAAGAATTCGACTTCGAGACTTCCACCAAAAAGCAGATCAAGGGTAATATCTACCTGGCGAAAGTCACGCGGGTGGAACCCTCCCTGCAGGCCGCCTTCGTGGAATATGGCGGCAATCGCCATGGTTTCCTGGCGTTCAGCGAGATCCATCCGGACTATTACCGGATCCCGGTCGGCGACCGCGAAGCGATGATCGCGGCCGAGCGCTATGACGACGAGCATGGCGACGACGACCAACCGCACGAGCACCACGAGCAGCCCGACCATGACGCCGAACATCACGGCGACGAGGATCATGAGCACGCGGAGTCCGATCCGACGCCGGTGCCCTATCCGGCACCGACGCTGGCCGCCTCCGACGGCATCACGGTCGGCGCGACCTACGCGGTCGAGATCGTCGATCCGGCACCGTTCGAAGCCTCGCCCGATGCCGGCGCCGAGGCGTTCGATGCCGACGCACCCGACGTCGGCGGCGACTCCAGTCATATCGAACAGTCGGAAGCGGCGCCGATCACGGTCGAGACCGTGGGCGGCGACGATTTCGAGGAAGTGCAGTCCCGGCCGCGCACGCGCCACTACCGCAGCTACAAGATCCAGGAAGTCATCAAGCGTCGGCAGATCCTGCTGATCCAGGTGACCAAGGAAGAACGCGGCAACAAGGGCGCGGCGCTCACCACCTACCTGTCGCTCGCCGGCCGCTATTGCGTGCTGATGCCGAACGCCGGGCGTGGCGGCGGCGTCTCGCGCAAGATCACCTCGACCACCGACCGCCGTCGCCTGAAGGAGTTGATGGAGGAGCTGGAAGTGCCGGAAGGCATGGGCGTCATCGTCCGCACCGCCGGCAGCGAACGCTCCAAGGCCGAGATCAAGCGCGACTACGAGTATCTGCTGCGTCTGTGGGACGAGATCCGCGAGATGACGCTGCAATCCTCGGCGCCGGCGCTGATCTACGAGGAAGGCAGCCTGATCAAGCGCGCGATCCGCGACCTCTATGCCCGCGACATCGAGGAAGTGCTGGTCGAAGGCGAGGACGGCTACCGGACCGCCAAGGAATTCATGCGCATGCTCATGCCGAGCCATGCCGCCAAGGTCCGGCCTTACCGCGATCCGGCGATCCCGCTGTTCCATCGCTTCCAGGTCGATGCCCAGATCGACCAGATCCATAACCCGGTCGTCCAGCTGCGCTCGGGCGGCTATATCGTCATCAACCCGACCGAGGCGCTGGTCTCGATCGACGTCAATTCGGGCCGCTCGACCAAAGAGCGCAACATTGAAGAGACGGCAACCAAGACCAATCTCGAAGCGGCCGAGGAAATCGCCCGCCAGCTGCGCCTGCGCGATCTGGCCGGCCTCGTCGTCATCGACTTCATCGACATGGAGGACGGCCGCAACCAGGGCGCCGTCGAGCGCAAGCTCAAGGATGCGATGAAGAACGACCGGGCCCGCATCCAACTCGGCCGGATCAGCCCGTTCGGCCTGCTGGAATTGTCGCGCCAGCGCCTGCGCTCCAGCCTGATCGAGGCCTCGACCCAGATCTGCCCGCATTGCAACGGTACCGGCACGATCCGCTCGACGGAATCGACGGCGCTGGTCGTGCTGCGCGCGCTCGAGGAAGAGGGCATCCGCCGCCGGACCGCCGAGGTCGCGATCTACGTCCCGACGCCGATCGCGCTCTATGTGCTGAATCAGAAGCGCGACACGCTGTCGATGATCGAGCAGCGCTACGGCTTCCGCGTCATGGTCCTGCAGGACGACACGCTGGTGCCGCCGGCCTTCCGCCTGGAGCGCGTCCGCGCGATGACGCCGCAGGAACTGGCCGCCCTTCCCGTCCCGGTCATTCCGCCGCCGGAGGAAGAGGAAGAAGAATATATCGAGGAGATCGAGGAATCGGTCGAGACCGAAGCCGAGCCGCGTGAGGCCGCTGCGCCGCGCGGCGAGCGCCCCGCCGGCGAAGAAGCCGGCAGCGACGAGGATCGTCCGCGCCGCAAGCGCCGTCGGCGCAAGCGTCGCCGTCCGGGCGAGGAACTGGGTGCGGCCCAGGATGGCGACGAGAATGCCGTCGAAGGTGACGAAGAAGACGGCGACGAGGCCGAAGGCGCCGAACCTGCGGCCGAGGGCGAAGACGCCGCAGCCGGGACCGCCGCCCCGTCCGATGTGGTCGGTGCCGATGGCCTGTCCGATGCCGAGCGCAAGCGTCGCCGGCGCGGCAAGCGCGGTGGCCGTCGTCGTCGTCGGGAAGACGAGACCGGCGCCCCCGCCGCAGCCGAGACCAATGCCGCCGGTTTCGCGGCCGACGAAGCGGAAGATCCGCTGGGCTATCCGACCGCGTTCGACTATGCCCGCGACGGACGCGAGCATCTGTTCGCCATGCCCGGCGAAGAAGACGATGTCGCAGCCAAGCCGGCGACGGCTGCCGGCGTCGCGATCGTGACCGACGTCGTGTCGGCCGAGCCGACATCGGGCGAAAAGCCGAAGCGCCGCCGTGCCCCGCGCAAGAAGGCGGATGCCGAAGCGACCGTCGAAGCGGTGGCCGAGCCGGTCGCAGCGCCCGCCCCGGTCGTTGAAGCCGCCCCGATCGTCGAGGCCGCTCCGGCCGTCGAGACCGTCGTCGATGATGTCGCCGCGGAAAAGCCGAAGCGCCGCCGCGCGCCGGCCCGCAAGAAGGGCGATGTGGAGGCTGCGGTCGGACCCGTTGCCGAAGCGCCGCCCGAGCCGGCGGCTCCCGCTCCAGAGCCGGTCGCCGCGGCGCCGGTCGAGGTCGCCCAGGCCGAAGTTCAGGCCGCGCCGCCGGAGGAAACCTCGGCCGAACCGGAAGGGCCGCCGCGTCGCGGCTGGTGGAAACGCCTGATCGAATAGCCGATCCAAGACAGAAAGCCCCGGATGGTCAGCCATCCGGGGCTTTTTCGTTCCGGTTCCTCTACCGCTTGTCGCGGAACTTCCGCTCGGCTTCCGCGATCTTCACGTCGTTGATGCTGGCCTGGCGCCGTTCCATCAGGCCGTCCGGATCGAAGTCCCAATTCTCGTTGCCGTAGGACCGCCACCACTGACCGGCGGCATCATGCCATTCGTACTGGAAGCAGACGGCGATGCGGGTGTCGGAAAAGCAGAACAGTTCCTTCTCGAGATAATAGTCCTGCTCGCGCACCCATTTGTCGGCCAGGAAGGCGCGGATCTCGTCGCGGCCGCGGATGAAGCGGTCGCGGTTGCGCCATTCGGATTCCGGCGTATAGGCGAGCGACACCCGCGCCGGGTCGCGGCTGTTCCAAGCGTCCTGGGCGGCCTGGACCTTGGCGCGGGCAGTCTCGGCGGTGAACGGCGGTTTGATGATCGGCGGTGCCATGGTGATCTCCCTCAGACTTCAATTCATCAGCCGGGCGGCGACGTCGCGCGCATCCCGGGCAGCATCGGGCCGGCCTTCGACCATGGCCGCCACGATGGCGCCCTCGATCAGCAGGAACAGCGCGCGGTCGAGCGCGCCCTGCCCGGCCTCGTCCGCAACCTGGGTAACGAAAGCGCCAAGCGTCCGCTTGTGCCCGGCGGCCAAGTGGCGGACCGCATGCGCCGGATCGGCGATCTCGCCAGCGGCGTTGATGAAGGCGCAGCCGTGGAAATCCGGCTGGCGGAACCAGTCGTCCAGCGCGTCGAACAGGGCCAGCACCCGGTCCCGCCCGTCCGGTGCCAGCGCCGTTACGCGGGCTTGGTACCAGGCCATCCAGCGCCGGTCGCGCCGCTCCAGCGTCGCCAGCACCAGGCCGTCCTTGTTGCCGAACTGGTTGTAGAGGCTCATGCGGGCGACCGAGGCCTCGGCCAGGATCGTGTCGACCCCTGTGCCGTTGATGCCGTCGCGATAGACCAACCGCTCGGCCGCGTCCAGCAGCCGGTCGCGAACCTGTTCCGTCGTTGCGCGCATGATCGCTCCATATAGAACGTTCTTTCTATATCATCGTCAGCACGCTGTTGTCAACGATGCTGGCTGCCTTCCCGACTAGGGTTCGATCGGCGGGTCGCCGGGCCGCAGGAACATGTAGGTTGCTTCATAGGGAACGTTCGCCACCGCCCCGTCATGGTCATGGTCGCAGCCGCCGGCCGGAGCAACGCCGCCGACCGTCTCGATCCGCAGCACATAGGTCACGCCATCCAGGGTGTTTGGGCCGTCCTGCGACACGGCCCGCAGCACCAGCCAGGGAATGGCATCGGGACGCGGTGCCGGGATCGTGGCAATCGCCTGCCCGGCGACCTCGCTGCCATCGGCCGCGGTCCAGTTGGGACCGGCGCTCTGCCGGGCGCGGATATGGCCGTCCGCATCGGTCAATAGTGCATCCGGTTGCCGGAGCACCCAGGCATAACCGGCGGACGATTTCTGGCAATCGTAGATCTGTACCCCTTCGCCGTGCAGGCGAATGACGCCCGCCATGCCGTCGGACGGCGCCTGTGGTGTCCCGACGAGCGCGGCAAGCATCAACAAGGCGTGACGATGGATCATGTTTTCTTACTCGCGATCTTTGCCAGGGCGATGACGCGAGGCTGCCGGAGCGCCGTTACCGCATGATGGCGTTGGCATGGGATCGCGTTACGGTCGCAATGCTTCGGGAGAATTCGGCTACGGGCGGCGACGGCGCGCCGGAGGTGGCGGCTGCCTGGACGGGACACAGCCATTGATGATAATGATTCTTAACAACTGATTTCCGACACCGGAGTTCCCTTGCCCGAATCTCACGCGCCGATCTTGCCCGTCTCCGGTTCCGTCCTTCGCCATCGCGCCTTCACGCTGTTCCTGCTGTCACGGACCTTTTCGAACCTTGCGTTCCAGATGCAGGCCGTCGCCATCGGCTGGCAGGTCTACGGGCTGACCGGCAGCGCCTTCGCGCTGGGCATGGTCGGGCTTGCGGAGTTCGTGCCGGCGCTGCTGCTCGCCTTCGTCGTCGGCCATGTCGCCGACCGGTTCAACCGGCGCCTGATCGTGCAGCTGTGTCAGGTCGTTCAGGGATTGGCCATCGCCGGGCTGGCGATCGGCACATTCCACGGCAGTCTCGGCGTCGACGCGATCTTCGGCGCCATCTTCGTGATCGGTTGCGCCAGCGCGTTCGTCGCGCCGACCCGGCAGGCGATGCTGCCGGCTCTGGTGCCGCCCGCCCTGTTGTCCCGCGCGCTCAGCTGGTCATCGACCTTTGGCCAGGCATCGGTCATCTGCGGACCGGCGTTGGGCGGGTTGCTCTACGCCATCAGTCCGGGCGCGGTCTATGCCGTCTCGGCCGCCCTGATCGCGCTGTCATTCGGCGCCATCGCCCTGATCCGGATGGAACCGGTCGTGCCGCGTCGCGATCCGGTCACCCTCGCCTCCGTCTTCGCCGGCGTAAGCTTCATCCGCAGCCGGCCGGAGTTGCTCGGCGCCATCTCGCTCGATCTGTTCGCGGTCCTGCTGGGCGGTGCCACGGCATTGCTGCCGATCTTCGCCCAGGACATTCTGTCGGTCGGGCCTTGGGGCCTGGGCGTGCTGCGCTCGGCGCCGGCAATGGGCGCGCTGGGCATGTCGTTCGTGCTGGCCCAGGTCCCGCTCGACCGGCGCGTGGGCCGCATCATGTTCGCCTCGGTCGCCGTCTTCGGCCTGGCCACCATCGTCTTCGCGCTGTCGACCTCGTTCTGGCTGTCGATCGCGTCCCTGATCGTGCTGGGCGCGGCCGATTCGATCAGCATGATCATCCGCGGCTCGCTGGTGCAGTTGCAGACACCCAACGAGATGCAGGGACGGGTCAGCGCGGTCTACTTCATCTTCGTCGGCACCTCGAACGAGCTGGGCGAGTTCGAGTCGGGCCTGACCGCCAGCTGGTTCGGCGCGGTGCCGGCCGCCGTGATCGGCGGGATCGGCACCCTCGTCGTGCTGCTGCTCTGGATGCGCGCGTTTCCAGCCCTGCTCAATCACGACCGGTTGGATGCCTCGGCGGACTGAAGTTTGCGTCCCGAGGAATGCCGGCGGCGTCGTAACGCCGGCATTCCGATTTGAAGTTGCGCCGACAGGCTTTTAATGCATCCTGCGCGTGCACTTCCTACGCGACCAAGAACCGGAAGCGCGCGATCATGCCGGAGAGCGGCATGGCATCAACACGCAACTTTTCAGGATTCAAACTCATGAAGCTGGCTTATTTGACGACGGCAGCGCTTGCGCTGCTCGCGATCCCGTCTGCCGAAGCACTGGCCGGGGAAGACGCCTATCTGGGCGAAGTGACGCTTCTCGCGACCAGTTTCTGCCCGCAAGGGACCCTCCGCGCGACCGGCCAGATGCTGCCGATCCAGCAGAATGCGGCGCTGTTCTCGCTGCTCGGCACGCTGTATGGCGGCGACGGCAAGACGACTTTCGCCCTGCCCAATGTGCCGCCGATCAATACGGTATCGGGCCAACCGCTGATCGCCTGCATCGCCACCCAGGGCATATACCCGAGTCGCGACGCCAAAGCCCACAAGGCGCCAGCGAAGAAGGAATGATCCCGGGCCGCTACGGCCGCCGCAACAGGTAGTATCCGAACCCCAGGGTCTGCCGGCCCCAGCGCAGGTACGCATCGTGCCAGCGCTGGGCATCGGCGGCGATGGTGGCGGCGTCCGGATCGCGCGGGTTGGCCGCGGCCCAGCGCAGCTTGGCGCGGCAGTACAACCCCTCGTACTCGTCCCATTCGTCGGGATTGGCCGTGGTGGTATAGAGCACCTGGAACCCGGCCCGGACCGCGCGGTCGGCATTGCCGGCGTGATCGGTCATATCCTCTTCGTCGGCGCCCAGCACCGCCAGATACGATCGGTTCGGCTGCTGGCGCCAATAGCCTTCTCCGACCAGCAGCAGCCCGCCGGGATCGAGCACGGCGAAGGCGGTCGCCAGCAGCCCGGCGTAATCGCCCAGCGCGTGGCTCGCGCCCAGGCAGAGGGCGGCCGCGAAGCCGTCGTCATTGGCCAGATGCAGGGTCGCATCCTCGTCGATGAGCGCGACCCGGTCGGCCAGGCCGCGGTCCTGGGCATTCGCCTCGCCCTCGTCCAGGAAGGCCGCGTTCAGATCGACGCCGACGCCGGTCGCGTCCGGATAGCGTTCCAGGATGTCAAGCAGCAGGGCCGCCTTGCCGCAGCCGATATCGAGCACGCGGGCGCCCGGATGCAGTTCCAGCAGGTCGATCAGGCGCGCCGCCTTCTCGACCGAGAGCGGGCTGCAGAAACGGTGATCGGCATGGCCGATCACCGTCGCCTTGTAGCGGGGATCGACCCCGGTCATCGCCGCCAGGCGGCAAGCCGCTTCGCCGCCGCCGCCATGGTCTCGGTCGAGCCGGCGAACGAGAACCGCACGAAACGATGACCGCGGCCGCCGTCGAAATCCTTGCCCGGGGCCGCCGCGACCCCGGTCTCGTGCAGCATGCGCTGGCAGAATTCCAGGCTGTCGTTGGTCAGGTTCGCGACATCGGCATAGAGGTAGAACGCCCCGTCCGGCGGCGCGAAATGCGAAAAGCCGGCCTTGGGCAGTTCGTTCAGCAGCACTTCCCGGTTGGCGGCATAGCGCCGGACGTTGGCCTGCAGCTCGTCATGGCAATCGAACGCCGCGATCGCCGCCGCCTGGGACAGGGTCGGCGCCGAGATCACCATGTTCTGGGCCAGGCATTCGACCGAGCGGACCAGATCCGGCGGCACGATCATCCAGCCGAGCCGCCAGCCGGTCATCGAGAAATATTTCGAGAAGCTGTTGATGACCAGCGCGTCGGGCGCCACCTCGGCCGCGGTGGTCGCGGCCCGGCCATAGGTGATGCCGTGGTAGATCTCGTCGGAGACCAGACGGATGCCACGCCGGGCGCAATAACCCGCGAGTTCCGCGAAATCGTCCGACGCCATCATGGTGCCGGTCGGGTTGGACGGGCTCGCCACGATCAACCCGTCGATGCGGCCCTCGACCTGGTCGAGCAAGGCCGGCGTCGGCTGGAACCGGTCCGCCTCGGTCGCCTCCAGCTCGACCGCCTCGATATCGAGCGCGGTCAGGATATGGCGATAGGCCGGATAGCCCGGGGCGGCCAGCGCCACCCGGTCGCCGGCGTTGAACGCGGCCAGAAAACCCAGCAGAAACGCACCGGACGCGCCGACGGTCACGGCGACCCGGGCCGGATCGACCGCGACACCGTAGGTGTCGGCATAATGGCCGGCGATCCGCTCGCGCAACCTCGGCAGCCCCAGCGCGTCGGTATAGCCCAGCGGCGAGGCGCGCAGCAGGCGGGTGGCTTCCGCCACCACGCCTTCGGGCGCCCCGGTCGCGGGCTGGCCGACCTCCAGATGCAGGATGTCGGCCCCGCCCTGCGCCAGCCGATTGGCCTCGCGCATGACGTCCATGACGATGAAGGACGGGATCTGCCCCCGGGTGCCGAGCTTGAGCGCCATGGTTACTTCACGAGATCGCTATTTCACGAGATCGACGGTCTGGGAGAAGCCCCAGCCGCGCGGATCCTTGGCGATGGCACAGCTCTTCGGGTTGCGCACCAGACCGTCCGGGCAATTGAGCGCCACGACGCGATCCGGCACGGCCGAAGGACCGGTGTCGTCGGGCCGGCGCATGGCCGCGACCGACACCACGGCGCCCTGGTTCAGGCGCAGGGTGCTGAACGCCACGGCCGCCAGATCGGCCGGCGCCGCAGTGCCGCCGCTGCCGGCAAAGGCGCCCAGCACCTGGCTGCTGTTGGCGTTGTAGGCGATGGCCGGCACCAGGCCCAGCTGGGCGATGGGATTGCCGGCGATCTGGCCGGCCATATAGAGCGCCGGCGTCGGCAGCTTCTGATGGGTGCCGAACAGCGCGCCCATGGTCAGCGCGCAGCTGACGACGCGGCCGCTGGCATCGGCCACGACGAAGCCGGTGCTGGCGCTCGCCTGATCGGCCGGCTGTGCCGCACCCCGCATCCGTTCGCCGAACGTCGCCGCGGCGCCGGCCTGGGCGATCTGGAAGCGCGCGACCGGATCGGCCGCCGCATCCTCCTTGGCCATCAACGCGTTATAGGCGCCCGCCGCCACCAGGCCGCCGGCGACCGGGGCGAAATAGAGCGTGTCATGGTTCGACGGGGTCTGGAGCGCCGGACGCCAGGTCGGCGCATAGGACGCCAGCGCCTGGGCCGGAATGCCGTCGGCAATCAGTTGCCGCGCCACGTCGCCCGTATAGAAATCGCTGGCGCCGTTGAGACGCAGCTGGCTGAACACGCCGGCCGCGGCCGGTTCGGCATGCTGCGCACCCGGCGGCAAGGCGACGCCGGCCGCGGCGGCATCGGCCGTGAGCTGGGCCGAGACCGGCACGCCATTGCCGGCCATCCGCTCGACACCGACGACGACCTGACGCCAATCGAGCTGGCCGTAGCGTGCCTGCAGGGCGGCGATGCCGCGCACCATGCCGGGAATCTCGACGGTGCTGCCCGGAACGGCCTGCGGCAGGAACTGGATCGCATCGACCCCGGCGCTGTCCGCATCGCGCACCAGGCAGACGCCGCCGCCCATCAGGCCGGCGCGGGACGGCAGGCTGACGGTCAGCATCAGCGCCATCGCGGCGGCGGCATCGGCGGCATTGCCGTTCTGGCGCAGGATCGAGTCGCCGGCGCCGACGGCGGTCGGCTCATCGGCCGCGACCGAGCCCAGATAGCGGGTCTGGATCTTCGGCGCGTCGCCGCTGTCGCCATTGCCGGAAAACCAGCCGCCGATCGTGCTGCAGCCGCTGAGCGACAGGGCCAGCAGGCCGCTGACGGCGATCCGCCCGAGACGCCCGGCGGATTGACGACGCCCGGCGATCGGCTCGATATTGGCCGACGTTGAAAGGATGCCGCTCTTGCTGAATGCCATTCTCTACCGGGTCCTCGTTCTAAGCCTGATCGCGAGCATCGCGTTCAGCCGCCCCGCCGCCGCACAGGAAGCGCCGGGCCTGATTCGTGATGCCGAGATCGAAAATACGATCCGTGCCTATGCCACGCCCCTGTTCCGCGTCGCGGGGCTCGATGCCGACTTCGTTCAGATCTATTTGGTGAACGACCCTCAGATCAATGCTTTCGTGGCGGGTGGGCAGCGTCTGTTCATCAATACAGGGCTCTTGCTCCGGAGCCAACGGGCGAACCAAGTCGTCGGCGTGATTGCGCACGAAACCGGCCATATGGCCGGCGGCCATCTGGCGCGCAGCCAGGAAGCGCTCGACAATGCCACGGCCGAAAGCATCATCGCCTTCGTGCTGGGCGCGGCCGCCTCGGTCATCGCGCGCGACGGTTCCGTTGCCGCCGGCGCCGCGGCCGCCGGCCAGTCCATGGGCCTGCGCTCGCTGTTCGCCTACTCGATCGGCCAGGAAGAACGGGCCGACCAGGCCGGCGTGGGATTCCTCGACCGGACCAACCAGTCGGCCCGCGGCCTGCTGGAATTCTTCCAGATCCTTGAAAAAGAAGAATTCCTGCTGCCCGCAAACCAGGACCCTTATCTGCGCACCCATCCGTTGACCAGCTCCCGCGTCGATTTCGTCGCCGACCATGTCGCCCACGCCAAAAGCTCCGACGCGCCGGATCCGCCCGGCTTCGACGAGATGCACAAGCGCATGGTGGCGAAGCTGCGCGGCTTTCTGCTGCCGCCGGGCCAGGTGATGCAGCTCTATCCCGAAACCGACACCAGCCTTTACGCCCGCTACGCCCGCGCCATCGCCTATCACCGGGTGCCGATGCACGACAAGGCGATGAGCGAAATGGACAGCCTGATCAAGGAACGGCCGGACGATCCGTATTTCCAGGAGCTGAAGGGTCAGATCCTGTTCGAGAGCGGCCATGTCCGCGACTCGGTCGGTCCCTACAAGAAGGCTGCGGCATTATTGCCCAAGGAACCGCTGCTGAAGGTCGAGCTCGCGGCCTCGGAATTGGAGGTCGAGGGCGACAAGGCCCTGGCGGCCGACGCGATGGTCCTGCTGCGCGAGGCGACCCGCGTCGACGCGACCAACGCCGACGGCTGGCACGAGCTGGGCATCGCCGAGGGCCGCAACGGCAATATCGGCAATGCCGCCCTGGCCTTAGCCGAGGAGGCACAATTGATCGGCGACCGCCGCGGCGCCGCCATGCACGCGACCCGCGCCGCCCAGCTGCTGCCGCGCGGTTCGGCCGGCTGGCTTCGCGCCGACGACATCCGGCGCCAATCCAAAGCCGATCGGGAAAACGACGGCGATTGAGCCATCGACGGCCCGATCGTCGCCACCCGGCCTTGGGGGTTGCCGCCACCGGGCGGCGGTGCCTAAGGTAACGCTTCTTTTTGGCGCCAGATCGAGATCCGCTACATGTCGTTTCGCCGCTCGCTGCTGTTGTTGCTGCCGCTCCTGGCGCTGGTTGTCCTTCCGGGGCGCGGCCAGGCCGACGAGGCGCTGACCCAGGCCCAGACCGACCAGGTCAACAAGTTGATCCATGATTACTTCATGAACAATCCCAAGGCCTTGATCGATGCGATCGAGCATGCCGAGGCGAGCATGAAGGAAGACGAGCAGACCCAGACCAAGGTGGCGCTGCAATCCCATCGCGAAGAGCTGGAGCAGGATCCGACCTCGCCCGTGCTGGGCAACCCCAAGGGCGACGTGACCATCGTCGAGTTCTTCGACTACCGCTGCCCCTATTGCAAGCTGACGGCGCCGACGCTGCAGACGCTGATCGGCCAGGACGCCAAGGTCCGGCTGGTCATGAAGGAGTTTCCGATCCTGGGCAAGGAATCGGTGTTCGCCTCGCGCATCGCGCTGGCCGTCAAGAAGCATGGCAAATACGCCGAATTCCATCAGGCGATGTTCGCGCTCAAGACCAAGGTCGATGACGCCCAGACGCTCGAGGTCGTGAAGGCGATCGGGCTCGACCCGGCCCAGATCAGGAAGGAAGCCGACGGCGCCGACATCGACGCGATCCTGAAGCAGAATTACGATCTGGCGAAGCAGCTCAATGTCAGCGGCACGCCGGCCTTCGTCATCGGCGACGCCCTGCTGCCGGGCGCGGTCGAGCTGAAGGATTTCCAGGACGCCGTCGCGACGGCGCGCAAAGGCTGACCACTGCGACCGACCGATGTCCCAAGCCGCTGAACGGAAGCTGAAAGACCTGTTGGGCGCGCTTGACCGCACGCTGGCCACGGTGACCGCCGCGGCCGAGGCGGCCCGCGCCGGCGTCCGGGTGCGCGCGCTGGCGCCCTATTACGACTATCGCGCCAGCCTCGACGAATATGAGGCGATCGTGCTGGTGATCCGCAATGCGATAACCCAGCAGTCGGAGGCCGTGGCCGAGCGCACCCGGCAGATCCTGCTGCAGCGCGAGCGCCAGATTCTGGCGCTCAGCATCCGCTCGGCGCTCGATTTCTTCTTCGCGCTCTCGGCCATCCCGAACCTGTCGCTCGGCATCCGGGAATGCTTCACCCAGGAGCTCCGCTCGCTGAAAAGCGCCGAGCGCCGGATCAGCTCCGAGATCCACCGCGGCGCGATCTCGCCCGACCTGCAAGGCGACCTGGAAACCGCCCGCGAGATTCTGGGCGAGATTATGCACAAGGCGCCGACCTTGCTGAGCTTCGATTAGGCTAAGGCGGTGGAGCGGTCGGCATCCGCTTGCCGCGGGCTGGGCGCGAACGCGGTCGGCAGCCTGATCGTCCAAACCGCGCCATGGTTCGAGTCGAGCGTCACGGTCCCCCGAACCTGCTCGATCAAGCGGCGGACGAGGCCCAGGCCATGCCGTTTGCTCTCGACCTGGGCCGGGAAGCCGACCCCATCGTCGCGAATGACCAGGATGGCACCGTCTGTCTCCCCGGCCGCCCGGAAAGCTGAGACGGTGATCGCCCCGATACCGCCGGGAAAGGCATGGTCGTAGCTGTTGGTGACCAGTTCGGCGACGATGATGCCGAGCGCGGTCACCACATCGAGATCGAGCATGAGCGCATCGCTCTCGCAGGTCAGCGTGACGTCGGCGCCGGGCTCGCCGCTGTGAATTTCCGACAAGTTGAGACAGAGGGATTTCAGATAGCCGCCGAAATCGGTCGTCCGGGTCATCTCGGTACCGAGCAGATGGTCATAGACCTGGGCCAATGTGGAAACCCGGCGTGCCACCGCCTTGATGCCCCGTTGGCCGGCCTTGTCGGCCGTATCGTCCACCAGCCGGCTCAGCATGCCGTAGACGAGCTGCAGATTGTTGCGCACGCGATGCTGCAGCTCTTCCGCCAGGACTTTCTTCTGCTCCAGCAAGCGATCCTTCTCTTCGACCAGATCCTTCGTCCGCTCGACCGTGGTCTCCAGGAGGGCGACGCGTACCGATGTGGCGACGGCCTCCGCCAGCACATTGGCGAAGCCGGTGAGAAAATCGACGTCGTGCTGGTCGTAGTCCTGCTGTTCGTCGCTGTCGATCTCCAGCACGCCATAGGGCTGGTCGCTGCCTTTGATGACGACGTCGATAGTCGAGACGATGCCGTGGGCGGCATAGAACGGCGGCAACTCGAACTCGTTGTCCTTGCGCAGATCGTTGCAGATCGACGGCTCGCCGGTGATGAAGGCCCGCCCCTGGGGCGAGCTGTCATCGGCGCGCGAGACGACGTGCCCGACGACGCCGGGCTGCCAGCCATAGCCGGCTTCGATCAGCAGATCGTTCTCCACGCTGCGATACCGGCACACTTTGCAGAACGGCACGCTCAGCCCTTCGGCGCAGACCCGGGCCGCTTCGGTCAGAACCTTCAGCAGATCGCCTTGGCGCAACGCGAAGCTGCCGAAGCCGGCGATCGCGGCCTGCTGGCGCAGCAGCTTACGCACGCGCGCGGCAGAATCATCCATATGGAAATTCCCCGACGCTTGCCGGCTCGGACCGCAGCACCTGGAAGCCGCGCGGAAACGGCGGCACCGCCGCGCCGGTCGCGACGATGTCGGAGACGATCTTGAGGCCCCGCAGCAGATCGGCGCCGCGATACGGCTTGGCCAGGCAGGCATGGCCGTTGGCGGCGGTCAGAACGACCTGGGACATATTGCCGGTGGCATAGAGCACGCCGAGGCCGATGCCCTTCAACTGAGCCGCAATCTCGGTGCCGAACTCGCCATCGGCGAGCCGGAGATCGATGAGAGCGAAGTCCGGCTTGTGGCGCAGGCCGAGTGCCACGGCGTCGGCGACAGTGCGGGCGATGCCGCACACTTCGTAGCCATGGCCCAGCAGCACTTCCTCGGCCATATCGGCGATCATCAGGTCGTCTTCGGCAATCAGCACTTTCGGCATGAAATGTTCCCCCACCGCGTCCGACGATCGCGGGAAACCGTGATCGCACGGCACAAGAGATGGGGATGCCGGGTGCCCGCCAGCAGGTTCGGAATCTACGCAGAGGGCAATTCTGCGTCTGCGCCTTGCCGCTTTATCGCTCTTGATCTCCACCCGATCGAGCCATTGGCTCAGTTCGGATCCGCGCAGGATCTGGCCCACGCCCGTCCCGGCGACGCTGATGCAGTTGATCCCTTCCGCCCTCAACTGACGGATCAACGTCCGCATCTCCGCGTCGGCCATCGCTTCATCGGATAGGAATGAGACCGGCGACCCGATCAACGACTTCGTCTCGACGTCGTCGGGCAGCCACATCAACCGCCACGCCATGGGAGGCGCCTAAGGCTTGAGGCCACCCTGGAGCTGTTCGATCTGCTTGCGCATCGGTTCGAAGGCGGCGGTAAACGCGGCGGCAGTGAGCTTGCCGATGGCCGCGCTGTCGCTGACCGCCGCAGCAACGCTCTCGGTCAGCAATTTGCGCTGAAGCTCGACGAACTCGGTCGGCGTCTTCACCGCGGCGAGCGCCTGCATCGATGCGGTCAGCTTCTCGCCATTGCGGCGCGCCATCGCCTGATAGGCCTGCATCAGATTCTGCAGGCCGGTTACCGCGGCCTCTCCGTCGCCGGCGAAGGGTTTCGCGAACAGGGCCTGCTGGTCAAAGCCGGCGCCGAGCGCCGCGGGCGTGGGCCGTGTCTTCGGTTCGGCGGGGGCGCTGGTCATGGCAAGTCTCCTGATCCTGGGCAACGGGCTGGGACCGCTAACCATGACATTCGACGCGAGACCCGAAGAGCTTCGGAATCTACTCAGAGAGGAGGCCCCCTACTCCGCGTCGGCCTGGTTCTTCGGCAGCGCGCGCTCGAACGCGGCCAGGGCCAGGCAGGCCTCGTGGATGCGCCGGATGGTCGGATAGGGCGTCAGGTCGAGCTTGAAATTCTGCGAATTGACGACCTGCGGCACCAGGCAGATGTCGGCCAGGCTCGGCTCGTCGCCGTGGCAGAAGCGCCCGGTCTGGTCCGACCCGCCGAGGAAAGTTTCCAGCGCCTGGAAGCCCTCGGCGATCCAATGATTGTACCAGCGCTGCACCGCGGCCTCATCCTGGCCCAGCTCGGTGCGCAGATAGCGCAGGATGCGCAGGTTATCGACCGGATGGATGTCGCAACTGATCATCTGGGCGATCGCCCTGACCCGCGCGCGGTCGCCCGGATGGCCCGGCAGCAGCGGCGGGAACGGATGGGTCTCGTCCAGATATTCGACGATCGCCATGGATTGCAGCAGCAGTTCGCCGTCATCCTCCAGCGTCGGCACGAGCCCCTGCGGATTGAGCTTCAGGTAGTCGGGCGCCCGCTGCTCGTCCCGGCGCAGGTGATGGAACGCATCCTGATAGCCGATGCCCTTGAGGTTGAGGGCGATCCGCACGCGGAACGACGCCGAAGAGCGGTAGTAGCCGTGCAGCTTCATGAGACCCTCGCCGATGGAGACGGCCGGCACCGTGGCGCCGGCCGCCGCCATCGTCAAGCGGCCTCATCAAGCGGCCAGGTCAGGCCATCTCGATCCGCTTCACGTCGCCCAGGATGAAGATGTAGGACAGCGCGCCGACCAGGGCCACGCCGCCGACGAACAGCAGCGCATCGACGAACGACCCGGTCGAACTGACGATGAAGCCGATGACCAGAGGTGTGACGATGCCGGCCAGGTTCGCCATCAGATTAAACACGCCGCCGGTCAGGCCCATGTAGTTGCGCGGCGCGATGTCCGAGATCAGCGTCCAGCCGAGCCCGACCATGCCCTGGCCGAAGAAGGCGATCGACAGGATGGCGATGACGGCCGCATCACCCTCGACGTAATTCGCGGTGATGATGGTCGAGGCGAGCAGCAGGCCGGCGATGATCGGGCCCTTGCGCGCAATATTGGCCGAGCCGGTCCGGCGCAGCAGCCAGTCGGACACGATGCCGCCCAGCATCACGCCAATCGAGGCGGCGATGAAGGGCATGACCGCGAAGAATCCGACCTTGAGCCAACCCATATGCCGCTCCGTCGCCAGGTAGGTCGGAAACCAGGTCAGAAAGAACACCAGGGTCGAATTGCCGGCGAACTGGCCGAGGCAGGCGCCGATCATCTGACGCTGCTTCAAGAGCGTACCGATCTTGGACCAGGCGAAGCCGCCGCCGGCGTCGCCAGACCGCCGCCGGCGGCAATATAATCCAGCTCTTCCCGATTGACGGTCCGGCTGTCCTGCGGCTCGCGATAGCGCAGCCACCAGACCGCGCCGAACAGCAGGCCGACGACACCGACCACGATGAACAGCGAGCGCCAGCCGTAGCTGGCCAGCAGCCAGAACAGCAGCGGGCTGAGAAAGGCCAAGCCGACATACTCGCCGACCGTGTAGGTCCCGGTCGCCCGCGCCCGCTCTTGCTGCGGGAACCAGGTGCCGACGATGCGGCTGTTGGTCGGAAAGCACGGCGCCTCGGACACGCCGAGGCCGAAGCGGAAGGTCAAGAGCGAGGTCAATCCGCCGGCGAAGCCCTGCAGCAGGGTAAAGGCCGACCAGAACACGACCGACAGGAAATAGGTCCGCTTGGAACCGAATCGGTCGAGGAAGATGCCGCCCGGAATCTGGGCCGCGGCGTAGGTCCAGGAGAAGGCCGAGAACACCAGCCCCATGGTCGCGGCATCGATGCCGAGTTCCTTGGTCATGCTCGGCGCCGCGATGCCCAGCACGGTACGGTCGAGATAATTGATCATGGTCCCGACCGCCAGCAGGGCCAGGATGCCCCAGCGGGCGCGGCTGGCGGCGATCGGTGGCGCCAGCGCGGTAGCGCGGGCGGCGGTATCGTTCGTGATCTCCATGGTGTTCCCCCCTTTTATTTTTTGATCGTTCAGGCGCCCATCGACGTGAAATGGGCGATCATCCTGTCGCTGTCCGGTTCGAGCCCAGTGAACAGCCGGAAGGCGGCGACCGCCTGGAACACCGCCATGCCGCCGCCGTCGATGGTGCGGCACCCGAGCGCGCGCGCCCGGCGCAGCAGCTCGGTCTCCAGCGGAAAATAGATCACCTCGGCGACCCACAGCTCGGGTCGCAGCAGCTGGGCCGGCAGCGGCATGCCGGGATGTCCGTCCATGCCGATCGGCGTCGCGTTGATGATGCCGTCGGCGTCGGCGACGGCGGCAGCGACATCGAGACCGATCCGCGCGCGGCCCGGGCCGAAATGGCGGCTGAGATTGTCCGCGACGCGCTGGGCCCGCTCGGGGTCGATGTCGATGATGGTCAGTTGCTTGACGCCCAGCACCATTGCCGCATGGGCGACGGCCGCCCCGGCCCCGCCGGCACCGATCTGCACGACCCGGTCGCGCGCGACATCGGCCATCTTGCGGCGGAACGGCTCGGCGAAGCCCGACCAGTCGGTATTATGGCCGATGCGCTTGCCGTCCTTGAACAGCACGGTGTTGACGGCGCCCAGCGCGCGCGCATCGTCGGACAATTCGTCCAGGTGCGCGATCACCAGTTGCTTGCAGGGATGCGTGATGTTGAGACCGGTGAAGCCCATGCGCTCGGCCGCCGTCAGCAGTTCCGACAGCGCGTCCGGCCCGACGCCGAGGTGGGTCAGATCGATCAGACGATAGATCAGGCGCAGATCCTGGGCCTCACCCTCCCGCATATGCAGCTCCGGACTGCGCGAGCCTTGGATGTCCTGGCCGATCAGGCCGACCAGCACCGCGGGGCGGCGGGCGAATTTGGTCATGTCAGCCTTCCAGTTCCTCGAAGCTATAGGGCGAGCGGCCGGCCGTCGCCGCCTGGGCCGCGAGCCGGACCGGCGCGTTCGCCGCGCCATATTGGCGATAGCCGTGCCGCTCGACGATCTCGACCACGAAGCGCTCCTCGAACGCCCGGGAATAGGCCTGCAGGAATTCCCCGCCGTCGGCATCGCGGTCGTACAGGATGTCCTGCGCCGCCAGCCCGTCGAGGAAATCATCCGACAGGCCGAACTTGGCGGCGAGGTCGTCGTAGTAGTTGCGCGGGATGGCGAGGAAGCGCATGCCGCGCGCGCGCAGCGCCGCGACCGTGGCGCGGATATCGTCGGTGGCGCAGGCGATATGCTGCACCCCGGCGCCGCCATAGGACGAGACCGAGCGGGCCAGCGCGGTATTGCGGCTTTCGGAAATGTTGAGTGGGATGCGCACCCCGTCGCCGATCGAGTGCAGCGCGCGGCTGCGGACCAGGCCGTAGGGGTCGGGTACGACATGGGTGTCGTCGGCGACGAAGCCCAGCGCGGTCTTGTAGAACAGCAGCCAGCGATCGAACTGCCCGTCGGGCAGACCGATCGAGACGTGATCGATGCGGGTCAGATGCGCCGGACCGGCCGGCGCGTCTGCGGTCGGAATGAAATCGGTCTCGTAGATCCGGGGCGCGGCCGCCGCCTCGACGAAATAGATCAGGCTGCCGTCGGGCGCGCAGATCGCGGGGATCACGCTCTCGTTCGGACCGACGCCGCCGGCATAGGGCTGGCAATGATACAGCAGCGCCCGGTCGAGCGCCGCCGGCAGGTCGTCGACCGTCAGCGCCATAGCGCAGACCGACGGCCCGTGCATCAGGAAATAGGCGTGCGCGAACGAGTCCGGCTCGCTGTTCAGAATCAGGTTGATGCCGCCCTGGCGATAGAGCGTCACATCCTTGGAGCGATGGCGGCCGGCGAGCGTGAAACCCAGGATCCCGAGCCAGGCCGCGAGCGTGGGACCCGAAGTTTCGTCGACGGCGAATTCCAGGAATTCGAACCCGCCGTAGCGGCTGGCCGGCGGCGGATGGAACAAGGCCGCGCGCTGCTTCTCGGGCGCCGATGCCGGATGCGCCTTCAACTGCGCCGCGGTGATCTCTTCCAGATGCAGCAGCCCGCGCATGCCGTCGGCCGCCGTCGGCCGGGGCGGTGCGGCGCGGAAACCGTCGTTGAAGATTTCGAGCGAGATCGGGCCGCGATAGCCGCCAGCGACGATCGGCGCCAGAAAGGCCGCCAGGTCGAACGCGCCCTGCCCCGGAAAGCAGCGGTAGTGCCGGCTCCATTCCAGCACGTCCATCGCCAGGATCGGCGCATCGGCGATCTGGATGAAAGTGATCTTGTCCGGCGGCACCTGGTCGAGCCCGGTCAGATCGTCCGACAGGGCCAGCGTATGGAAACTATCGAGGATCAGGCCGAGGCTCGGATGATCGACCTTTTGGACGATGCGCCAAGCCTGATGCCACGAGCGGACATGGCGGCCCCAGGCGAGCGCCTCGAACCCGACCTTGAGACCGCGCCGCGCCGCCCGCTCGGCCAGCTGGCTGAGATCATCGATCAGCACCGCCTCGTCGCCGATCGCGTCGGCCGCCACATTCGAGCAGACCAGCACGGCCGGCGCACCCAATTCCGCCATCAGGTCGAACTTGCGCTCGGCCCGATCCAGATTGCGCGCCAGGCGATCGCGCGGCGCGCCCTCGAAATCCCGGAACGGCTGGAACAGCATGATGGCGAGGCCCAGGTCCGCCGCCATTTGGCGCACCGCGCGCGGCGAACCGTCGAAATAGACCAGATCGTTTTCGAAGATCTCGACACCGTCGAACCGCGCCGCGGCCGCGGCCTCGAGCTTTTCCGGCAGGGTGCCGCTGAGCGAGACGGTGGCGATCGAACGCAGCATGTCGGCATCTCTCCCGGAACGCGGATTCGAGCCCGCTGATTGGGAGGATGATAGCCCGCGAAGATACCGAACATCGCATACGTAGTTTATGCTCACCCATAACATTCTGTTATGAGATGGATCTCCCCATGAACCTGCGCCAGATCGAGATCTTCCGGGCGATCATGCTGACCGGCGGCATCAGCGACGCCGCGCGGTTTCTGGGCGTGTCCCAGCCGAACGTCAGCCGCCTGATGCGCCATACCGAGGATCGCCTGGGCATCAAGCTGTTCGAGCGCATCAAGGGCCGGCTCTATCCGACCGCCGAGGCGCTGACGCTGTACGAGGAGGTCGAGAAGGCCTATCTGGGCATCCGCCTGGTCCATGACATGGCGCAGGATCTGGCGCTGAGCCGGAGCGGGCGGCTGCGGCTGGTATGCAGTCCCAGCCTGGGCCTGACCCTGGTGCCGAACGCGATCACCGCGTTTCGGGCCGAACGGCCCGGCCTGCGCGTCGGGCTGGAGATCCTGCCGCAGGCGGCGCTGCTGGAGCGCGTGCTGACTCACCAGGCCGACCTGGGCCTGTCGATGTTTCCGAGCGATCACCCGAACCTGCATGTCGAGACGCTGTGCCGGGGGCGCCTGGTCTGCGTGCTGCCGGCGGGACATGCGCTCGCGGCGAAGTCGGTCGTGACGCCGGCCGACATCGCCGGCCACCCGCTGATCTCCTACGACCGCGACACGCCGCAGGGCCAATTGATCGATCAGGCCTTCGCCAGCGAACGCGTGCCGCGCGACATCGCGATCGAGGTCCGCTTCGGCCATACCGCCTGCGCCATGGTCCAGGCCGGCGCCGGCGTGGCGCTGGTCGATGAGTTCAGCGTCACCGGCGGCATTTTCCCGAGCCTGACCGTGCGGCCGTTCCAGCCGGAGAAATGGTTCGACCTGTCGATCGTGCGCGACCGGCTGCGCCCGCTGTCCAAGGCGGCCGAGGGCTTCGGCGCGGAACTGCGCCGGATCGCGGCGGCCTTGCCCTCCGCTCACCAGCCCCGGGACGTCAAATAGTCCCGATAGTGCCGCGGCGCGGCATCGGCCGGTGCCAGCCCCATGTCGCGCCGCATCCGGTCGGGCAGTTCGTCGGCATTGCCGAGCCGGCCGGGACGCCGGCGCAGATGCTGCATCAGCCAGCCGACGAACGAAACCGGTTCCGCCGTACGGACCCCGCATATCCTTACGATTTCCGCCATCGTATCCTCCTCGATATCCATAAACCATACTGATATATTCGGTCAGCACAGCGCTTCGAACAAACCAGTTCTCACGAGCCTATGGATAAGGAGATTTGATGGATAAACCCGCAGCGCTCCGCCTGCCGCCCCTGGCCGCGATCCGGGTGTTCGAGGCGGCGGCGCGCCACTTGAGCTTCACGCGCGCGGCGGCGGAACTGGGCATGACCCAGGCGGCGGTCAGCTATCAGATCAAGCAGTTGGAGGATCGGGTCGGCACGCCGCTGTTCCGGCGCCTGACCCGGAAATTGGCGCTGACCGAGACCGGCCTGCGTCTGGCCGGCCCAGTCAGCGACGCGCTGGGCCGGCTGTCCGATGCCTTCGCCGCCGCGCGGGCGGAAGAGGATTGCGTGTTGAAGATCACCGCGTTGCATACCTTCGCCGCCAATTGGCTGGTGCCGCGCCTGGGCCGGTTCGAGCGGGCGGATTCGAAATGGAGCGTCTGGCTCGACACCTCGATCCGCATGATCGATCTGGTCGCCGAGGAGGTCGATATCGCCATCCGCGTCGGGTTGGGCGAATGGCCGGGCCTGGTGGCGGAACGGCTGATGCCGCTCATGGTCTCGCCGATGGCGAGCCCGGGTTTGCTGGCCAGCATGGGCGGCGTCGAAAGCCCGCCCGACCTCCTAAAGCTGCCGCTCTTCCGCGAGGACGACGAATCGTGGGAAGCTTGGTTCGCGGCCGCCGGCCATGAGGTACCGCCCGGCGTCGCCCGGGGCACGCGACTCGACAATCAGCAGATCATGGGGCGTGCCGCGGCCGACGGCCATGGCGTGGCCCTGCTCAACCCGCAATTCTTCGCCGAGGATCTGGCCACCGGCCGGCTGGTCCAACCATTCTCGCAGATGCTGGTGTCGCCCCGGCATTATTTCCTGGTCTATCCGAAATCGCGCCAGCACCTCGCCAAGATCCAGGCCTTCCGCACCTGGATCCTGGACGAGGTCGCCGCCGACCGGGGTTATTCGTCCTTGAGCGTGCCGCGGCGGATCTGATCGAGCTCCATCGATTCGAACAAAGCCTTGAAGTTGCCTTCGCCGAAGCCCTCGTCGCCCTTGCGCTGGATGATCTCGAAGAAGATCGGCCCGATCACCTCCTGGGTGAAGATCTGCAGCAGCAGCCGGCCGCCTTCGCCGTTTTCCGAACCCGGCGCGCCATCGACCAGGATGTTGTTCTTGAACAGGCGCGGCAGGTCCTCGCCATGGCCGGGCAGGCGCGTGTCGATCAGCTCGAAATAAGTGTCGGGCACGCTCTGGAACGGGATCGCGCGCGCCTTCAGCGCCTCGACCGTGTCGTAGATCATGTTGGTGCCCAGCGCGATATGCTGGATGCCCTCGCCGTGATAGGCCTCGAGATATTCCGCGATCTGGCTCTTGTCGTCCGAGCTTTCGTTGATCGGAATACGGATCTTGCCGCACGGGCTGGTCATGGCCTTGGACTTGAGGCCGGTCAGCTTGCCTTCGATATCGAAATAGCGGACTTCGCGGAAGCCGAAGAGCTTGGTGTAATAATCCGCCCATTGCGTCATGCGGCCGCGATGCACGTTATGGGTCAGATGGTCGATATAGGTCAGGCCGACGCCCGGCGGATGCTGGTCGACGCCCTCGATCGCGACGAAATCGACGTCGTAGATCGAGCCCTTGGGACCATAGCGGTCGACCAGATACAGCAGGCTGCCGCCGATGCCTTCGATCGCCGGAATCTGCAGCTCCATCGCGCCGATCCGGCTGGCGACCGGCTTGGCGCCCAGCTCCAGCGCACGCTTGTAGGCGGCACCGGCGTCGGCGACCCGGAACGCCATGGCGCAGGCGCACGGTCCGTGCAGCTTGGCGAAGGCCTGGGCGAAGCTGTCCTTCTCGCCATTGACCACGAAGTTCACGTCGCCCTGGCGATAGAGCGCCACGTCCTTGGAGCGATGGCGCGCGACCTTGACGAAGCCCATCTGTTCGAACAGCTGGCCCAGCGCCACCGGATCGGGCGCCGCATATTCGACGAACTCGAAGCCGTCGGTCTGCATCGGATTGTCCCAGAGATCCAATCTGGTGGCCGGAACGGCGGGATCGGTGGCGACGGTCATGGCTTCTCCCGGGATTTTAGTGTCTGATTTATCGACCCTGTCCGATCGGCCCCTTTTTGGAAAAGGGCGGGTCGGGTGGACCTTCATGGCGAGAAGATAGTTTCATATGAAACCGATGCCAAATAAAATCGCAGAAGACGATACGGAAACGCCGAACCATGATCCTTTGGTGCTCGAGGATTTCCTGCCCTACCGCCTGTCGATCCTGTCGAACCGGGTCTCGAACGCGATCGCGCGGATCTATCAGCGCAAGTTCGGCCTCTCGATTCCCGAATGGCGATTGATCGCCGTGGTCGGCCGATTCGGGCCGATGTCGGCCAACGAGGCGGCCGAGCGGACCGAGATGGACAAGGTCCGCGTCAGCCGCGCGGTCCAGCGCATGCTGGCCGCCGGATTGCTGGAGCGCGCGACCGACGCCCAGGACCGCCGCCGCTCGATTCTCCAACTGTCGCCCAAGGGGGCTGCGATCCGCATCGAGATCGCGCCCTTCGCCCACCAGATCGAGCACCAGCTGCTGTCGCCGCTGGGCGAGGCCGACCGGGCCGATCTGGACCGGGTCGTGCGCCTGCTGGAAAAAAGCGCCATGACGTTCCTGGAAGGCGGCCGCAAGGGCAAGCGGCCGGTGGGGGCTTAAAACGAAAGCCGGTGGGTAAACCACTGGCTTCAAGGCGGGAAGCATGTTCAAATATTTTTGCAGCCTGGCGGTCATGGCCGCCGTGGGTTTGATTGGTCTTGAAGCGAACGCCGGCAAGGCCGCCGCCGCCGAAACCTGCAATCTAAAGCAGCGTGCGAGCCTGCCAATGGTGACGATGGGTCCGCTTGGAACCGGCCTCATTCAAGCCGGCATCGGCGGCCGGCCGTTTCGAATGCTGGTAGATACCGGTGCGGAGTCCACCATGATCGAGGGCAAGGCGGCATTGGCCGCCGGCCTGAAGCTGCCTCGTGCGACGGGCCGCGCCGTCGGGATCGGCGGCGAGGTGGATGTCTCGGTCCTTTTCCTACTGCCGATGCTGCTTGATCATACGCGAGTCGATGCCCTCATGGCGAAGGTCTCCGATCCGGAGAAGCCGCTTTATCAAAACGCGTTTGATGGATTGCTGGGCCTTGATGTGCTTGATCAATTCGACTTCGAAATCGATCCGCAGGGCAAGAAGCTCAATCTCTATTCCCAGGAGCATTGCCGCGGTCAGGTCGTCTATTGGGATACCGAATACAGCACGATCCCGTTTGCCCTGTCCCAGCAACATCTGATCCAGGTTACCGTCCAAGTGAACGGCCGGCCGCTCCGCGGCATCATCGACACGGGCAACAGCCATACCTCGATGCGCTGGACGACCGCCTCCGATTTATTTGGGCTGACGACCGGAAGTCCCGGTGTCTACGCCCTCCCCCATCCAACGATGACCGGCGACGGAAAGCTCATCGACGGCGCCCAATATACGTTCGACTCGCTTGAGTTCGGACACGTGCGAATCCGCCATGCGGTGGTCAATCTTCTGCCCCAATATTCGGCGAATGCCTTCAGCGACATTTTCGGCATGGACGACTGGGGGCCACAGATCATTATCGGGATGGATGTGCTGCAGCACCTGCGGTTCTACGTCGCGAACGCCGAGAAAATGATCTATTTCACCGTCGTCCCGCCCGCCGCCGATCCGCCGGCATCGCCGTCCTGAGCCATAGCTTTCCTCGCACCGTCACGCGTGCAGCTTGCCCACCGGGCCTCTCGTGCTATAAACCGCGATCTCGTTGATCCTTGGACATGAGCGAATTGGCGCGACAGACGATCCTGGTGCTGAATGGCCCGAACCTCAATCTGCTGGGTATCCGCGAGCCCGCGATCTACGGCCGGGAAACCCTGGCCGACATCGAGGAGGCGTGCCTGGAGCGGGCCGCCGTGCTGGAGCTGGACGTGGAATTCCGCCAGAGCAACAGCGAAGGCCAGCTGATCGACTGGATCCATGAGGCGCGGGACAGCGCCGACGGCATCGTCATCAATGCCGGCGGCTACAGCCATACCTCGATCGCGCTGATGGATGCGCTGTCGGCAAGCGACCTGCCGATCGTCGAAGTCCATATGTCGAACATTCACCGGCGGGAGGAATTCCGCCATCACTCCTACGTCTCGCGCGTCGCGCGGGGCGTCATTGTCGGCCTGGGCGGCCATGGCTACGAGCTGGCGCTCGATGCGATGGCCCGTCTGCTGATCGCCGATTCCTGACACTCGGAACATCATGACCAAACCGACTGAATTCACCGTCGATGGCGAGCTCGTCCGCAAGCTGGCCACCCTGCTCGACGAGGCCCGCCTGACCGAGATCGAATATGCCTGGGGCGAGCATCGCATCCGGGTGACGCGCGCGCCCGCGCCGGTCACCGCCTATGCTTCGGGCCCCGGCCCGTCGGCCGGCCCGGCCATCCCGGTCGAGCCGCATCCGGCGACCCATCCGGATCTGGAATTCGCCAGCCATCCGGGCGCGGTGAAATCGCCCATGGTCGGCACCGCCTACATGTCGGCCCAGCCGGGCCAGCCCGCCTTCGTGCGCGTCGGCGACACCGTCTCGGTCGGTCAGCCGCTGCTGATCATCGAGGCGATGAAGGTGATGAACCAGATCCGCGCGCCCAAGGCCGGCAAGGTCGCCCGCATCCTGGTGTCGGACGGCAACCCGGTCGAGTTCGGCCAGGTCGTCCTGGTTCTGGAATAGGCATCCGCATCCCATGATCGAAAAGGTGCTGATCGCCAATCGTGGAGAAATCGCGCTCCGCGTGCTGCGGGCCTGCCGCGAGATGGGCATTCACACGGTCGCGGTCCATTCGACCGCCGACGCCTCGGCCATGCATGTCCGCCTGGCCGACGAAAGCGTCTGTATCGGCCCGCCGTCGGTGCGCGACAGCTATCTCAACATCCCGGCGATCCTGACCGCGGCCTCGATCACCGGCGCGGACGCGATCCACCCAGGCCTGGGCTTCCTCAGCGAAAACGCCGATTTCGCCGCGATGGTCGAGGAACATGGGCTGACCTTCATCGGGCCGACGCCCGAGCATATCCGCATGATGGGCGACAAGGTCATCGCCAAGCGGGCGGCGACCGACCTGGGCATCCCGACCGTGCCCGGCTCCGACGGCGCCATCGGCGACATCGAGGCCGCAGTGAAGCGCGCCGAGGAAGTCGGCTATCCGGTGCTGGTCAAGGCGTCCGGCGGCGGCGGCGGGCGTGGCATGAAGGTCGCGCGCAGCTCCGAGGAATTGCGCCAGCAGATCCCCCTGGCCCAGGCCGAGGCCAAGGCGTTCTTCAACAATGACGAAGTCTATTTCGAGAAATACCTGAACACGCCGCGCCATATCGAGGTGCAGGTGCTGGGCGACGGCCGGGGCAACGCGATCCATCTGGGCGAGCGCGACTGCTCGCTGCAGCGCTCGCATCAGAAGATCCTGGAAGAGGCGCCCTCGCCCATCCTCAGCGCCGAGGCGCGGGCGCAGATCGGCACCGTCGCCATCAACGCGATGCAGAAGCTGAAATACCGCGGCGTCGGCACGCTGGAATTCCTGTACCAGGACAACCAGTTCGCCTTCATCGAGATGAACACCCGCATCCAGGTCGAGCATCCGGTGTCGGAGCTGATCAGCGGCATCGACCTGGTGCAGGAGCAGATCCGCATCGCCGCCGGCGGGTTGCTGGAGATCGACCCGAGCCAAGTGAAGCTGTTCGGCCATGCGATCGAATGCCGGATCAATGCCGAGAATCCGGTGACCTTCATGCCCTCGCCCGGCAAGGTCACGGCCTATCACGCCCCCGGCGGCTATGGCGTGCGCGTCGATTCGCATCTCTATCAGGGCTATACGGTGCCCAGCCAGTACGACAGCCTGGTCGCCAAGCTGATCGTCCATGGCCGCACCCGCGACGAATGCGTCCGCCGCCTGCGCCGCGCGCTACAGGAATATGTCATCGCCGGCATCGAGACCAACATCCCGCTGCATCTGCGCCTGCTGGAAGAGCCGGATTTCATCAACGGCAATTACGACATCCACTGGCTCGAACGCTTCATGGCGCGCGACACCGCGTAGCCGCCAACCGACTTGAGCCCTCCCTGGCCAAGGGGCATTGGACGCCTAAATGTCATTGGGATACGGTGTATCCCAATGACATTCGAGGATATGCTGCCATGGACGAGAGTTCAGGAAAGATACAGGTTTCCATCCGGCTCCCGGTTGAGATGAACGAAGCGTTCGCGAAAATCGCCGACGCTTTGGAACGAGACCGGACCTGGGTGATGCTCCGGGCCTTTCGGCAGTATCTGGAAGACGAAGGCGCGGATATTCTGCAGGAGGCTGAAGGCCTTGCTTCCCTCGAGCGGGGAGACGGCGTCGATTTCGACCACGTCATGGATGAGGCCGATGAACTCATCGCCCAAGCGAAAGCGAGGCACGCCGTCAGGAAGGCTGGCTGATGGTTCGCCGCCTCGCCCGGATGACGCCCGAAGCGCGAGCGTGGTATCTGGCTGAGATCGCCTACATCGCCGAACGAAACCCTGCCGCAGCCGAGAAGATCGCCGCCCGGATGCGCACGGCACGCCAGACCTTGGCCGAATATCCGAAAAGCGGTCCTGCCGGCCTGATTCCGGATACGAGGCGCTTTGTGGTAAAGCCGTACATCATGACGGTCCGACACCGGAGTGGGGTCTTGGAAATCGCGGCCATCCGCCATGCCAGACAGTCGGATGCCTATGCGCCGACAGATATTCTCGAAGACGAAGAGGGCGATGATCTGGTTACCGATCCCCAGATCGACGACCCTTTGGGATGAAGCTGACCCCCGATCTCCTGCTGCGGGCCTACGCCGCCGGGATCTTTCCCATGGCCGAATCGGCGGACGATCCGGAGATCTTCTGGGTCGATCCGGAGCAGCGCGGCATCCTGCCGCTCGACGCCTGCCACATTCCCCATAAACTCCGCAAAACCGTGCGCCACGGTCCGTTCGAGGTCCGTTGCGACAGCGCCTTCGCCGAGGTCGTGCGCGGCTGCGCCGCGGCGACGCCGGACCGGCCGGAGACCTGGATCAATGCCGAGATCCTGCAGCTCTATGTCGAGCTGCACGCGCGCGGCCGGGCCCATTCGGTCGAGGCCTGGCTCGACGGCACCTTGGTCGGCGGACTCTATGGCGTGGCGCTGGGCGGCGCGTTCTTCGGCGAGAGCATGTTCAGCCGGGTGACCGACGCCAGCAAATTCGCCTTGGTCCATCTGGTCGCGCGCCTGATCGAGAGCGGCTTTCTGCTGCTCGATACCCAATTCACCACGCCGCATCTGGAGCGGTTCGGCGTGATCGAAATTCCGCGCGCGGAGTATCAGCGGCGCCTGACCAGGGCGCTCGCGGCCGGGGCGAAGTTTCAGCCCGGCTTGACCGGCGGCGACGCCGTGTCGGTCGTCTTGCAATCCAGCACCCAGACGTCATAGACCGGGTCTTCCAGGCTGTTGAGCGCCGGGGACGAGGCGAACATCCAGCCGCTGAAGATATGCTTCGGTTCGGCCTGGCCCTGCAGGATCTCGTCGATGTCGAGATAGGCGGCGCTCTCCGGCTCCTGCTCCGGCGGGCGCTTGCGGCAGTCGCGCACGGTGATCTGCAGCGTGCCGAACGTGACCATCTGGCCGACCGGCGCCGGGAATTTGGTGACGCGCGCCGTGGTCTTGTCGAGCCCCTGCAGCATCGCGACCTTGGGCGGCGCATCGGCCGCGAGGGCGGGTGCGGCCGCGGCCAGCAGAGCCAGGGAAATCAGGACAGCCCGCGCCATATCAGTCTTTCGCATAAGGATTTTCGAGACCGGCCATCAGATCGGCCAGCACTTGGCGCGTCTGGGCCTCGTCGCAGCCCATCAGGATGGCGTCTTCCAGCGCGTCCTGGGCCATCTGGCGCAGCTCGAGCAGATTCTCGGTCAGCACCTTCAGCTTTTCGACGCAGGCGACCGGCTCGCCCGCCGGCGTCAGCCAGCGGATCGTGCCGGGATCGCCGGCATCACTTGGGCTGGGGGGCCGCGCCACTGCCGTCCGCCGGCTTGGCGCCGCCGCTCATGCTGAACACGGCTTGGCCGAACAGCGACATCAGGCTGGGCGCCGACTGGGTATAGGCGAGATCGCCGCCGGACGGGACGATCTTGTCGCTGTTGCCCGGCACCAGCGACATGTACTGGTCGCCCAGCAGGCCGTTCTGGGTGACGGTCGCGACCGTATCGACCGGCAGCTTGATGCTGTTGTCGATCGACAGCTTGACGATGGCCTGGAAGGTCTTCGTGTCGAGCGTGGTGCTGGTGATCGAGCCGACCTTGATGCCGCTCATCCGGACGTCGGCACCCTCGTGCACGCCGTCGATATGATCGAACTTGGCGGTGAGCGGGTAGCCCGAGACCGACCGGATCTCGGCGGAATGATAGGCGAAGACCAGGAAGATGACGGCGACGACGATCACGACCGCGCCCATCACCGTCTCGAGAAGATTCCGATTCATGCGTCGCGTCGCCCTATGGTGATCATGCTCAGTTCGGCTGCCACGGTTCGTAATCGCCGGTCGCCGGCGCCCGCACGCCGCCCTTCAGCACCGAACCCGGCGGCCGATAGGCGAGCGTCGTGCCGGTCAGATTCGGCAGATGGTCCTTTTCCCAGACCCGCTTTTGCAGATCGGCCGGCGGCAGGTCGTTGGTCGAGTGATGCAGCCAGCCGTGCCATTCCGACGGGACCTTGGAGGCCTCGACGATGCCGTTGTAGACGACCCAGCGCCGCTCGCGGCTTTCCATGCCGCCGCCCCGGACCAGCGGCCGCGCGCCCTTCAAGCGATAGTATTTATTGCCCGACGCATCGCAGCCGACCCGTTCGCCGCGGAGCCACGTGAAGAGCAAAGTTCCGATCGTCGTCATGCCGTCACACTCGATGGATGGGCGTCTGGGGAGTACCAGCAGGGAGATAGGAAGCCGAAACGATTGTTCCAGCCCTAAGAAAGCCGCCGGACTATGGCATTAGCCGTCGCCCGCTGTCGAGTGTGCGTCGCCACATGGCGGGTTTACGGAGGGAGCGGGGAAGCGGAGGGGCTGCGCACTGAAATGTTCCTTCTTTGTTCTTGATCGATTCCGAAGGATCTGACAAAAAATGCCCATCGTTCGAATTGCGCCCGCCCGGCTTCCGCCGCGGCGGGCTTTTCGTTTCCGGTCCCTCCCCCAAGGACTCTCCATGCCTTCCACCGCTCGCCCCGCGCCGGCGGGTCTGCTGACGCGCGTCGTCGGCGGCCTGCGCCAAGCCTGGTTCGGTCCGTCCGTGCCGCTGTCGCCCGAGGCGCCGCCGGACACGGCCGGCCGGCAGTTCGACTATCCGGTGGGGTACAATCTGCGGCTCCAGCCGCGCCAGGACGAGGGCACCAGCTTCGCGGCGCTGCGCGGCCTCGCCGACGCCTATGATCTGGTCCGCCTCGTGATCGAGACCCGCAAGGACCAGATCGAGGCCCTGGACTGGCAGATCCGGCCGCGCCGGGGCGGATCGCCCGACGATCCGCGCATCGCCGCGATCGAGGACCTGCTGCGCACGCCCGACCGCGAGCATCCTTGGGGCACCTGGGTCCGGCTGCTGCTGGAAGACCTGTTCGTGCTCGACGCCCCGACGCTCTATGTCCGGCGCACGGCATCGGGCGCGCTTTGGGGCCTGGAGGTGGTCGACGGCGCCACGATCAAGCGGCTGCTGGGGGCAGACGGCCGCACGCCGCAGGCGCCGGACCCGGCCTATCAGCAGGTGCTGAAGGGCATCCCCGCGGTCGACTACACCGCCGACGAGCTGATCTATGCGCCGCGCAATCCCCGGCCGCACAAGGTCTACGGCTATTCGCCGGTCGAGCAGATCCTGATGACGGTCAACATCGGGCTCAGGCGCCAGGTCAGCCAGCTCAATTATTTCACCGAGGGCAATACGCCGGAAGCGCTGATCGGCGTGCCCGAGGCCTGGACGCCGGACCAGATCCGGCAGTTCCAGGAATATTGGGACGCGCTGCTGGAAGGCAATCTCGCCGCCCGGCGCCATACCCGCTTCGTGCCGGGCGGCCTCAAGTACCAGCCGATCCGCGACGTGCCGCTGAAGGACGAGTTCGACGAATGGCTGGCGCGGGTGGTGTGCTTCGCCTTTTCGGTGCCGCCCACGGCCTTTTCCAAGCAGACCAACCGGGCGACGGCGGAAAGTGCCCAGGATGCGGCCACGGCCGAGGGGCTGCAGCCGCTGCTGGTCTGGCTCAAGGGCCTGATCGACCGGATCATCACCCAGGTCCTGGGCTGCGACGATCTGGAGTTCGCCTGGGCGGATCGCACCGCGCCGGATCCTGCGACCCAGGCGACGATCGCGGCGGCCTATGTCGGCGCCGGCATCAAGACCCGCAACGAGGTGCGGGCGGAGCTGGGCCTCGAACCGATCGCCGGAGGCGATGCGCTGACCACCGCGACGCCGGCGGCGGCGCTGCCGGGCGGGATGACGAAGTTCAATTTCAAAGACACAGAGGCACGAAACCGGCGAGGTCGATGGACCACGGACGGGGACCCAAACGATCAGCCTCAACTCGTTTTGGTCGGCGGCGCGGACGAGGATGCCGAGACGCCAGGCGAGGAGCGGATCGACAGCTTCAACGAGATGCCGCCTTACTTGCAGGCGGCCATTTTGGCGGTGAAGGACCCGGATCTCCGCGGCCGCCTGATGGACGACCAGGATCTGGCCGAGACCTATTACCAATATGGCCAGACGATCCAACGATTAAGGCAGACCGATCCGAACAATCCGCTGCTGAATACGGTTCATGCCGCCGATTGGTTGCCGACGGACGACGACCTCACCGAGCTGCAGGCTGCCGTTCAAGCCTCAAGATCCGTGCCGAACCGCCCCACCTGGCAGGAGTCCGAGGATGATGTCGGGCGAGATCTGGGCCCAGACGCCAGGCCTCAGGTCAGTTTCAAGAATGGCGTCGCGGTGCCCCGCGGGACGCCAGGAAGCGTCCGACCGGACTATATTCAAGGCGATATCGCTTCATTCGAGGTCAAGAACTACAATATCGAAACCAATGCGGCGGGATTGATCAGAAATGTGTCGGATCAAGCTATTCAACGTGCCGAGGACTTACCCTCGGGAATGGCCCAAATGATAGTCATCGACATTCGCGAGCAGCCGGCAAATGAGGATCAGCAACAAGATATCGTGGATCGGATTGTCGAGCGCACCAAAGGCATCATAAGCGCTGACTCCATAGAATTTAAGAGGTGAAAATGCCAAACGTCGGATTTTACGGTGGCAGCGAAATACGAGATCTCGGCCCTGCCTCCGACATGTTGACTTTTTTTAATTGCATTCGACTCGTTTCGTCACGTCTTCTTCCGGATCTGGACAGCAGCTTGCTGACAGACCGGCTTTATCGACGCTACCTAAAACTGGACGAACTGGACGCAACGACAGATCTTCTTGCGCGCCTTCAGGAAACACTAATCGGTCTTCCAGCGGATTCTGTGAATTGGAGCGAATTCGGTTGGGAGGAATCTTCCACCGGACTGGATCCGACTTTGAAGAATATCGCCGAGGTACTCGCCCGTCATCTTGACGGAGCAGTAGATCTGATCAGGAATGCGAAGAAATTTGAAAAGAGATTTCACATCTTTAAACCAGTAATTACCATAATAACCGACACGCCCCGATTCTATGCCGAAAGAAATAGATCGCTCGTCGATTACGACGCGCTTGAGGGCGAGCCGATGTGGCTTCGATAGTTTTCGCCATACGATTGACGGAAATCCGCAGCATCAGATAGAAAACTCACCGCGGAGAAACGCCAAGGCCTTTTGCTCCTTTGCCGTAGATCCGGAAATTCCAAGAGTATTGGTTCGCGCTGCTCGAGGGCAACCTGGCGGCAAGACGCCACACCCACTTCGTGCCCGGCGGCCTCAAGTACCAGCCGATCCGCGGCGTGCCGCTGAAGGATGATTTCGACGAATGGCTGGCGCGGGTCGTGTGCTTCGCCTTCTCGATACCGCCCACGGCTTTCTCGAAGCAGACCAACCGGGCGACGGCGGAAAGTGCCCAGGACTCGGCAACGGTCGAGGGGCTGCAGCCGCTGTTGGTCTGGCTGAAGAGCTTGATCGACCGCATCATCGGGCAGGTGCTGGGTTGCGACGATCTGGAGTTCGCTTGGTCCGACCGCACGGCACCGGATCTGCAGACCCAGGCGACGATCGCGGCGGCCTATGTCGGTGCCGGGATCAAGACCCGCAATGAGGTGCGGGCCGAACTGGGCCTCGATCCGATCGCCGGCGGCGATGCGCTGACCACCGCGATGCCGGCGGCGGTGCTGCCGGGCGGATTTGCGAAATTCAATCCCCATTGGCCGACCCAGCCGCGCCATCAGGGGCAATGGGCGACCGACGGATCCTCGGCCGCCTCAGCGCGGCTCATCCTGGCCGGCGGGCCGGAAGAAGAGGCAGAGACGCCCGGCGAGGAACGGATCGAGAGCTTCAACGAGATGCCGTCTTATCTGCAGCACACAATATTATCCGTTCAGGATCCTGATCTCCGTGGCCGTCTGATGGACGATCAGGATCTGGCCGAGACCTATTACCAATATGGCCAGACGGCCCAACGACTAAGGCAGACAGATCCGAACAATCCGCTGCTGGATACGATTCATGTGACCGGTTGGTTGCCGACGGACGAGGATCTCGCCGAGTTGCAGGCTGCCGTTCAAGCCTCAAGATCCGCGCCGAACCGCCCCACCTGGCAGGAGTCCGAGGATGACGTGGGGCGAGATCTCGGGCCGGGTGCCAAGCCTCAGATAAGTTTCAAGAATGGCGTTGAGGTGCCTCGGGGGACGCCAGGAAGCGTCCGACCGGACTATATTCAAGGCGATATCGCTTCATTCGAGGTCAAGAACTACAATATCGAAACCAATGCGGCGGGACTGATCAGAAATGTGTCGGATCAAGCCATACAGCGCGCCCAGCATCTGCCGGTAGGAATACAGCAGCGAGTGATCATCGATATCCGCGGGCAGAGTGTAAGCGAAAGCCGCCAGGAAGAGATCCTGGAAAGCATCGTCTCCAGAGCCAAGGATCGCCGATACCTGCGGCTGGACCAGTTGGATCCTGCGAGCAAAGCGCTCGAGCAAGTTAGCGGCGTATTGAGTGTAACACGGACAAAGGATATCGATTGGGCCTCCATTCATTGGAATCCCGCGTCGACAAAGCTCACGCTTTCAGCGCCGACCGTCGACCATGTGTTGGATCGATATCTGAAAGGCGCGCGAAAGCGTATCGATGGCGCCCGTTCTTTCGAGAAGCGCTTCGGCGTCTACCAGCCAGTAATGACCATCATCTCCGATCTTCCGCGCTTCTTGATCGATGAGCACCGGCCACTTGCGGAATATGATGCACTTGAAGGTGAGCCCATTTGGCTTCGGCCGTGACGCGCAAACACCGGCGCCAGACCCGCGACACTCGTAGAAGGCAAAGATACTGCCGTCGAAGCTAAATATGCGGCATTAGGTAACAAACTCGCCATGGCGAAATGCCCCGGTCCTTTTGCTCTTGATACCGCAAAAAGGGCATGATCAAGTCCAAGCCTATTTCTTATCACCATGTATCCGGGTACCTGGGCCAGCCATCAGCGAATTCTCGGCGGTGAATGAGCCAGCCTTCTGATCGACCGCCGTATCGAAGCCAATAATACCAACATTCTTCAGCTTCGTATCGACATCGCCCATCTTCAAGGCTACGGACCCACTGCCGGCGGGGTCCGCCGTCACAATCGACAGATCTTCTATTGCGAGGCTGGAGCGCTTCAATGGAGCGGCGGCCGGTTGCGGTGATGGTGCGGGCGGCGGCAGTTGAGGAACGACCGGGGACATGGACCAAAACCTCCAGCGACCAAACCATGGCTCCGACGCATCCCGCTGCGACAACACGTCCGCGAAACTGGCGGATGCGCCGAAGCTTCCGATATGGCAAGGTCCGCCCGCGAATCGGGACGGGGATCGGCATGCCGCGACGGCGTGAACATTGGCGGAGACAGACGAAGGGCGGCCGGATGCGGCCGCTCGGGCTCGTACTCGCCCTTTTTGCGTTGCTGTGCCAGAGCCTGGTTCTGCTGCTGCCGCAAGCGTCGATGGCCATGCCGGCCATGGATATGCCGGCCTCGTCTCTGCCGGCCGACGCGGCTCTGTTCACCGGCGGCTATATCCTGTGCCAGGACGAGGATGCACCGCCGGCCGATCCCGGCAAGGCGCCGTGTCCGCATTGCATCGATTGTCCGGTCTGTCAGGCGGCGCATCTCGGCACCGGCTTCGTGCCGCCGACGGTGGCGGCCCTGTCGGTTCCGACCGTTCAGGCCGTGGCCTTCGTCCCGACCGCGACCCGCGCGCAGCCGCTGCGACTGGTCGCCCGCGCGCATCAACCCCGTGCCCCGCCTGTGGTTTCGAGCCTCTGATCTCTCCGGCCCCGCCGGTCCAGAACCCCTCGAATCCAAGGATGATTTCATGTCGCGCCCGATCCGCGCGGCCGTTGCCCTGTTGGGCACCGGCCTCGCCTTGTCACTTACCCTTCCGGCCCATGCCCATGGCATCGCCGGCGACCGCGTCTTCCCCGCCACGCTGACCATCGACGACCCGGCGGTCGGCGACGAGCTCACCGCGCCGACCTTCGTCTACCAGCCGCAAAGCGGCAGCGGCGGCAGTCCGGAAACCCGGGGCTATAATTACGGCTTCGAGTGGGACAAGACGATTACCCAGAACTTCGGCTTCGCCATCAACGACGGCTATTCGGTCATCCATCAGCAGGGGGCGAACAGCCTCTACGGCTGGAACGATCTGGTCACCACGCTGAAGTATGAGTTCTACGAGAACGACGCGCATGAGATCCTGATGTCGGCCGGCGTCCAGCGCGAATGGGGCGGCACCGGCGCGCTGCGCCTCGGCGAGGATGCGACCGGCTGGACCCAGCCGACGCTCTATGCCGGCAAGGGTCTGGGCGACCTGCCGGAGAGCTTGGGATTGCTGCGCCCGCTCGCGGTGACCGGCGAGCTGGGCTATCAGCTGGCCGACGTGCCGACGGCGACCAGTCCGGGCGGGCTCTCGCACAATCCGAACTTCTGGAACATCGGCGGCTCGGTCCAATACAGCATGCAGTATCTGCATGCCCAGGTGAAGGACTACGACCTGCCGGAATTCGTCAACCATCTGATCCCGCTGGTGGAATTCTCCTATTCGACGCCAGCGTCGACCGGTTATGGCGCGACAACCACCGGCACGATCGCGCCGGGCGTGCTGTATGAGGGCAGTTCCTACCAGATCGGCGTCGAGGCGCTGGTGCCCGCCACCAAGGCGACCGGCACGCGCACCGGACTGCTGCTGCAGCTGCATTTCTATCTCGACGACATCTTCCCGACCACGCTCGGCAAGCCGGTCATTTAAGGAGTCATGAGCATGACCAGAACCCTCCGCGCCGGCGCCTTCATCGCGGGTCTCCTGCTGGCGATGAGCAGCCAGGCCTTCGCCCATGCCATGCTGGAAACGGCCGCGCCCTCGGCCGGCAGCACCGTCGCCACGGCCGACCGGATCCGGCTCAGCTTCACCGAGGCGCTGGAGCCGCATTTCTCGACCATCACGCTGACCACCAAGGACGGCCAGCCGGTCGCGACGCCGAAGGCGGTGGTCGATCCGGCCGACGCCAAGGCCCTGGTGCTGACGCCGACCACCACACTCGCCGCCGGCAGCTACCATGTCGCCTGGGCGGTCGTGTCGGTCGATACCCATCGGACCCAGGGCGCGTTCGACTTCACGGTCAAGCCCTGATGACACCGGACACCGTCCTGCTTCTGGTCCGCTTCGTCCATTTCTGGGCGGTGTTCGGTCTGTTCGGCACCGCGCTGTTCGGCCTCTATGCCGGCAGTGCGGCCCGCGCCCTGGTCGGCCCCAAGCTGGGCGGGCCGATCGCGCTGATGAGCGTGGCCGCGCTCGTCTCCGGCATCGTGTGGCTGCTGGTCGAGGCCGCGCATTTCGGCGGCGACTGGAGCGCCGCCGCCGATGCCGATACGCTGAGCGCGGTCGTGTTCGAAACCGGCTTCGGCAAGCTGTGGCTGTGGCGCCTGCTGCTGGCCGCCGCCTTGCTGCCGATCGTGACCATGGAACGCGGGCCGGCGCGCGACGGGCTGCTGATCGCGGTGTCGGCCATGCTCGCCGGCAGCCTGGGCCTGACCGGCCATGCCGCGATGGACACCGGCGCGCGCGGCATCGCGCACCAACTCAATCACGCGGCCCATCTGCTGGCGGTCGGCGCCTGGCTCGGCGGTTTGCTGCCGCTCGCCCGCCTGCTGGCCGACCGGCCGGCCGAGATGCTCAGGGCCGACGCGCTGCATCGCTTCTCGACCGTCGGCATCATCGCGGTCGGCATCATCCTGGTGACCGGCGTGGTCAATGCCAGCCTGATCGCGGGCTCGCCGATTCCATCGCTCTCGACCGCCTGGGGCCGCACGCTCGCGGTCAAGCTGGTGCTGGTCGCCTTCATGCTCGCGGCCGCTCTGGCCAACCGGCTGGTGCTGATGCCGGGCGCGCGCTATGCCGCGATCCGGCGGCTGATCGTGCTGGAGCAGGCGCTGGGCCTGGCCGTGCTGGCCGCCGCCAGCCTGCTCGGCACCCTGCCGCCGGATGGGGCGATGTAGGCCGAGCCAATTGCCACCCGAGGGCGCTTCCGTTAACGATAGGGGATGGGAATAGATCGGTGCGGCGCATGCCGGTCGGCCCGCGGGGAAGCGTTGAGGGAGATGGGCCTAAATGCTGGGCATGATGATGGACCAGCCGCTGTTGATCTCGAGCCTGATCGAGCACGCGGCGCGGTTTCACGGCGACACGGAAATCGTGTCCCGCGAGGCGGATCGCAGTCTTTTCCGCTACACCTACGCCGACGCGTCGACCCGCGCGAAGCAGATCGCCAAGGCGATCGACCGGCTCGGCACCGCGCCCGGCGACCGCATCGGCACGCTCGCCTGGAACGGCCACCGGCATTTCGAGCTCTACTACGGCATCTCGGGCATCGGCCGGGTGCTGCACACGATCAATCCGCGATTGTTCGCGGATCAGCTCCGCTACATCATCAATCATGCCGCCGACCGGATCCTGTTCCTGGAACCCTGTTTCGTGGGGTTGATCGAACAGCTGGCGCCCACGCTGGAAACCGTCCGGCACTATGTCATCATGGCGCCCCGCGCGCAGATGCCGGCGACCAGCCTGCCGGGCGCGCTGTGCTACGAGGATCTGATCGCGGCCGAGACGCCGGATCTGGACTGGCCGCGGTTCGACGAGCAGAGCGCGTCGTCGCTCTGCTATACCTCGGGCACGACCGGCAATCCCAAGGGCGCCCTCTACAGCCATCGCTCGACCCTGCTGCATGCCTTCGCCGCCTGTGCCGCCGACATGCTCGGCATCGGTGCCGCCGACAGCGTGCTGCCGGTCGTGCCGATGTTCCATGTCAACGCCTGGGGCATCCCCTATTCCTGCCCGCTCGCCGGCGCCAAGCTGGTGCTGCCCGGGCAGCATCTGGATGGCGAAAGCCTGTGCACTCTGTTCGAACAGGAGCGGGTGACCTTTTCGCTGGGCGTGCCGACGATCTGGCTTGGCGCACTCAAATATGCCGAAGAGACCGGCAAGGGCTTCTCCAGCGTGAAGCGCGTCGTGATCGGCGGCTCGGCGGCACCGCCCAGCATGATCGAGGCGTTCGACAAAAGGCACGGCATCCGGGCGCTGCATGCCTGGGGCATGACCGAGATGAGCCCGCTCGGCACCGGCGCGTCGCTGAAGGCGAAGCACGCGACCGCCTCGCCCGAGGAAATCACCCGCGTGCTGTGCAGCCAGGGCCGCCCGTCGTTCCTGGTCGATCTCAAGATCACCGACGAGGAAGGCCAGCGCCTGCCCCATGACGGCATCGCGGTCGGCAATCTCTATGTCCGCGGCCCCTGGGTCGTGCGCGGCTATTACAACGATCCGGCAGCCAGCGCCGAAGCGTTCGATGCCGAGGGCTGGTTCAAGACCGGCGACGTTTGCGCGATCGATGCCGACGGCTATGTCCGCATCACCGACCGCAGCAAGGACGTCATCAAGTCCGGCGGCGAATGGATCTCGTCGATCGATCTGGAGAATGCCGCGGTCGGCCATCCGGATGTGGCCGAGGCCGCCGTGATCGGCCTGCCCCATCCGCGCTGGGACGAGCGGCCGCTGCTGGTGATCGTGCCCAAGGAGGGCCGCACCATCGACAAGGCCGAGGTCATGCGCTTTCTCGCCGGCAAGGTCGCCAAATGGTGGCTGCCGGACGATATCGTCCTGGTCGATCAATTGCCCCACACCGCGACCGGCAAGCTGCTCAAGACCAAGCTTCGTCAGGATTTCGCCGATTACAGGCTGCCGACCGCATGACCCAGAAGATCGAAGTGACCGGCCGGCGCCTGGCCGGCAAATGCTGTTTCATCACCGGCGCCGCGTCCGGCCTGGGCAAGGCGATGGCGGGCGCCTTCGCTGCCGAGGGCGCCATGGTCGCCGTCGCCGACCGCGACATCGAGGCCGGCCGCGCGGTCGCCGCCACGCTCGGCAACGGCTTCTTCGTGTCGCTCGACGTGACCGACGAGACGCAATGGACCGTGGCGCTGGGCGCCGCGGTGCGCGCCATGGGCCGGCTCGACGTGCTGGTCAACAATGCCGGCGTGGTCGCGTCCAACTCGATCGAGGAGACCACGCTCGACGAATGGCGCTTCGTCAATTCGGTCAATGTCGAGGGCACGTTCCTCGGCTGCAAGCACGCCATTCCCCATCTGCGCGCGTCGGGTGGCGGGGCGATCATCAACATCTCGTCGGTCGCCGGCATCACCGCAGCGCCGATGATGGCGGCCTATAGCGCCAGCAAGGGCGCCGTGCGCGCGCTGACCAAGACTGTCGCGATCGAACTCGCCCGCAAGGGCGACCAGATCCGCTGCAATTCGATCCATCCGGTATTCTTCCAGACGCCGATGCTGGACAATATCGTGGCCACGACACGCGACCCGGCGCGGTTCCGGGCGGGCCTGCAGGGCACCGTCCCGCTCGGCCGCTTCGGCCAGCCCGAGGAAGTGGCGGCCATGGCGCTGTATCTGGCCTCGGACGACGCGAAGTTCGTGACCGGGGCCGAATTCGCGATCGACGGCGGGTTTACGGCGGCATGACGATCCGGTCGGTACCCGGAAATATCCCTATTTCCAGCTATCGAGATAGGCCCTTGCCGCGTCGGGCTTTTCTCCCTTCCTGAACACGATGATGTCGTCGATTTTCCATGCCGCCTCTTCGTTCTTCATCACGAAGACGATTTTTTGGTGAGTAATCGGTCCCGGCTGTTTTTCGTCTTCGTCATTGTGGGTGCCGACACGTGTGGTGACCGCCACGTTTCCATTCGGCTGAGCGTGAACGGCACCCACCCTGCCGTCCGTGACGGCGCAGTTTTGGCAGCCGGCAATCAGATCCCCGTCCCAGACCACCGCGTCAGCGCTAAGAGCGTGCGCCCAAGCGGCGACGAAGCCCGCAGTGAACACCTTCGGACTTACCTTACCGAATTTGCCGTCGAACAGCGGACACAAGTCCTCGGTCGCCAAATGAGTACAGTCCACGGCGAGCTTGATCACCTCTGCGGCCGTCGATGCGGGCGTTGGGGCGGCCGATGCCGACGCTGACAGTATGCAACAGGCCGCCGTCAACAAAATCGGTTTGAAAAACATGCTGATGGTCGATCCGCGTGATTGAAGCGGCAGATTACTCAACTGAGGCGCGCTCAACCACAGGAAGATTCTCGAGCAGTCGCGCCGCCACGTCGGCGGCAGTCGCGATCTCGGCGAACTCGCCGGACAGGTTGGCGAGCGTCATCGCGTGGATGGCCTCGGCCGTATGGTGGTCGCCATCCGGCCCGGTCCGATCGAAGGTCCAGGTCGCGTCCCGCACCAGCTTTGCGTCGAAGCCGAGATTGCCGGCCATACGCGCGGTGGTTTCGACGCAGTGGTTGGTCGTGGCGCCGACGATCACGAGCGAGCGGACGCCGCCGGCGCGCAGCAGCGCCTCCAAATCGGTGCCGATGAAGCTGCTGTTGACCGATTTCACCAGCACCGGTTCGCCCGGCCGCTCGCGGGCCTCGTCCTTGACCTGATGCCCCGGCGAAGCGGGATGGAACCGGCTGGCCGGCGTCTGGCCGGCATGGCGGATGTGGAAGATTGGAGCGCGCGCCGCGCGAAACACCGTCAGCAGATCGACGATTCGATCGAGCGCCTGGGGGTTGTTACGCTGGCATTCCGCCTCGACCTGATCAAAGGCCTTCTGCACGTCGATCACGAGGAGTGCCGTGGCAGTGGGATCGAGCCGGATCATCTACTTCCCCAGCAACGCCCTGATCAGCATCCGGGTCAGCTTGCCGTAAGGCGCCGCGATCCGGTCCGACATGTTGAAGCGTCCCAGTTCCAGCACCGCGCGGGCGTGGGACAGGCGCTGGAACCCCTCGCGCCCATGATAGGCGCCCATGCCGCTTTCGCCGACGCCGCCGAACGGCAGGTCCTCCTGAGTCACGTGCAGCATGGTGCCGTTGATGGTGGCGCCGCCGGAGCTGGTCCGCTGCAGCACGCCTTCGATCTTGGCGTGGTCGGTCGAAAAGCAATAGAGCGCCAGCGGCTTCGGCCGGGCGTTGATCAATCGGATGGCATGGTCAAGGTCGTCATAGGCCACGATCGGCAGGATCGGGCCGAAGATCTCTTCCCTGAGCGCCTGGGCATCGTCACGCGCACCGACCAGGACCGTCGGCACGATCTTGCGCTCGGCCGCAGCGCCGTCGTCGGGGCGCTGCAGTACCCGGGCTCCGCCCTGGCGCGCGTCCTGGATCAGGCCCTGCAGGCGCTGATACTGCCGATCGGCGATGATCGAGGTATAGTCGGCATTGCCGGCGATGGTCGGATACAGCTCGGCCGCGGCCTGGATCACCGCCTCGGCGAAGGCGTCGGCCTGATCGGCCGGGACCAGGGCATAGTCGGGCGCCACACAGGTCTGGCCGGCATTGAAGAACTTGCCGATCGCAATCGTCCGCGCCGCCTTTTTCAGCGGGTAGTCGCGGCACAGCAGGACCGGGGACTTGCCGCCCAGTTCGAGCGTCACCGGCGTCAGATTCGCCGCGGCCGCCGCCATGACCTGGCGGCCGATCCGGGCGCCGCCGGTGAACAGCAGATGATCGAAACCGAGGGCGGCGAATTGCGCCGCCACCTCCGGCCCACCGGTCACGACCGCGACACGGTCCTCGGCGAAAGTCTCGCCCAGCAATCGTTGCAATAAGGCAGCCGTGCGCGGCGTCAGTTCCGACGGCTTCAGCATCACGCGGTTGCCGGCGGCCAGCGCATCGATCAGCGGACCCAGCGTCAGGAACAGCGGGTAGTTCCAGGGCGACAACACGCCGACCACGCCCAGCGGCTGGTAGGCGACGCGGGCGGCGGCCGGCCGGAACGCCAGTGCGACCCGGCGGCGCTGCGGCTTCATCCAGCGACCGAGGTTGCGGCGGACATGCCGGATGCCGGCGACGAGCGGCATCAACTCGCCCAACTCGGTCTCGGCCACGGACCGGTTGCCGAAATCGGCGGAGACGGTTTCGACCAGGGTCCGGCGATGCTTCTTGATCAGGGCCAGCAGCGCGTCGAGGGCGGCGATCCGGTCGCCATGAGAGGGCGCGCCCTGCTCGGCCACCGCCGCCCGTTGCAGGGCGAAGATCCGCTTCGCCTCGTTCGGGACCACGGCGAGCGGTACCGGTGACGTCGATGAAGCGACCATCTTTCCCCCTCCCCCGCGCGAAAGCGGCGAGACTAAACCCAACAGACCGCCGCGTCCAATCTGCTGAGACCGCAATTTTTCATGAGAAGACCGCAAGTATCGAAAAAATGTCCTTTGCCGCATCCCAGGATTCGCCTCGCTTCGCAAAAAGTTTTTTCTGCCTATTGGCTATCGCGAACCTCTTCCTCTAGGGTGCCGGCAGCAAGTTCGTAAAACTGTCGTTCTTTGCATGGTGCCGGCATCGGCCGGGGCCAGGAGACGACTCGTCAAGTCACGGCGGATCATCGGCGGTTGCAGGCGTTATGCCTACAAGTCCCGGTCGACCGTGAGCCGGCGATAAGAAGAGATTGGGAGAGACGACGCCATGAAGTTAGCGAAACCCGTACTCGCGGTCGCCCTCGGTGCGGCCGCGACGGTCTGGACTATTGCCGATGCCCGCGCGGCCGGCTTCCAGCTCCGAGAAAATTCGGCGATCGGCACCGGCGAATCCTATGCCGGCGCGGTGTCCGGCAATTACGATCTATCGACGATCTACAATAATCCTGCTGGCATGACCGCCTTCACCGGCATCATGCAGGGCGGCGGCGCCACGCTGATCGATCCGGGCGGCCATTTGAGCAATGTTTCAGGCCATAACGCCTTTGGTGCCAGCCTGAGCGACACCGACGAGCGCGATCCGACCCAGGCCAAGGTGATCCCGTCGGCCTATCTGCTCTGGGCACCCAACCAGGACTGGCGCCTGGGCCTGGCCCTGACCGTGCCGTTCGGCCTGATCACCAGCTACAGCGGCACCTCGGCCGTGCGCTATCAGGCGCTCGAGTCCGAGATCGAAACCCTCGATCTCAACCCGAACGTCGCCTACAAGGCCAACGACTGGTTGTCGGTCGGCGCCGGCGTCACGGTCGAAAAGGTCAAGGCCAAGCTGACCAACGCGCTCGATATCGGCGGCATCGTCGGCGGCACCATCGGCATCCCCGCCCTGTCGCAGACCGCCGACGGCCGCTCGGATGTGGTCGGCACCTCGTATGGCGTCGGCTATAATTTCGGCATCCAACTGACGCCCTGGGGCCCCGATACCACGATCGGCATCGCCTATCGCTCCAGCATCCACCAGGAGCTGCAGGGCCGGGCCGACTTCACCGTGCCGTCCAGCTTCGCGAGCCTGGTCGCCCTCACCGGCCAATTGCAGAAGACCAACGCCTCGGCGAATCTGACCCTGCCGGGCAATGCCTGGATCGGCATCACCCATCATTTCACACCGGCCTTCGCGGTCGACGCGTCCTATCAATATACCCAGTGGAGCAGCTTCAAGACGCTCGAGGTCGATTTCGAGAATCCGAAGCAGCCGCCCGTGGTCGATCCCGAGAATTACAAGGATTCGAGCTTCGTCTCGCTCGGCGCGAACTACGCGTTCAACGATCGCCTGACGGTCCGCGCCGGCACGGCGTTCGATCAGACGCCGGTCCAGAACAAGTATCGCGACTTTCGCCTGCCCGACGGCAACCGCTACTGGCTGTCCGGCGGCGCCACCTATCAGCTGACCCGGAGCGTGGCAATCAGCGGCGCCTATGCCCATCTATTCTTCGACAGTGCGAACGTGAAGCAGACGGACATCAATCCGATCTTCGACACGGTCTCGGCCACGTCCAACGTGGACGCGGACATCATTTCCTTGTCGGCGACCATCACGTTCTGATCGGCCGGCATCAGGATCGTTTAACGACGGCCGGGCGATTCCAGGGGGATCGTCCGTCCGGTCCGCAACAGCCACCCAAGGCCCGAAGGCTATCGGCGGCGGATCGCTTTTGAGTGGGATGTCACCGGATGCAGCAGCCCGATTATGCCGTGCCCGCCGCCTATCCCAAGGACGTGTCCTGGTCGGACCCCTTGGAAATCGGTCCGGTCTGGAGCCTGCTCGACCGGTCGGTCGAACGCTATGCCGACCGCCCGTGCCTGGATTTTCTCGATCGCCGCTTCACCTATGCCGAGGTCGGCAAGCTGGTCGATAAAGCCGCGCGCGGCCTGCAGGACATGGGGCTGAAGCGGGGCGACCGCGTCGGCCTGTTCCTGCCCAATACGCCCTATTCGGTGATCTTCCTGTTCGCCATCCTCAAGGCCGGCGGCACCTGCGTCAATTTCAACCCGCTCTATGTCGAGCACGAGATTCGGCATCAGATCCTGGATTCCGGGACGGAGATCATGGTCACGCTCGACCATGTCGCGACATATCCCAAGCTCGCCCGGATGCTGGGCCAGACCGGCCTAAAGCAGATCATCGTCTGCGCCATGGCGGACATCCTGCCGTTTCCGAAAAACCTGCTGTATCCGCTGGTCAAGCGCGCCGAGATCGCGAAGTTTCCGCACGACGACCGGCACGTGGCGTTTCGCACGCTGACGTCCAACCATGGCGACCCGCAGCCGATCACGGTCGATCCGGTCCACGACGTGGCGCTGCTGCAATATACCGGCGGCACGACCGGCACGCCCAAGGGCGCCATGCTGACCCATGCCAACATCGTGTCCAACGCCGAGCAATGCCTGCGCTGGTTCCCGGGCTCCCGGCTGGGCCATGAGAAAGTACTGGCGGTGCTGCCGTTCTTCCATGTCTTCGCGCTGACCGTGGCCGAGACCCTGGGCATCGCCAGCGGCAGCGAGATCATCCTGCTGCCGCGCTTCGACCTGGATCAGCTGCTGCAGACCATCGACAAGAAGAAGCCGACCATGTTCCCGGGCGTGCCGACGCTCTACACGGCGATCAACCATCACAAGGACATCGCCAAATATAATCTCTCGTCGATCCGCTATTGCCTGTCCGGCGGCGCGCCGCTGCCGGTCGAGGTCAAGACCGAGTTCGAACGGCTGACCGGCGCCACCGTGTGCGAGGGCTATGGGTTGAGCGAGACCTCGCCGGTCGCGACCAGCAACCCGCTGACCGGCCTCAACAAGCCGGGCTCGATCGGGCTGCCCATGCCGAACACGATCCTCGAGATCGTCTCGCTGGACGATCCCGACCAGCCGATGCCCCAGGGCGAGCGCGGCGAGGTCATCGTGCGCGGCCCCCAGGTCATGGCCGGCTATTGGAACAATCCGGACGAGACCGCGAAGGTGCTGAAGGACGGCCGCCTGCGCACCGGCGACGTCGGCTATATCGACGAGGATGGCTATATCTTCCTGGTCGACCGGATCAAGGACCTGATCATCGCCGGCGGCTACAACGTCTATCCGCGCAATGTCGAGGAAGCGATCTACCACCACCCGAACGTGGCGGAATGCGTCGTCATCGGCGTGAACGACCCCTATCGCGGCCAGACCGTGAAGGCCTTCGTCGTGCGCCGGCCGGACTGCGAGCTGGACGAGGCGACGCTGAAGCTGTTCCTCAAGGACAAGCTGTCGCCGATCGAAATGCCCAAGGTGATCGAATTCCGCGACAGCCTGCCCAAGACCCAGGTCGGCAAGCTGTCGAAAAAAGCGCTGCAGGACGAGGAAGCGGCGCGCGCGGCCCCGGCGGCGTGATCGCGCGCTTGTGAATTCATCCTCGCAATTCTGGAGCGATACTCCGGAATTGCGAGCATGATCGAGCGCCACCAGCTTGCCATGAGGCCGCCAAATCCATCGACGCTTCGCAGACGGACCCTCCACCGCAATAAAACGAATATTACGCAATTTACTTTCAAATGTCCGAAGGCATTTTCATTCTTCTTCGATCGGCCTAGTGTCATCTTCGCGGATCAAGCTCGACCCAAGAGGAAAGCCGGCCGCTCTGTCCCGATGATTCATCGACAGACCTTGACGGCGCGGCCATTCATGTTTACGTAAGCGGAAGCTAGTTGACGTTAACGTCAAGGGTCCCAATGAGCACGAACGAACGGTGCCATAGCGCGTCCGGCCAGACCTCGACCGAGGATATGGGCAATCGCGCGGTCTATTCGATCGGCGATCTCGCCGCCGATCTGGGCGTGTCGTCGCGGGCCATCCGCTTTTATGAAGACCAGGGCATGCTGTCGCCGCAACGCGTCGGCGGCAACCGCGTCTATGGCCAGCGCGACCTGGCACGGCTCAAGCTGATCCTGCGCGGCAAGCGGTTGGGATTCTCGCTGAGCGACATTCGCGAACTGCTCGATCTCTACGACGTCGACCATGATCACCTGGAGCAGATGACCCAGACCCTGCACAAGGGCCGCACCCGCATCGTCGAGCTGGAACAGCAGCTGGGCGAGCTGCAGATGACCTTGGCAGAATTGCGCGAGCTGGAAGCCCTGCTCGTCGACACCATCAACCAACGCAAATCCGGATCGCATAAGCGCCGGACAGAAAATCCAGAGGAGCTGCCGACATCATGAAATCCGTCGTGATCGCGGGCTATGCCCGGTCCCCGTTCCATTTCGCCCGCAAGGGCGACCTGACCCGCGTCCGCCCGGACGATCTGGCGGCCCAGGTGGTGGCAGCCCTGGTCGAGCGCACCAAGGTCGATCCCGCGACCATCGAGGATCTGATCGTCGGTTGCGCCTTCCCCGAGGGCGAGCAGGGCTTCAACGTCGCCCGCCTGATCGGCTTCATCGCGAAGCTGCCGCTCAGCGTTGCCGGTACCACGGTCAACCGCTTCTGCGGCTCGTCGATGCAGTCGATCCATATGGCCGCGGGCGCCATCCAGCTGGGCGCCGGCGACGCCTTCATCTGCGCCGGCGTCGAGAGCATGACCCGCGTGCCGATGATGGGCTTCAACCCGATGCCGAACGCCGAATTGGCCAAGGCCTATCCGGGCGCCTACATGGGCATGGGCCAGACCGCCGAGAACGTCGCCAGCCGCTACGGCATCAGCCGCGCCGAGCAGGAAGGTTTCGCGGTCGAGAGCCACAAGAAGGCCGTCGCGGCCCAGGCCGCCGGCAAGCTCGAAGCCGAAATCGTCGCGATCAAGGGCCCGACCGGCCTCGTCACCAAGGACGGCTGCATCCGCCCGGAGACGACCCTCGAGTCCCTGGCGGGCCTGAAGCCGGCGTTCGACGAGAACGGTTCGGTCACCGCCGGCACCTCCTCGCCGCTGACCGACGGCGCCTCGGCCGTGCTGGTCTGCACCGAGGAGTATGCCAAGACGCATGGCCTGGAAATCCTGGCCCGTATCAAGTCGGTCGCGGTTGCCGGCTGCGACCCGGAGATCATGGGCATCGGCCCGGTGGCGGCGACCAAGAAGGCGCTCGCCCGTGCCGGCCTCAAGATCGGCGACATCGACATCATCGAGCTGAACGAGGCGTTCTCGTCCCAGTCGCTGGGCTGCGTGCGCGATCTCGACATTGATCTCTCGAAGGTCAATCTCGACGGCGGCGCCATCGCGCTCGGCCATCCGCTCGGCGCCACCGGCGCGCGCATCACCGGCAAGGCGGCCTCGCTGCTGAAGCGCGAGGGCAAGCGCTACGCGCTGGCGACCCAGTGCATCGGCGGCGGTCAGGGCATCGCCACCATCCTCGAAGCCGTCTAGAGCCGGATAGAGCAAAGGGGAAAACCCATGTCCATCCAGAAAGCCGCCGTACTCGGCGCCGGCGTCATGGGCAGCGGCATCGCCGCCCATATCGCCAATGCCGGCATCCCCGTGGTGCTGCTCGACATCGTGCCGAAGGGCGCTGCGAACCGCAACGCCATCGCAGAGGGGGCCGTCCAGAAGCTGCTGAAGGCGGATCCCGCCGCCTTCATGCACCCGCGCAACGCCAAGCTGGTCACCACCGGCAACCTCGAGGACAACCTCGACCTCTTGAAGGATTGCGACCTCATCATCGAGGCCGTGCTAGAAGATCCGCAGGTCAAGCGCGACCTCTATGCCCGCATCGAGGCCGTGCGCAAGGACGGCTCGATCGTGTCGTCCAACACCTCGACCATCCCGCTGAAGATCCTGACCGAAGGGCTGCCCGAGCGCTTCGCCCAGGACTTCCTGGTCACCCATTTTTTCAACCCGCCGCGCTACATGCGGCTGCTGGAGCTGGTCGCCGGTCCCGAGACCCGCGCCGACGCGATCAAGACCGTCGTGGCCTTCGGCGACGAGAAGCTGGGCAAGGGCATCGTCCATTGCAAGGACACGCCGGGCTTCATCGCCAACCGCATCGGCACCTTCTGGATCCAGGCCTCGGTCAATGCCGCGATGGATTTGGACCTGACCGTCGAGGAAGCCGACGCCGTGATGGGCAAGCCGTTCGGCATTCCCAAGACCGGCATCTTCGGCCTGATCGACCTGGTCGGCCTCGACCTGATGCCGCATGTCTCGAAGTCGCTGCAGACGACGCTGCCCAAGACCGATCCGTACCAGGCGATCTATCGCGCGCCCGATCTGTTCAAGCGGATGATCGACGAGGGCTATACCGGCCGCAAGGGCAAGGGCGGCTTCTATCGCCTGAACCGCGAAGCCGGCAAGCGCAAGGAAGCGATCGACTTCAAGACCGGCGAGTATCGCCCGCAGCAGAAGGTCGAGCTGGAAAGCGCGGGCCTGAAGCACCCGGCCGAAGTGCTGGGCCATGCCGATCGCGGCGGCGCGTTTGCCCGGGCCGCGATCGGCGCGACGCTCGCCTATGCCGCCTCGCTGGTGCCGGAAATCTGCGAGACGGTGGCCGAACTCGATGCCGGCATGAAGCTCGGCTATAATTGGAAGTTCGGCCCGTTCGAGCTGATCGACCGCATCGGCGTCGACAATGTCATCGCCGCACTGAAGGCCGCCGGCCAGGACGTGCCCAAGCTGCTGACGCTCGCCTCGGGCCGCAGCTTCTACCGGGTCGAGAGTGGCAAGCTGGAATTCCTGACCGTCGGCGGCGAATACCAGCCGGTCGTACGGCCCGCGGGCGTGCTGCTGCTCGAAGACATCAAGCGGGCGACGAAGCCGCTCGCCAAGAACGGCTCGGCCGCGCTGTGGGACATCGGCGACGGCGTCGCCTGCCTGGAATTCACCAGCAAGATGAATTCGATCGACCCCGAGATCATGGCGATGATCCAGAAGTCGATCGGTATCGTCGCCAAAGGCATGAAGGGCCTGGTCGTCTATAACGAAGGCTCGAACTTCTCGGTCGGCGCCAACCTGGGCCTCGCCATCTTCGCCGCCAATATCGCGATGTGGCCGACCATCGAAGAGAGCGTGGCCGCCGGTCAGGCGACCTACAAGGCGCTCAAGTTCGCGCCCTTCCCGGTCGTGGCGGCACCCAAGAACATGGCGCTCGGCGGCGGCTGCGAGATCTGCCTGCATTCGTCCGCGGTCCAGGCCCATGCCGAGCTCTATATCGGCCTGGTCGAGGTCGGCGTCGGCGTCATTCCCGGCTGGGGCGGCTGCAAGGAACTGCTGCTGCGCGCGATCGCCAACAAGAAGCGCCCGGGCGGCCCGATGCCGCCACTGGCCCAGGTGTTCGAGACGATCTCGACCGCCAAGGTCTCGCGCTCGGCCGAACAGGCGAAGGAACTGGGCATCCTGCGCCCGACCGACGGCATCACCATGAATGCCGACCGGCTGCTGGCCGACGCCAAGGCCAAGGTCCTGGCGCTGGCCGAGGGCTACAAGGCGCCGGAGATGCAGAAGGTCCGTCTGCCCGGTTCGACGGCCGAGGCGGGCTTCAATCTGGCCGTCGCCGACTTCGCACGCCAGGGCAAGGCCACCCAGCACGATGTCGTGGTCTCCCGTGCCTTGGCCCATGTGATCGCCGGTGGCGACACGGACATGGTCGACGAGATCGATGAAGACCGCCTGACCGAGCTGGAGCGCGAAGCGTTCATGAGCCTGGTCAAGACCCCCGGCACGCTGGCGCGGATCGAGCACATGCTCACCACCGGCAAGCCGCTTCGGAACTGAGGAGCAGTCAGATGGCGACCTACAAGGCCCCGCTGCGCGAATATAAATTCATGCTGCATGAGCTGTTCGGCGTCGAGGAGGTCAGCACCTGGCCCGGCCTCGAAGACGCGACGCCGGAGATTTTCGACGCCGTGCTCGAAGAGGCGGCCAAGATCTGCGAGGACGTGCTGTTCCCGATCAATCGCTCCGGCGACGAGGAGGGCTGCACGTTCGAGAATGGCGTGGTCCGCACGCCCAAGGGCTTCAAGGAGGCCTACAAGACGTTCCGCGAGGGCGGCTGGACCGCGCTCTCGGCGTCGCCGGAATATGGCGGCCAGGGCCTGCCCCATGTGCTGAACTTCCTGGTCGAGGAAATGATCTGCTCGACCAACATGTCGTTCGGCATGTATCCGGGCCTGTCGGCCGGCGCCTATAACGCCATCGCCGCCCATGCCTCGGACGAGCTGAAGGACAAGTACCTGCCGAAGCTGGCGTCGGGCGAATGGTCCGGCACCATGAACCTGACCGAGCCGCATTGCGGCACGGATCTGGGCCTGATCCGGACCAAGGCGGAGCCGGTCGGCGACGGCACGTTCAAGATCACCGGCACGAAGATCTTCATTTCGGCCGGCGAACACGACCTGACCGACAACATCATCCATCTGGTGCTGGCCAAGCTGCCCGACGCGCCGCCGGGCGTGCGCGGCATCAGCCTGTTCATCGTGCCGAAGTATCTGGATGGCGAAGGCGGTCCGAAGCGCAACAGCCTCGCCTGCGGCTCGATCGAGCACAAGATGGGCATCAAGGCGTCCTCGACCTGCGTCATGAACTTCGACGAGGCGACCGGCTGGCTGTGCGGCGAGGCCCATAAGGGCCTGAAGGCGATGTTCACCATGATGAACACCGCGCGCCTGGGCGTCGGCATCCAGGGTCTGGGCCTGGCCGAGACCTCGTACCAGTCGGCCCGGGCCTATGCCCAGGACCGGCTGCAGGGCCGCGCGCTGACCGGCACCAAATATCCCGACAAGGCGGCCGACCCGATCCTGGTCCATCCGGACGTGCGCCGGATGCTGCTGACCATGAAGAGCCAAGTCGAAGGCGGTCGGGCGCTCGCGGTCTGGATCGGCAAGGAGATCGACAAGTCCAAGCATCATCCGGACCCGGCCGAGCGCGAGGCGGCCGACGATCTGGTGTCGCTGATCACGCCGATCATCAAGTCGTTCCTGACCGACATGGGCTCTGAGACCTGCAGCACCGGCATGCAGGTCCTGGGCGGTCACGGCTATATCCGCGAATGGGGCATGGAGCAGTTGGTCCGCGACGCCCGCATCGCGCAGATCTACGAAGGCACCAACGGCATCCAGGCGCTCGACCTGGTCGGCCGCAAGATGCCGATGCATATGGGCCGCCTGCTGCGCCGGTTCTTCCATCCGGTCGATGCCTATATCAAAGAAGCGTCGCTGAAGCCCGAGCTGCAGGAATTCATCCTGCCGGTCGCCAAGGCTTTCGCCCGTCTGCAGCAGATCACCGGCTTCATCGCCCAGAAGGGCATGTCGAACCCGGACGAGGCCGGTGCGGCCGCGACCGAGTACCTGCGCTTCTTCGCCCTGGTCTCGATCGGCTATCTCTGGACCCGGATGGTCGAGGTCTCGCTGCCCAAGATCAACGGCGACGACGGCCTCTACTACCGCGGCAAGATCGCCACGGCCCGGTTCTACATCACCCGCATCCTGCCGCAGACCAACGCCCATGCCGCCGCGATCATGGCTGGCGCCAAGCCGATCATGGAAATGGAAGACGCGGCGTTCTGACCCCGTTCGCCTTATCCCCCTCCCCTGCATTTCGCGGGGGAGGGTCGGGGTGGGGGTCTCTCCACCTCTCGGTACCAGAGGTCCCATGAATCTCATCTTCCGCCTGTTGCGCGTGCTGATCTGGGGGCTGCTCGGCCCCAAGATCGATCCGCTCGGCCGGTCGATCGTGTCGTTCCGGGTCTGGCCGAACGATCTCGACATCAACATTCATATGAACAACGGCCGCTATCTCACCATCATGGATCTGGGCCGGCTCGACCTGATCCTGCGCTCGGGTTTCGGCCGCATCATGCTGAAGCGGCGCTGGAGCGCCGTGCTGGGCAGCGTCACCATCCGCTATCGCCGCGCGCTGACGCCGTTCCAGCGCTACGACATGGTCACCCGCATCCTGGGCTGGGACGAGAAATGGGTATTCATCGAGCAGCAGTTCGTGGTCGACGGCCAGGCCTGCGCCATCGGCTATGCCAAGGCGATCATCATCTCCGGCGACCGCGCCCTGCCGATGACCGAAATGCTGGCCGCGATCGGCTATGCCTTCCCCTCGCCGCCGCTGCCGGACGGCATCCGCTCCTGGCTCGACGCCGAACGCGACCTGTCGGCCGCGCCCCATGCCTCGGCCGAGCGGCCGACGATCCACTAACAAAAGACCAAGGGAGAAAACCATGTCCGAAGCCGTCCTGCTGACCATCGACGGGCCGATCGCGACCGTCACGCTGAACCGGCCCGAGGCGTATAATTCGCTCAATGCCGAGATGACCGAGCTGCTGAACCAGATCCTGCCCAAGGTCGAGCGCAACGACGCCGTCAAGGTCGTGATCCTGAACAGCAACGGCCCGGCCTTCATGGCCGGCGGCGACATCAAGAGCTTCGCCAAGGCGATGAGCCTGGCCCAGGAGGAGAAGCGCGGCACGTTCGAGCGCCTGGTGCAGAACGTCCATCCGATCGTCACCAGCCTGCGCCGCATGCCGAAGCCGGTCATCGCCCAGGTCCATGGCGCCGTCGCCGGGTTCGGCATGAGCCTGCTGATGTCGTGCGACCTGGCGCTCGCTGCCGACGACAGCTACTACACGCTGGCTTATTGCCATATCGGCACCAGCCCGGACGGCGGCTCGACCTTCGGCCTGCCGCGCCTGGTCGGCGCCAAGAAGGCGATGGAGATCGCGCTGCTGGGCGAGCGGTTCGACGCCGCCACCGCCGAGAAGCTGGGCCTGGTCAACCGGGTCGTGCCCGCGACCGAGCTTGCCGCCGCCACGGCCAAGCTGGCCCAGCGCCTGGCCGCCGGCCCCAGCCTCGCCTATGCCGGCACCAAGCGCCTGCTGCAGCAATCGCTGAACAGCTCGCTCGAAACCCAGTTGCAGAACGAGGCCGAGAGCTTCGCGCTCTGCGCCTCCAGCGCCGATTTCCAGGAAGGCGTCACTGCCTTCGTCGAGAAGCGCAAGCCGATCTTCAGCGGGAAGTAACCATCATGGCATCGCTCAAGGGCAAGACCCTGTTCATCACCGGCGGCAGCCGCGGCATCGGCCTCGCTATCGCGCTGCGCGCCGCGCGCGACGGCGCCAATATCGCCATCGCCGCCAAGACGGCCGAGGAAAACCCGAAGCTGCCGGGCACAATCTACAGCTCGGCCCGGGAAATCGAGGCGGCCGGCGGCAAGGCCCTGCCGCTGCAGGTCGATATCCGCGACGAGGCCGCCGTGGCCGCCGCCGTCGCCAAGACGGCCGAAACCTTCGGCGGCATCGACATCTGCATCAACAACGCCAGCGCCATCAACCTGACCGGCACGCTGGAGACCGACCCGAAACGGTTCGATCTGATGATGGGGATCAATACGCGCGGCACCTTCATGACGACCCGCGCCTGCCTGCCCTACCTCAGGAAATCGTCCAATCCGCATGTGCTGGCCCTGTCGCCGCCGCTCAGCCTGGAGCCGCGCTGGTTCAAGAACCATGTCGCCTATTCGATCGCGAAATACGGCATGAGCCTGTGTGTGCTGGGCATGGCCGAGGAATTCCGCGACGAGGGCATCGCGATCAACGCGCTATGGCCGCGCACGGTCATCCTGACCGCGGCCTTGAAGATGATCCCGGGCCTGGATCATTCCTGCACGCGCAAGCCCGAGATCATGGCGGACGCGGCCTATGCCGTGCTGACCCGGCCGTCGCGCGAGCAGACCGGCAAGTTCCTGATCGACGACGAGGTGCTGGCCGAGGCCGGCATCACCGACCTGGATCAATACGCGACCCAGCCGGGCCGCCCGCTGATCCCGGATTTCTTCGTCGATTAGCCGGATCGTCTCGGATCGGCGGATCCGAAACAAGCTCGGTCAGGCGGCCAGCGCGGGCTGCTTTACGATAGCCACCGGCGCCTGAGCCCGCGCCGCGTAGCGCCGGGCCAGCGCCGCGCAGGCCATCAGCTGGATCTGATGGAACAGCATCAGCGGCAGCACGATGACGCCGATCGCCTGGCCGGCGAACAGCACGTTCGCCATCGGCACGCCGCTGGCCAGGCTCTTCTTCGAGCCGCAGAACACGATGGTGATCTCGTCCTCCTTGGAGAAGCCGAGCGCGCGGCTGACGAAGGTCGTAATGCCCAGCACCAGCGCCAGCAAGGCCGCATCGAGCGCCACCATGACCAGCAGGTCCGTCACCGGCAGCTGGTGCCAGATGCCGCCGACCACCGCCTCGCTGAAGGCGCCATAGACCACCAGCAGGATCGAGCCGCGGTCGGTATAGCTCAGCAGCTTCTTCTTGCGCTCGGCCCAGGCGCCCAGCCACGGGCGCAGCAGCTGGCCGGCGACGAACGGCAGAAACAGCTGCGCCGCGATCGATTCGACCGCATGCAGCGACAGCCCGCCGCCATGGGCGCTCAGCAGCAGCCCGACCAGGACCGGCGTCAGCACCATGCCGATCAGGTTCGAGGCCGACGCGCTGCAGATCGCGGCGGCGACATTGCCGCGCGCGATCGAGGTGAAGGCGATCGAAGATTGGACGGTCGAGGGCAGCACCGCCAGATAGACGATGCCGACATAGAGATCGCGCGACAGGAAATGGGGCACCAGCACGTTGGCGCCGAGCGCCAGCACCGGGAACAGCACGAAGGTGCTGATCAGCACCAGCACATGCAGGCGCCAATGGGTCAGGCCCGACACCACTGCCTCGCGCGGCAGGCGCGCGCCATAGAGGAAGAACATCACGCCGATCGCAATATCGGTGATCACCGCCAGCACCTGGGCGCCCGCACCATGCACCGGCAGCAGCGACGCGGTCGCGACCACGGTCAGCAAGGCGGCGGTGAACGGATCGATGCGCAGACGGGCGAGCAGAGCGGACATGGCGGACCTCCAAGGGACGCTCGAAACATCGCGCCGATTTCGCTCATTGTGAAGTCCGCCCGATAAACTTACTGTCATCACAAAATGCGATGACAAGGTGCCGCGATGTACGATCCCGCCCTGCTGACCAGCTTCCTCGCCGTCGCCCGTGCCAAGGGTTTCACCGAGGCGGGGCGACAACTGGGCCTGCAGCAATCGACCGTCAGCCAGCATATCCGCAAGCTCGAAGCCCTGACCGGCCGCCGGCTGTTCCAGCGCGACACCCATTCGGTCACGCTGACGGTCGACGGCGACGCCATGGTCGATTTCGCGCGCGGCATTCTGGAGGCGAACGAGCGCGCCCAGCGTTATTTCGCCGGCACGGAGCTGCGCGGCCGGCTGCGCTTCGGCGCGTCGGAGGATTTCGTGCTGTCGCGCCTGCCCGAGGTGCTGCGCGACTTCCGCCGGCGCCATCCGTCGGTCGATATCGAACTGACCGTCGGCCTGTCGGGCCAGCTCTATGAAAAGCTCGATGCCGGCGAGCTGGACCTGCTGATCGCCAAGCGCCGTGCCGGCGACGCGCGCGGCGAGCTCGTCTGGCGCGAGCGGCTGGTCTGGGCCGGCGCTGAGCCCTGGCGGCCCGACCCGGACCGGCCGCTGGCGCTGATCCTGTTTCCACCGCCCAGCATCACCCGCACCGCCGCGATCGAGGCGCTGGAACGCGCCGGCCGCACCTGGCGCATCGCCTGCACCAGCGGCTCGTTCAGCGGGCTGCGCGCGGCGGCCCTGGCCGGCCTCGGCATCATCGCGCAATCGAAGAACCTGGCGGTCGATGGTCTGAGCGAACTGCCGCCCTCGGCCGGATTGCCCGAACTGGGCGAGACCGAATTCGTCGTGGTCGGATCCAGCCAGCGGCTGCAAGGACCGGCCGCGGCCTTGGGTGCCGCGCTGGTGGCGAACGGCGATCGGTTCCGCGAGCGGTGAGGCAGAGGAATTTCCCGTTCCAGACTAGCGACTTCTGCTAAAGCATCGGGGCGACCTCTTTTGCCGGCACCGGAGCCTTCTCATGCGTCCATTTACCGTCGTTACGATCCTTGCCTGCCTGGCGTCCGCCGGCTGCGCCACCGTCAGCGATACGCTGTCGGCGGATGTCTGGCTCTGCGCCTATCAGTTGGGCGATCGCTATCGGGACGATACGGCCAAGCCGACGGTAACCGGTTATGATACGATCACCAGCGCCCCCGTGCGCCGCACCACGCTCACCTATCTGGTGCCGGCCGACGGCCTGCCGCCGACCAAACACACGCTGACCTGCGACGCCGCCCCGTATGGCTTCGGCGTCGTCGCCCAGGATGGCTTCCCGCTCGCCACCACCGCGCCCGCCGTCTATCCGGGCACGAACGCGATCGATCCGACCGTGCAAGGCCGCACCGCCGACCAGGTGCGGGACGCGGTGCGCCAGAGCGGCATCCATGTCCAGATCCCCGGCCTCGTCGATAGTTTCTAGTTTAGACGATCGAGAATTCCACCGTCAGGTCCGGCCGGTAGACCGCGCGATAGATCCGGTCGCCGGCCGGGACCTCGACGATCGACCCGCGCGAGAAATCCGTCGTCGCATCCGGGGCCCGCGCCGGCAGCCCGTCGAAGCCGTCTGCCGCCAGCAGTTGCAGCGAGGCGTCCATGCCGTGGGCGTTGGACTTGAACAGGCGGCCGTCGATCATCCCATCGTCGACCGCAACGCTGCGCAGCGCAAGCTTGTCGCCGATCATGGTCCAGAACCGGCGTTTGGCCTCGAGCGGAATCAGCGCGTCCCGCTCGGCGTGATAGGACGTCAGGTGGGTCCGGGACGGGGCATAGTGCGCCGGGACCGTGCAGTCCCGGATCGCCAGGACCGCCGGCGTGATGAAACATTTCGACGCGGCATCGCGCTGCGTCCAAGGCGAGGCCGGGACGCAGCAGAGCCGGATGCCCTTGCCGTCGAACCAATTGCGTCCTTGCGCTTCGGTACTGGCCATTTCCTGAGGCAGCGCCTGGGTGAAGCCGGAATTCTCGACCATGGCATGGAAGCTGTTCGGCATCAGCTTCAGCATCAGGCAGGCGATGTAACCGCCGTAGGATGAGCCGAAGCCGTAGATCCGATCGTGCCGGACCGGGTAGTCGCGCAGGACCGCGGCCAGAACCGCGATATGGTCGAGCGCCGGCTGCAGGCCGAAGGATTGATATTCCGGATAGGTCTGCAGAATCAGCGGCAGGTCGGTCGGCAATTCGGTCACGCCAGCCCGGACAAGTTCCGCGAACACGGCATCGAACGGCAGCGTCAGCAGTCCCGCGCCGAAGCGCCGGGCGAGCTCGCCGCGCCAGCCGTCGAACTCCGCCAATCGCCCGGCCCGGCGCTTGACGCCGATGCCGAAATAATTGGCCGCGACCGCGATGCAGTCGAAGCGATCGGCCAGAAAGGGCAGCAGCTTTTCGCCGACATAGGCATCTTCGATCGCCATGCCCCAGGGGCAGATGAACAGCATGACGCCCGTCTCGGGACCGATCCCCGCCGCGGGCAGGACCGTCGCATATTTCAAGGGCTGCCGCGGAAAGCCCAGCTCGACATCCGGCGGTGGCGCATCGATCTGGCGCGTGTCCATCAAGCGTCCCTATTCAGCCGGCTGGCGCTCCACCACCGTATCCGGCTTCACCGTCAGGATCTTCACGAAATAGCGGCCGAGCCAATGCTGCAGGTCGTCGACGAAGGTGAAGGTGACCGGAATGAAGATCAGGCTGAGCAGGGTCGAGGCGACCAGGCCGCCGATCACGGTGATCGCCATCGGCGCCCGGAAGTCGGCCTGCTCGCCGAAGCGCAACGCGATCGGCAGCATGCCGCCGACCATGGCGAGCGTGGTCATGATGATCGGCTGCGCCCGCTTGGCACCGGCTTCGAGCAGCGCCTCGCGCCGGGGCAGCCCATGCTCCTTCATGGCGAGCATGGCGTAGTCGGCCAGCAGGATCGAGTTCTTGGTTACGATGCCCATCAGCATCATCAGGCCGATCAGCACGGTCAGCGACATCGATTCGCCGGTCACCAGCAGCGCCAGGAACGCGCCGCCGAGCGACAGCGGCAGCGCTGCCATGATCGTGATCGGCTGCAGGAAGCTCTGGAACAGCAGCACCAGCACGCCCAGCACCAACAGGATGCCGGCGCCCATCGCCGCGCCGAACGCGCCGAACACCTCGTCCATGTCCTGCGACGCGCCGGAATCCCTCAGCCGCACCCCGGCCGGCAGGCTCTGCAGCACCGGCAGCGCCTTGACCGCCGCGATCGCGGGCCCGAGCGGCGCGCCGCTGAGATCGGCGCCGACCGTGACCTGCCGCGCCCGGTCGCGCCGCTTGATCTGCGACGTGCCGCTGCCGAAATGGATGTCCGCCACCGAATCGAGCGGCACCGAACCGCCGGACACGCTGGAGACGCGCAGATTGCGGATCTGGTCCAGATCGGCCCGCGCGGCCGGATCGATCTCGACCCGGATCGGGATCTGCCGGTCGGGCAGATTGAACTTGGCGAGATTGGCGTTGATCTCGCCCAGGGTCGCCAGCCGGGCCGTATCGCTGATCGCCGCGACCGACACGCCCAGTTCGGCGGCGCGGTCGTAGAGCGGCACGATCTGCAGTTCGGGCCGCAGCAGGCTGGCCGAGCTTTTGACGTTCGACAGGCCCGGCATCTGCTGCATGTCGCGCACGAGCTGGTTCGACACCGCGTCCATCGCGTCGGGATCGTCGCCGACCAGCGAGATGGCCAGATCCTGGTCGCCGCCGTTCGAGCCGAAGAAATTATAGCGCACGCCCGGCACGGCCTTGAGCTTCTCGCTCAAATCCTGCTCGATCGCCTGCTGACGGCGCGAGCGGTCGGCGCGTTTGACCAGATTGACGATGATGCGGCCCAGGCGCACGTCGCCGTAGGAACCGCCCATGCGGACCAGCACGTTGCGCACCTCGGGCTCGCGCCGGATGATCGCCGACATCTTGTCGGTCGCGGCGTCCGTGTCGGCCAGCGTCGAGCCGGGCGGCAGTTCGACCGACATGACCGACAGCGAATTATCCTCCGCGCCCAGGAACTCGGTCGGCACCAGCATTACCAGCCCGACCGATCCGAAGAACAGCAGCGTCGCGAGGATCAGCGTCTTCACCCGATGGTCCAGCGCCCAGCCGAGCAGTTGGAGATAACGGCCGATGAAGCGTGGCGTATGTTCCTTCGGTCCCTCCGGCGTCGCCAGATAGGCCGCCATCATCGGCGTGATCAGGCGCGCGACCAGCAGCGAGAACAGCACGGCGATCGCGATGGTGGCGCCGAACTGGCGGAAATAGGCGCCGGCGATGCCGGGCATGAAGCTGACCGGCAGGAACACGGCAACGATGGTCATGGTGGTGGCGACGACGGCGAGGCCGATCTCGTCGGCCGCATCCAACGCCGCCTGATAGGGCGTCTTGCCCATGCGGATATGGCGGACGATATTCTCGATCTCGACGATCGCGTCATCGACCAGCACGCCGACCACGAGCGTCAGCGCCAACAGGCTGCACCAGTTGAGCGTGAAGCCCAGCAGCAGCATCGGGAAGAAGGTCGGGAAGATCGACAGCGGCATGGCGATCACGACGATCGCCGTCGCCCGCCAGTTGCGCAAAAACACGGCCACGACCAGGGCGGCCAGCGCGGCCCCCAGCAGCAGCGCCTCGCGTGAGGCGAAATAGGCCGTCTCCGCCTCCTCCGCGTTCGAATAGATCTGGTCGAGCTGCAGGCCCGGTACGCGCTTTTTCAGCTCGACGATGCGGCGATCGACGCCCTTGGCGACATCGACCTCGCTCTCGCCGGACGAGCGCAGCACCGCGAACACCACGACCGACTTGCCGTTGAAGCGGGCGGCGCTACGGATATCGGCATAGCTGTCCTCGATCGTGCCCAGGTCCGACAGGCGCGCGGTCCGGGTCGCGACCGCCGTCGCGGTCGTGCTGACCGCCGCCGGCAGCGTGATCGTCAGGCGGCGCAGCTGCTCGACCGTCTCGACCGAGCCCAACGTGCGAATCGACTGTTCGGTCGTGCCCAGGGTCGAGCGGCCGCCCGGCATGTTGGTATTGACTGCGCGGATCTGGCTGTTGACGTCGTCGACCGTGATGCCGAGCGCCACCAGCCGCGCCGGGTCGAGATTGATGCGGATCTCGCGTTCAGCCCCGCCCCAGCGCCGCAGCGCGGCCACGCCCTTGACCGTGCTCATGGCGCGCGCGATGTCGTTATCGACGAACCAGCCGAGCTTGGCCGCGGAATAGCCGGGAATCGACACGGCATAGGCCACGACCGCGTCGCCGGTGGCGTCGACACGCTCGACCTGCGGATCGTCGATCGAGCCCGGCAGTTCCGAGCGGATCTTGGAAATCGCGTCGCGCACGTCGTTGACGGCCCGGTCGGTGTTGGTGCCCAGCGTGAATTCGATATCGGTCTCGGACGAGCCGTCGGTGACGGTCGAGGTGATTTCCTTGATCCGGCCCAGATTGGCGACCGCATCCTCGACCAGGCGGGTGACCTGCGTCTCCAGCTCTTCGGGCGCCGCGCCCGACTGGGTGACCGTGACCGACACCAGCGGCAGATCGACGTTGGGCGAGCCGGTGATACTGGTCGAGGCGAACGACACGATGCCCACGACAGTCAATATGATAAACAGCACGATCGACGGGATCGGCCGTCGGATCGCCCAAGCTGAAATATTCCCGCGCATTGCACCCGCTCTCCACCGCATGAATGCCCGAGAGGGACTACGTCCGCCCAGGATCATTCAATAAAACCCGAGGATCTCTCTCGTCATTTCGAGAAACCCTCGCGTCTTGCGCGTGACTCGTCGCGAAAGCCCGTGCGCTCAACCGTATTTCGGATATTATGCGCGAACCTTTACAGTATCCAGGTGTAAAATCATGCCGCCTGAAGGATCGACTCCCGTGTCCCAGAAAATCGAGGCGGCGCCTAGGATCGGCCGGGGATTCCGCCCGCGCTTGACGCGTCGGCGCGGCATGATCGCCACACTTGCGGTCGTGCTGCTGGCCGGTACCGCGCTTGGGCTCACCCGCTTCATGGCCGCCGGGCCCTTGAAGGCGGCGCCCGATCACGCGGCGCTGACCGTGACGGTCGGCCCGGTCGAAACCCGGCGGATGGCGGAAACCCTGCAGGTCAACGGCTCGCTGGTGCCCTGGGAAGATCTGGCGATCGGCACCGAATCGACCGGCCTCGCCATCACGAAAATCCTGGCCGACGAGGGCGATCGCGTCTCCGCCGGCCAGTTGCTGGCCAAGCTCGACGATTCGATCATCCTCGCCCAGTTGAAGGAAAACGAGGCGCAGATCGAGCATGCCCGCGCCACGATCGGTCAGCAGGATGCGGCGATCGCCGAGGCCGAGGCCAATGTGAAAAGCGCCAGCCACGACCTGCTGCGCGCGCAGGAACTGATCAAGACCAATTCGATCACGCTGCAGACGACCGAGCAGCGCGAAGCGACCGCGCGCACCGCCGACGCGCGGCTGAATTCCGCCCGCATGGGCCGCGCTGTCTCTCAAGCCGATCTGACCGTGGCCGAAGCAACCCGGACCGAGCTGATGGCGCGCTTTGCCCAGACCGAGATCCGCGCGCCGGCCGACGGCATCGTCTCGCGGCGCACCGCGCGCATCGGCAACATCACCATCGGCGCCGGCAACGACGTGCTGTTCCGCCTGGTGCGCGACGGCATTCTGGAACTGGACGCCAACGTGCCCGACCGGCTGCTCGCCCGCTGCGTGCCCGGTCAGCGCGTGCGCCTGGCCGCCACTGGCGCCGACGGCCAGCCGATCTTCGGCACGGTCCGCGCCGTGGCCCCGCTGGTCGATCCGACCACGCGCATGGGCATCGCCCATATCCGCTTCCCGATCGAGGCGGCACTGCATGCCGGCATGTTCGTCTCGGGCGACCTGATGTTCGAAGAGCATGACACCGTCGCCGTGCCGGAAAGCTCGGTCCTGGTCAAGGACGGCAAGCCGGTCGTGTTCGCCCTGGCCGAGGGCAATCTGGTGACAGAAAAGCCGGTCGAAACCGGCCTGCGCATGGATGGCCGCGTCGCGATCCTGAAGGGGCTGGAACCGGGCGACCAGATCGTCCATGCCGGGGCGGGGTTCCTGAAGGACGGCGACAAGGTAAGAGTCGGCGAGGGCAGCTAGGATCGCCTTGTGCGGGAGGGTTTTGGCGCGCTAACGCGGAGAGTGTGAGCGCGCCAATCCAGCCAAGGACATTGGATTCTTATGCATCGAACTTTTCGCGACGTTCCGCTTGCGGGGTTGCTGCTGATTTTTCTTGCCGGCTGCGGCGGGGACCATAGTTTCCTGGCGACGACTCCGGCGCCCGATCCGGATCAGGCCGCCAAAAATCTGGCCGTGGCGAACAGAGCCTTGAGATCTTCGCCCAACAGCATCGAGCTGATCCTCAAACAAGCACTTGCCTATCAGAATGTCGGCGATCTCGATAACGCCATCGCAGATTATGATCTGGTGTTAAAATCCTATCCTTATAAGTCGGAAGCGCTCGCCAATCGAGGACATACTTATTATCGCAAAGGACAATACCAGCAGGCGATACAAGACTATACCAAGGCGATAGATGGAAGCCCGAAGGACTCGACTCTGTTCTTCTGGCGAGCGCAGGCCCAACTCGCGACAGGCGACGCACCGAGAGCGAAAGAGGATCTCGATCAGACGCTCGCACTAAACCCGAATAACACTGAGGCTCTCTGCATGCGCTCAAGGGTTTTCGCTCGGCTCGGTGATCTGCAGCGAGCGCAGGCCGATCTCGATCGAGCCTCAGCGGCGAAGCCGCACGGCCCTTCCGATTGAGGAGTATGGCGTCTCTCTTCAGTTCATCACAACGGGAACGCGAAATTCTGCTGGACGCAAAAAGAACATATAGGGTACAAATACCGCCTTGCCCTCGATAGGAACCGGTAATGAACCTCTCCCTCCGCGTCGCTTTCATCGCAGCGATGCTCCTGACCTTGCTGTCGAATTCGGCCCGGGCCGACGACACGCCGCCGGTGGCCGTGGCCAAGGGCATCCGGAAAGTTCTGATGCCGCGCCGACAGAAGCTGGACGGCATTCTTACCGTCCATGACAACACGCTGTTCGTGCAATGCATCAATCGCCCTGAAGCGCTGGATCTGCGTTGCGAGGCCGCGGGGCTGGAGGGCGAGCCCTGGTTGCACAATGTGCTGACGGCGGAGCGCCAAGACAGGCTGATCACGCTCGGTTTCAAACCCGAGACGACCTACGGCAATTTCGTTCGCATCCTCCCGCGCTCGATCAAACCGGCGAAGATGGCGGAAATCATTCTCGGCGTGCTGACGGAGATCTACGGCGCGGATGTCGACAATATCAGTGCGCTCGCCGACTGGCTGCCGGCCGGACCTTGCCATCCGCGGATCAAGGCATTGCATGACCGGGGCGGATCGATCGCCACACCCCGCTGGGGCTTCGCCGTGGACGTCGGCCCGGGCTGCCGGATCGTCACGAATACCAATGCCATGAACTATGACGAACCCGACGCCGCGACGCCCGGCCCGTCGGCCCAAGATGACGTCGATCTCGATGCGCGCTATGGCGCCGCGATCTCGAGCCAGATCGAACGATTGGCGGCTGCGCGCCAAACCGACGATATCTGGGCAATTTTCGACGCTGGCACGCCTTACGTCCAATGCGCGCCGGACCCGGGAGACAACAAGATCTATTGCGAGGCGGCGTCCGACGATGCCGTCGGCGCGCCGATCGCGCGATTGTTGACGACCGAACGTCGGCAAAAGCTGATCGCTGCGGGGTTCGAACCGCCGGGCAAAGTCATGAACTTCCGCCGATTCTATCCCCTCGACCAATATGACGCTGCCGCCATCGCCCATGCCCTGCTGGCGGTGCTGCATGACAGCTACGGCTACAACGGCACGCCGGCGATGAGGTTAAAGACCGAAGTGGGAGATGAGACGCCGCTTTAGTCGATCGCCCGTCCCGTCCCGATCGGGCTCAGCCCCAGATGCGTCAGCACCGTCTCGCCGATGTCAGCGAAGCTGGTGCGCAGGCCCCTGTCGCCGCCGGAGACGCCCGGGCCGAAGCCCACGACCGGCACGCATTCGCGGGTATGGTCGGTGCCGGGCCAGGTCGGGTCGCAGCCATGGTCGGCGGTCAGGATGACGAGGTCGCCGGGCTTGAGCGCCGCTTCGAGCGAGGGTAGCCACGCGTCGAATTCGACCAGGGCTGCCGCATAGCCCTCAGGATCACGGCGGTGGCCGTAGAGCGTGTCGAAATCGACCAGGTTGACGAAGCCGAAGCTGCCGTCCGGGGCGGACGCCGCCAGATCCAGGCTCTTCGCCATCAGCACTGCGTTGCTCTCGCCCTTGACGATCGTGCCGGTCGCGCGATGGGCGAAGATGTCGCCGATCTTGCCGAGCGAGGTGACAGGACGCCCGGCGGCCTGCAGCCGGTCCAGCATCGTGTCGGCCGGCGGCGGCACGGCGTAATCATGCCGGTTCGCGGTGCGCTTGAAGCTGCCGGGCGCGCCCAGGAACGGCCGCGCGATGACCCGGCCGATATTGTACGGATCGCACAGCGCCCGCGCCCGCTCGCACAGGGCCAGCAGCCGGTCGAGCCCGAAATGCTGCTCGTGCGCCGCGATCTGCAGGACGCTGTCGGCCGAGGTATAGAAGATCGGCTTGCCCGTCGCGATATGCGCGAAGCCCAATTGATCGATGATCGTCGTGCCGGAGGCGGCGCAATTGCCGAGGATACCGGGCAGGTCGCCGTCTCGCACCAGGGCCGCGACCAACTCGGCCGGAAAGCTGGGGAAGTCCGGCGGGAAATAGCCCCAATCGAAATTTACCGGGCAGCCGGCGATTTCCCAATGGCCGGTCGGCGTGTCCTTGCCGCGGCTGGCCTCGGCGGCGGCCGCCCAGAAGCCGGCGCCCGGTCCCGGTGGGCCAAAGCCGCGCGGCACCCGGCCGGTCGCGATCTGGGCCGCCGCGCCCAGGCCCAGGCGCGCCAGGTTCGGCAATGCCGGCGCCACGCGCTCGGCAATATGGCCCAGCGTGTCCGCGCCGGCATCGCCGAAACGGGCGGCATCCGGCGCGCCGCCGATGCCGAGGGAATCCAGCACGATCACGAAGGCACGGCTCACGTCAGCTCTCCAGCCGGTCGAGGATGAGGGGCCGCACGACCGGCGCCGCGTCGCCGACCCGCGCCGCCGTCCGCAGCATCGCCGCCGCCCGCTCGGCCGCGGCTTCGGTCCGGGCGTGGATCAGCGCCAGCGGCCGATCCGGCCCGACCGGCGCGCCGATCGGGGCGCAGCGGCTGAGGCCCACGGCATAGTCGATCTTGTCCGTCGGCGCCTGGCGGCCGCCGCCGAGCGCCAGCACCGCGAGCCCGACCTGGCGGGCGTCGAACGCGGTCAGAAAGCCTGTGCTGAGCGGCAGCACAGGTCGGATGATCGGCGCCGCCGGCAGATGCTCCGCGGCACGCTCGATGAAATCGGCCGGCCCGTCGAGCGAGGCGACCATCTGGCCGAATTTCTCGGCGGCAGCGCCGGATGCCAGCAGATGCTCGACCTTGGCCCCGGCCTCGGTCGCGTCCTGGGCGAGGCCCGCCAGCAGCAGCATTTCGACCGCCAGCGCGCGCGTGACCTGGTCGAGCCGCGCCTCGCGATGCCTGCCGGTCAGGTAATCCACCGCCTCCAGCACTTCGAGCGCATTGCCGGCACTCCGGCCCAATACCTCGTCCATGTCGGTCAGCAGGGCGGTCGATTTCAGCCCGGCGCCGCGGCCGACCTCGACCAGGCTGCGCGCCAGCGCCCGGCCGGCCTGGGCGTCGAGCATGAACGCGCCGGAGCCGTATTTGACGTCGAGCACCAGCCCGTCGAGCCCGGCCGCCAGCTTCTTCGACAGGATCGAGGCGGTGATCAGCGGGATGGATTCAACCGTGCCGGTCGTGTCGCGGATCGCGTAGAGCCGCTTGTCGGCCGGCGCCAGATCGTCGGTCTGGCCGACCATGGCGGCGCCGGTCGCGATCATCGCCGCGCGGATGCGCTCCAGCGACGGACGCGACTGGTAGCCGGGGATCGCGTCCATCTTGTCGAGCGTGCCGCCGGTATGGCCCAACCCGCGCCCGCTGATCATCGGCACCGCCGCGCCCGCCGCCGCCAGGATCGGCGCCAGCATCAGGCTGGTCTTGTCGCCGACGCCGCCGGTCGAATGCTTGTCGACCACGGGCTTGCCCAGGAAACGCCAATCCAGCACCCGGCCGGAATGGGTCATGGCATGGGTCAGCGCCACACATTCCGGTCCGGTCATGCCGCGGCAGCAGATCGCCATGGCGAAGGCCGCCGCCTGGCCCTCGGTCAGGCCGCCGTCGGCGATGCCCGCCACCAGATAGGCGATCTCGTCGGCCCCGAGCGCGGCGCCGTCGCGTTTGCGCGCGAGGATTTCCTTGGTGATCACGCGTCCAGACCGAGGCAGACCAGCACGTCGTCCAGCAGCGCCGAGGCGCCGATGCGGAAATTGGCGGCACTGGCATAGCCTTCCCCCAGGATCTTGTCGGCCAGCGCCAGGTAGGCTTGCGCGTCGGACACGGTGCGGACGCCACCGGACGCCTTGAACCCGACCCAGCGGCGCTGGCTCCGTGCCGCTGCGATGGCGTCCAGCATGATCTGCGCCGCCTCCAGGCTCGCACCGGGCTGGGTCTTGCCGGTCGACGTCTTGATGAAATCGGCACCGCCGGCGATGGCGATCTCCGACGCGGCGCGGATCAATTGCGGCGTCTTCAGCTGGCCGGTCTCCAGGATGACCTTCAACAGCACCTTCGGCCCGCAGGCCGCCTTGGCCGCCTTGACCAGATCGAGCCCGACCGCCCGGTCGCCGGCGACGAGCGCGCCATAGGGGAACACGACATCGACCTCGTCGGCGCCCAGCGCCACCGCCGCGCTTGTCTCCGCGGCCGCCGCCTGGACATCGGCGGCCCCGGCCGGGAAATTCGTCACGGTCGCGATCGGCACATCGCTGCCGGCCAGAGCTCGTTTCGCTACCGGAATATGTTCGGCATGGATGCAGACGGCGGCGACATTGCCGGCCGGCGTGCGCGCGCCGGCACAGAGCCGTTCGATCACCTCGGCCGTGTCGTTGTCGTTCAGGCTGGTATAGTCGATCAGCGGCAACAGCCGCTGGGCAATCCGGCGCAGGTTGGTGATCGTATGCGGGTCAGACGCCATGCGGCAGGCTTTCCAGAAAGGCCAGGATCAAGGCTTCGAGCGCGCCGGCGATGGCCGCGCCCTGGGCCAGGGTTTCGCCGTGGCTCGGCGTCGTGTCGGTCATGCCCTCGGCCAGATTGGTCACGGCGGAGAGTGCGGCGACGGCCAAGCCGCAATGGCGGGCGACCAGCACCTCCGGCACGGTCGACATGCCGACCAGATCGGCGCCCAGCGTGCGGAAGGCGCGGATTTCCGCCGGCGTTTCGAAATTCGGCCCCGGATAGGCCAGATAGACACCCTCCGCCAGCGCGATGCCGGCGGTCGTCGCCGCCTGCCGGAAGCGCTGGGCCAGCGCCGGATCATAGGCGTCGCGCATCGAGAAGAAGCGCGGGCCCCAACCCTCGTCGTTCGGGCCCTGCAGCGGGTTGAAGCCCAGCATGTTGATATGGTCGCGGATCAGCACCAGACTGCCGGGGCCGACCTCGGGCCGCAGCGAGCCGGCGGCATTGGTCAGCACCAGCGCGGCCACGCCCAGTTGCTTGACCGTGCGCACCAGCAGCTTGAGCCGGGCGGCCCCGTCGCCGCCCTCATAGGCATGGACGCGGCCGTTCAGGCAGACCACGTCGATCCCGCCCAGCCGACCCAGCACGAGCGAGCCGGCGTGGCCGGCGACGGTCGGCACCGGAAAGCCCGGCAGGTCGGCATAGGAGATCCGGGTCGGCTGCTCGATCCGGTCGGCGACCATGCCCAGGCCGGAACCCAGCACCAGCGCCACCTGCGGCCGGAAGCCCGGCCGGCGCTCGGCGATGATGCGGACGGCGGCGTCGATACTCATGGGGTGTCCTTGACTTGGCGCCAGCCGAACGCGCGCGGCAGCAATTCGCCCAACGTGACCGTGGCGCGCACACCCTCGGGACCGGCCAGATGGACCGGCGTCGATGAATCGGCGAATTCGACCAGCCGCTGACGGCAGCCGCCGCAGGGGCTGACCGTCTCCGGCCCGTCGGCCACGACCAGAATTTCGGCGATCCGGGTGGCGCCGGCCGCGATCATGACGCCGATCGCCGTCGCCTCGGCACATTGGCTTTGTGGAAAGGCCGCGTTCTCGACATTGCAGCCGGCATGGACGCTGCCGTCGGCCGCGCGCAGCGCCGCGCCGACCTTGAAGCCGGAATAAGGCGCATGGGCATGGCCTCGCGCCGCCAGGGCCGCCTGCAGCAGATCGTCGGTCGCCATCTTCATCCTCACCGGGTCTTCACGAACGGCACGCCGATCGCGCTGGGCGCCCGTGCCGTGCCGACGAAGCCCGCCAGCAGCGCCACCGTCAGCAGATAGGGCAGCGCCTCGACCATCTGGACCGGCACGATGCCGACCACCGGCAGCGCCACCCCCTGCAACCGGACCTGCAGCGCGTCGCAGAAGGCGAACAGCAGGCAGGCGGCGACGGCCGGCGCCGGGCGCCATTTGCCGAAGATCAGGGCGGCCAGCGCGACATAACCCCGCCCGGCGGTCATGTCGCGGCCGAAGCCCGCGCCCTCGGCGATCGACAGATCCGCTCCGGCCAGCCCGACTAGGATGCCACTCAACGCGAGCGCGCCATAGCGCAATCCCGCGACCGACAAGCCGGCCGCATCGACCGCATGGGGATTCTCGCCGACCGCGCGGAGCCGCAGGCCGAACGAGGTCCGGTACAGCAGCCAGGCCGACAGCGGCAGCAGCAGCATCGCCAGATAGACGATCAGATTATGGCCGCCGATCAAAATGGTCCACACCGGCCCCAGCACCGGCACCTCGGCCAGGCTCTCGGCACCCGGCAAGGTGATCGGCATGAACCGCTGATCCGGACCCAGCGCCGGCGTCTGGCCGCCCAGGTGGAACCAGGCGAGCCCGAGCGTCGGGCACAATCCCGCGACCAGGATGTTGAGCGCCATGCCGGAGACGACCTGATCGCCGCGCTGGGTCACCGAGGCGAAGCCATGGATCAGCGAGACGATCATCGAGACCAGCATGCCCGCCGCCAGTCCCAGCCAGGGCGAGCCGGTCACGGTGGCGATGCAGGCCGCGGCAAAGGCCGAGGCCAGCATCATGCCTTCCAGGCCGAGCGCGATCACACCGGCGCGCTCCGAGAACAGGCCGCCGAGCGTCGCCAGGATCAGCGGCGTCGCCAACCGGATCGTCGCGGCCAGCACCGAGAGCACATCGATCAGGCTCATGCCGGCCGCCTTATGGCCGAAGTCAGCCGCCAACGCTGCCACGCCCGCGTCACCGGCACGCGCAGCATGTTTTCGAGCGCGCCGCAGAACAGGATGACCAGACCGTCCATCACCACGATGATGTCGCGCGTCACCTGCGGATAATCGAATGCCAGTTCGGCGCCGCCCTGATACAGCGCGCCGAACAGGATCGCCGCCAGCACGATGCCGAACGGGTGGTTGCGGCCCATCAGCGCCACCGCGATGCCCACGATGCCGGCGCCGCCGGTGAAGCCCAGCACCAGGCGATGCAGCACGCCCATGACTTCGTTGATGCCGACCAGCCCGGCGCAAGCGCCGCCGAGGCAAACCGCCAGCACCGTGACGCGACCGACCGGAATGGCGGCATAGGTCGCGGCCGACGGGTTATATCCGGTCGCGCGGATCTCGTAGCCCCAGAGCGAGCGGCGGATGAACAGCCAGACCAGCACGGCCAGGACCAGCGCCACCAGGAAGCTGAGGTTGAGCGGCGATTCCTCCATGGCGATGCCGAGTTTCGCCGCCCATTCATGGGCGTAGGGCAGCGCCGTCGAGGCCGGGAACGCCGCGGTCTCCGGCGACGGATCGCCCGGCGCGCGCAGCCGGTCGATCAGCAGATAGGTCATCACGGCGGAGGCGAGGAAATTGAACATGATCGTGGTGATGACGATATGGCTGCCGCGCTTGACCTGCAGGATCGCCGGCACCGCCGCCCAGGCCGCGCCGCCGACCATCGCGGCCAGGATGGCGAGCGGCAGCACCAGCCACAGCGAAACGCCGCCCAGCGACTGGCAGACGAGCGTGACGCCGAGCCCGCCCAGCATCGCCTGGCCCTCGCCGCCGATGTTGAACAGGCCGGCCTGATAGGGAATGGCGACGGCAAGGCCGGTGAAAATGAAAGTCGTGGCGTAATAGAGCGTATAGCCGGCGCCATCGAGCGAGCCGAACGCGCCCTGGAATAAGGTCCCCAGCGCGTCCAGCGGCGAGACGCCGATCAGGCCGAGGACGATCGCGCCGACGAGGAACGCCAGCAGCAGATTGAGCAGCGGGATCAGCCCGTAATCGACGAGCGGCGGCAGATCGCGCTGCATCAGGCGGCCGCTCCCTGCACGCCGGCCATCAGCAGGCCCAGCGCCCGTTCCGACGCCTCCGAGCGATCGAGCGCGCCGGTGACGCGGCCATCGACCATGACCAGAATGCGGTCGGACAGCGCCAGAATCTCATCGAGCTCGACCGACACCAGCAGGATCGCCGTGCCGGCGGCCTTGAGCGCGCGCAGCCGGGCATGGATCTGCTCGATCGCGCCGACATCGACACCGCGGGTCGGCTGGCCGACCAGCAGCACCTTGGGCCCGCGCGCCATTTCGCGCGCGCAGATCAGCTTCTGCTGATTGCCACCGGAAAAGGCCGATGTCCTGAGCCGCGCATCGCGCGGCCGCACGTCATACTCGACCATGCGGCGGGCGGTCAGCGCGCGGATGACCCGCGACCGCAGCCAGACGCCCCGCGCGTGACCGGCATCGCGGTGATAGCCCAGCACCGAGGTTTCCCAGGCCTCGAACGGGCCGACCATGCCGTTCTTGTGCCGGTCCTCCGGAATATGGCCGAGGCCCAGGTGGCGCAATATCTTCGCCCTGCCCTCCACCGGCACCGGCGCGCCGTTCCAGCTGAGCGTGCCGCCGGCGAGCGGCAGCAGCCCGGCCAGCGCCGCCAGCAATTCCGACTGGCCATTGCCCGAGACGCCGGCGATGCCGACGATCTCGCCCGGCCGGAGATCCAGATCAATGCTCTTGACCCGCTCGACCCCGCCAGCATCGACGATGCGCACGCCCTGGGCACGGAGGATCGGTTCGGCCGGCACGACCGGCACCCGCTCGGGCAGGATGGCGAGCTTGCGGCCGACCATGCGCTCGGCCAGGTCGGCCTCATTCGTGTCGGCCGTGGCGACATCGCCCACCACAGCGCCGGCGCGCATGACCGTAACCCGGTCGGTCACCGCCATGATTTCCTTCAGCTTATGGGTGATCAGCAGCACCGTCTTGCCCTCGGACTTCAGGCGCCGGAGGATCTGGAACAGCTGCAGCACCTCGTCGGGCGTCAGTACCCCGGTCGGCTCGTCCAGGATCAGGATCCGGGCGCCACGATAGAGCGCCTTCAGAATTTCGACGCGCTGGCGCGCGCCGACCGGCAGGTCCTCGACCTTGGCATCCAGGTCGACCGCCAGGCCATAGGCCGCCTCGATCTGCCGGGCCGCGGCGCGGGCCCGATCGATGCCCGGCTGCAGCATCAAGCCGCCCTCGCGGCCGAGCGCCAGATTCTCCAGCACGGTGAAAGGCTCGACCAGCACGAAATGCTGATGGACCATGCCGATGCCCAGCCGGATCGCATCCGCCGTATTGCCGATCCGCGCCGGCTGGCCGGCCAGGCGGATCTCGCCGGCATCGGCCTGGTAGAAGCCGTAGAGGATGCTCATCAGCGTCGATTTGCCGGCACCATTCTCGCCGATGATGCCGTGGATCGTGCCGGCGGCGATCGCGAAGCTGACGCTGCGATTGGCCAGGACCGCGCCGAACCGCTTCGTGATCCGGTCGAACGCGATCGCCGGCGCCGCGCCGTCGGACACGCCTATTGCGCCGCGACGTCGGTCGGCACGAGCTTGCCGGCGATGATTTCGGCCTTGGCCTGATCGACCCGCGCCTTGGTTTCCGGCGAGATCAGCGCGCGGTTGTTGTCGTCGATCGCATAGTCGAGCCCGTTTTCCTTGAGGCCGAGCGACAGCGTGCCGGCCTGCCACTTGTCGTCCTTGGCCGCCATCATGGCGTTATAGGTCGCGACATCGACCCGCTTGACCATCGAGGTCAGCACCGAGCCCGGATGCAGCGCGTTCTGGTTCGAATCGCAGCCGATCGAGAATTTCTTGGCGTCGGCCGCCGCCTGCAGCACGCCCAGGCCGGTGGCGCCGGCCGCCGCGAACACCACGTCGGCGCCGCGGTCGAACTGGCTGCGCGCCAGCTCGCTGCCGCGCGCCGGGTCGTTCCAGGCCGAGACCGTCGTGCCGGTCATGGTCTGCAGCACCTCGATATCGGGCTTGGCGAATTTGGCACCCTGGGCATAGCCGGCGGCGAAGCGGCGGATCAGCGGCACGTCCATGCCGCCGACGAAGCCGACCTTGCCGGTCTTGGAGGTCAGGGCCGCGATCATGCCGACCAGGAAGCAGCATTCCTGCTCGCGGAACACGATCGACTGCACGTTCGGCAGGTCGACCACCGCATCGATGATGGTGAAGCGGACTTTGGGATATTGCGTCGCGACCTTGGTCATCGCCGCCTGATGGCCGAATCCCACGCCGACGATCAGGGCCGCGCCGCGCTTGGCCAGCTGCAGCATCGACTGCTCGCGCTGGCTTTCGTTGGTGATCTCGAACTCACGGTAGGCGAGCCCGGTTTCTTGGCGGAACCGCTCAGCCCCGTCGAACGCCGCCTGGTTGAACGACCGGTCGAACTTGCCGCCATAATCATAGATCAGCGCGGGTTCGAACGTCGCGGCCAGGGCCTGGCCCCAAGGACTAAAACCGCTGAGCCCCGCCGCCCCCGCCGCGCCGACCAGAACCCGGCCGAAAGACCGCCGCGACATGCCGCCCGAACCAATGCCCATCCGCCGACCCGCCCCCACGAGATTTCCCGGTCCCTGTCTAAGCCCTGGCCACTGGGTTTGTCTACGTGTCCCCCCTTACCGGAGGTCGGCGCAGGTCGCACCGTCGCCGCCATAGGCCAGGATCTTTTCATCCCGCGTCATCAAGACGAGGCCGCCGGTCCGCGCCTGGGCGATCAACATGCGGTCAAAGGGGTCCCGGTGGTGTTGCGGCAGCAGGCCCAATTCCCGACAATGCAGGGGCTCCACTGGCAGCATTTCGATGCCCGGTGCGACCCCGAACAGCCGGTCATCGTGAGGAATTCGCCCCAAGCCGATGAGAATCCCCATTTCCCAAAAGGTGGCGGCACTGACATAGCGAACCGGCGCTGCGTCGAGGATGCCGCGTTCCTTTGCGGTCAAGATCTGCGGCTCGCTTCTCAGCCAAATGACAAAGTGTGTGTCCAGCAAAATCGAACGGCTCATTCAGAGCCCTCGAAGGCGTCAGCGATATCGGTCGGGATGCTCAAGGATTGCAGGTCGGTCGGCATCCGAATATCGGCGAGATCGCCATAGACGATCGGCGCCTGATCGAGCCGGGTCAGCCGCGCCACCGGGCGGCCATTCCGGGTGACGATCACATCCTCGCCCGCTTCGGCGCGCGCAACCAAGGCAGCGAACTCGGCCTTTGCCTGGGCAACGGAAATTTGAATGCTGCCCATTTCGCCTCACAAATGACTATCATGGTCAGAATGGCATGTTGCGCGACGCTTGGCAACGCGGCTGACCATGATAGTCCCCCTGAAAGGAATGTCCGCGCCACGGCAGTTTCTATATCTCCTCGTATTTTGGACACTACGGTTGTTCAAGTAACCAATTCGATGAAAGACTATTACCGATAGTCAGTATCCCAGCGAAAATAGCAGCAAGCGTGAAATATCCTGTTAGAGCAGCGTAGGCGCCAAGTAAGCGCGACACGCGGCTGGCGGGATACAGGTCGCCGTAGCCAACAGTCGTCCAAGTGATAATCGCGAAATACAGGCAATCAAAAATGTTATCGGTAATTACACCTGTGCGTGCCTCCGCTATGCCAAATATCTTGAAAAGGCGAGCGAAGGCACACAAAATCACGGATATACCACCGAAGAACAAGACTGCTACATGGCCGTTAAAGAAAATAAATGAGGCGTTGGTAAGAAGGGAGCGGATTTCGAACGGCGGAAATGTTACCACAACAATCACAGCAACTGCATCAGTCGCCCACAAAGGGAAACCCTTATAGACCTTCAGCAGGCCGTAACAGAAAAATATTATTACCGATAATTCTATAATATAAGCCAAAATAGATTTGTTCATTTGTGATATTTCTCTAAAGGTGCGATGGAAGGTGTCCGGAACGGGATGATGAACGGCACTCTTATTGAGGAAAAAACGTCCCCTTCAATGCCTCACTTCGACACCATGGCGTGGCTCGCCATCGTGTCGCGGGAGATCTGACGCGATCGTTCCACAATTTTCTCCCCTCACTTTCGAGACAACAGCCGTCGTATCCAGATCGGCAGTGCTGCAGTGCATTTGCGGATGAGAGCCGCCATCCCCACTTTGGGAGCGATCAGGCCCGAACCGCGGCATTTCCGTCTCTTACGAACACGCAGACCTACTGTCGCCGCGATCTCCCAACAGACCGGCAGAGCACACATCCACACTGGCAGCATGGTTCGGTGCGTCGATACATAAGCGGCGATCAAGCCCAGCGCTGAGGTGTAACCGATACCGACTGGGCCATGCCAGACCAGTCCAGCACGGAGCCACATAGCTTGAATGGCGCGTCGATGCGCCCGCAGAACGATCCATGCGCCAAGAAAGCCGAACCAGCCAACCGCGAGCGTCACACCGTATGCGATCGACAAGCCCATGATTGCGCAGTGTAGACCGGTAACGAGATCGGGGCGCAGGAACCAGATCCGAAGGGTAAGGTCCCCCATCACACCCAGCACGACAAAAACCACTATGTATTTACGGAGAGACCCGATGATCCTGTCGATAAGCGAAGTCGACGATCGTCGATAGAGCAACGTAGCTAACATAGTGGCGCTCGCTTGGTGGACGATCAGTCGGGCTCGCCGACCGCAACCTTGAAGGATTGGGTGCCGTCGAGCGGCAGGTCAGCCAAGTCGATGACGTTGTCGTCGAGCCAGCCCTCAATGGTCTGGTCGTCCTTGGCAACTTCAACGCGATAGTCCATTTCCGTCTCCCGCGCCACAGCGCCAATCTCATCATCCTTGCATTATGAAAGAACCCATGTAAGAATGCAATAGGGTTGAGTTGTTACATGGTAAAAATAATCGATGCAGATCGCGTATATGCTAGAGACGGCCAACGGCGACTCGCTCGCGGATCAGCGCACGGCGCTTCAAAGCGCTGGTGTGCCGATCATCGAAGGGCATGACCCGGTTTACGTCGACAGAATGCCGAAGGGGCGCCGCAAGCGGCGGCTGGCCGAGGACCTGGAGGCACGGCTTGCTATGGTGAAGGCGGTTAGGTCGGGCGATGTCATCTGCGTGGCGGGTCTTGAACGGCTTGGCGTCTCGGAGGACGATATCACCGCCGCGCTGAAGGACATTACGAGCTTGGGCGCTTCGGTTCTCGACGTGAAAACCGGCAAAACTTATCGGTTTGAGCCTGCACTGGTCGAGTTGTACCAGGCCATCCGCGCCGCTGGCGTAGCACTCCTGAGCGAGAGGACCAGGCCGGGCCGGACGAGCGCGCGGGCTATGGGACTGATGGGTGGCCGGACGCCGCGGCTCGTCGGCCAGGCGAAGGCGGCAGCGAAGGCCGATTGGGACAATGGAGGCGCCGGCAACAATGCGGAGGTTGCGGCACGGCACGGGGTATCCGTGAAAACGATGTACAATACCTTCGGCCCGAGGGGCGACGCGGTGCAACGCGCGCCTGCGAAGAGGAGATCCAAACTGTGACCATGGTAGCGGTCTGCCCGATCTGCTGCGATGAAGGCCGCATGGACTCACACCGGGAAAAGGCCCGAATGGATCGCGCCAGCGCAGCAAGTACAAGGGATCCTTGAAACCTCGGGCCCATCGGCTATCTTTAGGCGGAGCTCAGATACCCGATCTCGCATCAGCTTGTGAGGTGACTATGGCTCGCGGACAATCCCGGAGACCAGCCAACCGACGCGGTTCCCTGCCGATCGACCCGCCAAGCTCCAAGGATCGGCTTCCGGCGACTCCCAGGCTTGATCTCAGCCCGCATGACGTAGCGGCACACCGTTCGCTCGGCGGATGCGGGGCGACGTCGCGCGAGCGCCCCAAGAGCCTAAGGAAGCATGTTGCTCTGGCGGCCACTGTCGCCGGCATCGCCTCGGCTGTAGGAACGAACTGGCAAGCGATCGTCGCGACGATCACTCTCCTTCACATGACTCCTGCTGTTGACGCTGCTCACACGGAACCGACGGTCACGGCACGAAATCACGCGCCAATTGATTCAGGACCGCTCCAGAGCCACCATCCCGCCTTATTTTCGGCCGAAGCGCAAAGCCGCTCGTCGTCACCCCCTTCGCACCGTCCTGAGGTGTCCTTGGCAGCACCCACTGCCGGGCTGAACGGGAAACTAAGGAATATATCGGGCTACGTCTCTTACGCAGCGGCCTCGGCGCTCGTTTCTCCCGAGATCCACGGCGCCAAAGGTCACTTTGAAGACCCGACCCAATATGCTCCTGGCATGATCGTCTACCCCAACCTACAGCGGTAACCGCCGGCCCGTCTACTTTTGGACCATGGAACATCGGCTGGATATCGACGTGGTCGCGTCGCCGGAGGCGCCTGACATCGGAGGAACATCATGAAAGTTGGTCCGTATCTGATCGAGAACAAATCGGATGCCGACGGTCGGCTCGATGCGCAACTCGCAAATCTCGATGCAGGAACGATGGACCGCATCAGAAGAGATGCCGACATCTACATTCGGGACGAAACGGTCAAGAAATATTATCTGGATGAAGCGGCAAGGCGCTTGACCGCCCTGGGTCGCAGTGACTTGCTCGGTGATTGATCCTGGCGCAAGGGGAAAAATCGGCCCCTTTCCTGGCCCGTCCTAGCCGCGCAAGGGCTTGTCCTGTAGGGTGATCATGCTATTATCATGACAACAGCATGATAAGGAGCGTTCGATGGACAATGCTACCGAAACAGCGAGCGAGCGGGTTACCACGCTCATGACTTCGCGGGAAAAGACTGCGCTCGAGGAGAAGGCGCGACGCGCCGGCGTCTCGGTCGGTGAATTCGTCCGCCGGTCGGTCGATGCGTTCGATCCGGAAGAGGCGGCCGACCTGGTGCAGCTCGCGGCGCTCGCCGGCGAACTGGAGCGTAGCAATCGCGAGGCTTCCGCCGCGCTCGATCGTGCGCTCAATAGCATCGAGATCACCCGGAAGCAGCTCGACCGCCAGGCGCTCGCATGAGCACGATCCGAGACATCCTCTCCGGCCTGAAGACCGCGATCGAATTGAACGGCAAAGTCGTGTCGGTCGGAAGCGCAGTCGATCGCCTCGCGACGGACATGCGCGATCTCGACCGCCGTCTGGTCCGCGTGGAAACGATCATCGAAATCGCGCGCCCGGACGGGTCCGTTCTGCGGATCGCGAGCGCGCCGGATGGGGCGTCCAAATCGTGACCGTCAAACCCCGCAAGACCAAGGACGAGCTGCGTGCAATCATTATGGCGGCTGTGCAGTCGCATCCCGAGTGGGGAAAGATCCGAGATGTTGCGATTATTCGACCCGTCGGACAGGACTGGGGCGCTCAGTTCATTATGGACGGCGGCCCGATCGCGACGTTGGATGCCACCTTTTTCGTTACCGACCTGCAGCACCGCTTCGATCTGGTGTCCGGATGACGACTGGCGACCGCGGGAATTGGCGGCGATCGCCGCGGGGCGCTTACATGCTGACAGGTCTGGGGGTGTTGATTATCGCTCTGGGCGGGGGCGGTGGATTGCTCTATGAGCGATTGCGGAGCGCGCCAATGCAGACCGAATATGCGGGACTTCGATTGGCAGATACAATGGCCGAAGTCAAATATGCCGAAGGGTATCCGCCGTTTGTCGTGCAGAACCCTGAGAATGCTAAAGCCGATGGCAATCCGTTCTCCTTTTTCGAGGTGATCGAAACGAAGACCCTTTCCGGCGATCAAAAATTGGAGGATTGCCGATCATGGGAATACCCGGATGATCAATCGAAGGTCCGGATTGACGTGGAGTTTGATGCACCGACGAAGACGTTGAATTCGATATTTTGCTATTCTGAAGGCTCCAATGCCTGTCCGGCTATCCTCGGCATATCTGTGGGTACCGACGAAGCTGCTATTTTGGCTGACTTGGGAAAGCCGAGCGAAGAGAGAATTGACGGCATTACCAAGATTATGAAGTACAACTCCCTTAATGCGTGGTTCTATCTCACGAAGAAGAAGGTTTATATGCTCGGGCTGAAGAGCGATCGACCTGTGGATAAGGCTCCGCCTTGCAAGAGCGGTTCGCTAAGTTGCGAACCCTGGGAGCGGGACTGGAGTAAGCTGGCGATTAGTCCGGGCGCCATTGTTACAAACAGTGGCGAGCTTGTAAAACCTGGGCGGGCTGATCGGTAGCCCCGCCGATGCCGCGATCAAGGTACGATCGGGAGTCAGAAAATGACCGATCTGGAGATCACTCCGCAGTGGCGGCCTCGTTCGACCGCTCCAGCTCCGGCCCGCGGCATGGTCATCCGCGCGCGGGTCGGCCGTTGGGCGCCATACACCTTGCACGGCACCGGGTCGGAATGGCGTCAGGTCGAGTACTCGGCCGGCGGCGACCGGTTCACCCACTGGCAGGAGGCATCCACGAAGTGACCCTATCTCAACCAAATCGCGCGCGCCCTGGCGTCGTCCGCAGCGCTTGGCGCGAATTGATCGACCCCGGAAGGATTGTCGGCTTCACGATCGGCGGCACGATGCTCGTGTTCAGCGTCCGCGACGTCATCGCCGCGGAGACAGGGGCCATCCATCGCCTGGCGGCGTGCGTTGGCATCGGTGTGGCTCTGACCGTCATTCGCTTCTTTTGGGATTGGAAGTCCAGCAAATGACGGTGCCGCAACAGGCTGTCATCATCGGGGCAACGGGGCCCGAACACCGGCTGGCGGCGTTCGGGCCCGCGCGTCCGCCTATTGCGCCGGTGCAGCGTCTTTCTTCATCGGCATTTTCATCTTCATGCCGCCGGCCTTCAGCACCTGACCGCGGATCTCGCCGGCCGGGTTTTCCTTGGTATGGACGTTGAAATACATCATCCCGGTGGTGAGCGCCGTCGCCTGATCGTCGGTCAGGGTCGAGGAGCCGACGATCGGGCTGATGATGACGCCGCCCTTGGGGCCGATCGGCACCATCACGCCGGCGGCGACGCCGGGCTTCGCCGGTCCGTGAAAATGCGCGGCGGTCGCGTCGCCGGTCAGGCCGGAATAGACGATGTCCCAGCTCAATTCCTTGGTCACGTCGTCATACTTGACGGTGCCATGGCCGGTGCCCTTGGTCGCATTGGGCGGCGTCTCGCTCTTGCCGTTCAGGACCACGCGATAGGTCATGGTCTTGGCTTCGGCCGACGGTGCGGCGGCGAACGCCACGAGTGCCAGCGCCAGGGCGGCCATGCCCGCCTTCAATTGGATCTTCATTCGCCCACTCCCATCCAAGTCATTGGTGCAGCACACGCGCTGCACGTATTTATCTATACAGGAGGCGTTACATCAACGCGACGGGCGCATCCTGTCGCAGGGGGCCCCTGCTTCCATTGATGATGGCGCGCCGGGCCGCCTGTGGTAGAAGCGCGCCAACCTTTTTTTGCGATATGCCCTCTTGATCGATCGCTGACCCCATGAGCGCGCCTTCCGTACCGCTGCCCGCCCCCGTCGCCAACCGGCGGACCTTCGCCATCATCTCGCATCCCGATGCGGGCAAGACGACGCTGACCGAAAAGCTGCTGCTGTTCGGTGGCGCGATCAATATGGCGGGCGAGGTGAAGGCGCGCGGCGACAGCCGGCGCGTGCGGTCGGACTGGATGGCGGTCGAGCGCGAGCGCGGCATCTCGGTCTCCTCGGCCGTGATGACCTTCGTGTTCGACGATCTCACCTATAATCTGCTGGATACGCCGGGCCATCAGGATTTCAGCGAGGATACCTATCGCACGCTGACGGCGGTCGACAGCGCGGTCATGGTCATCGACGCCGCGAAGGGCATCGAGACCCAGACGCGCAAGCTGTTCGAAGTCTGCCGCCTGCGCGACGTGCCGATCATCACTTTCATCAACAAAATGGACCGCGAGGCGCGCGACCCGTTCGAGCTGATGGGCGAGATCGAGGAGCAGCTGGCGCTCGACGTCACGCCGGCGACCTGGCCGATCGGCATGGGCCGCGACTTCCTCGGCACCTACGACATCCTGAACGACACGCTGCTGCTGTTCGGCAAGCGCGACGGCGACCGGATAACCGAACCGCTGCGCTGCTCCGGCCTGGGCGATCCCCAGCTGGCGGAGCACTTGCCGGCCAAGGCGCTGGCCAAGCTGATCGAAGAGGTCGAGATGGTGCGCGGCCTATGCCCGCCGTTCGATCTGGAGGCCTACCGCGCCGGTTCGCTGACGCCGGTGTTCTTCGGCAGCGCGGTCAATAATTTCGGCGTGCGCGAGCTGCTGAAGGGTGTCGCCGAACTGGCGCCGCCGCCGCGCCCGCAGCCGGCCGAGCCGCGCCCGATCGCGCCCGGCGAGACCAAGGTCACCGGCTTCGTCTTCAAGGTCCAGGCCAACATGGACCCGCAGCACCGCGACCGCGTCGCCTTCGTGCGGCTGTGCTCCGGCCGGTTCCAGCGCGGCATGAAGCTGAAGCATGTCCGCACCGGCCGCATGATGGCGGTGCAGAACCCGATGTTCTTCCTGGCCCAGGACCGCAACCTGGCCGAGGAAGCCTGGCCGGGCGACATCATCGGCATTCCCAACCACGGCACGCTCCGGATCGGCGACACGCTGACCGAAGGCGAGGAGCTGAAGGTCACCGGCATCCCGAACTTCGCGCCGGAAATCCTGCGCCGCGTGCGCCTGGACGATCCGATGAAATCGAAGCATCTGCGCCGCGCGCTGGAGCAGATGGCCGACGAAGGCATCACCCGCGTGTTCAAGCCGATGATCGGCGCCGACTGGATCGTCGGCGTGGTCGGCCAGCTGCAGATCGACGTGCTGGCCGAACGCATCCGGGCCGAATACGACCTGAAAATGCATTTCGAGCAGGCGCCGTACGAGACCGCCCGCTGGGTCGTCTGCGACGACAAGCTGCTGATGAAGCGTTTCCTGGAAGAGGTTCGCGGCAGCCTGGCCGAGGATCACGACGGCGCGCCCGTGTTCCTGGCGCGCAACAGCTGGGAATTGAACCGGACCCTGCAGGACTGGCCGGGCGTGAAATTCTCGGCGACCCGGGAGCAGAGCTAGGATCGAGGCCGGCTCGATGGGTTCGATCAACACATTCCCACAATGATGGGGATTGACCGGGTTTTCGCTTTAACCCATGGTTTTGTTGATTTTTCCCGGATATTGGGCGCGCGGCATGAAATCGACACTGCTGAAGGCAGGATGTTTCTGCGCGCTGTTGCTCTTGACGAGCACGGGGTTCGCCGAGGAGCGGGTGCTGCGCTTGTTGAACCCAGGCCAGCCCGAAAGCTTCGATCCGGTCCATCGGCACTTTTCCGCCGATCGGGTGCTGGGCACCATCCTGCTGGAAGGGCTGACGCGCGAGGATGGTGACGGCAAGACCATCCCTGGTGGCGCCGCCTCATGGGAGGTCAGCGCCGACGGGTTGCAGTACATTTTCCATCTGCGTCCGAACGCCAAATTCAGCGACGGTCATCCGGTCACGGCCGAGAATTTCGTCTATGCCGCGCGCCGCTGGGTCGATCCGAAGACCGCATCGGAGGCCACGAGTGCCATCGCCCCGGTGCTGCATGCCCATGATTGCCTCAGCGGCAAGCTGCCGCCGGAAGCGATCGGCGTCGTGGCGACAGATCCGCTGACGCTGGACGTGACGCTGGAATATCCCAACCCGTTCTTCCCGGCGCTGGCCGGCCAACTCGTTCCGATGGAACAAAATGTGGTCGAGCGCTGGGGACGGGCCTGGACCGAGCCCGAGCATATGGTCTCGAACGGCCCTTATACGCTGGCATCGTTCGTCCTGCACGGCGACATCAGCTTCGTGAAAAACCCATACTATTGGAATGCCGAGAAGATCCGGCTCGGCCGGGTCGATTTCATCACCGTCGAGATAGCCCGAACCGCTCAGCGCATGTTTCAAGCGGGCGAAATAGATGCGATCGGCCTCTCGTCCGTGGATTTCAAGAGCGGCGCTCCGCTGCCCGGTTCCCAGCTCAGGCTGCAGCCGATCAATCGGATCGCGTATCTGTTCTACAACATGCGCAGCGGCCCGCTGGCCGAAAGGCCTTCGTTGCGGCGGGCCTTGGCGCTGGCGGTGGATCAGGACGCGCTGGTCAACAAGGTTCAAAAGGGCGTCGATCAACCCGCCTTCGCCATGGTGCCGGCCATCTATCCGAACTATTCCCATCCCCGCGAGGACTTTGCCGATCGGTCGATGACAGACCGGATCGACGAAGCCCGCCGGCTCTATGCCGAGGCGGGATTTGGCCCGGATCATCCCCTGACGGTGAAGGCCGTCCTCGGCGACAGGAGAACCTGCGGCGCGATCCAGGATATGTGGCGTACGGCCTTGGGCTTCCTGGCCGAATGCGAGGTCTTGGACAATCATGGTGCGGAGGAAGCCTACCGGACCGGGCAATTCGATGTCGGCGATAACGGCGACGGCGGCCCGGTGCCCGATGCCTACAAGATCCTCAGCGATTTCAGGGGCCAGCCGGTCGGCGAGGAAAATACCGGCCACTATAACTCGCCGGCCTACGATGCCCTGCTGTCCGCGGCGCAGGACGCAGCCGATGCCAAATCCCGGTCGGAAAAGCTCGCCGAAGCCGAGCGGATTCTGCTCGACGATCAGGCATTCATCCCGCTCTCTTTTTCCAGCGTCGCCTACGCGGTGTCGCCGCGCGTCCATGGCTATCGGCTGCTGGCCTCGCGCGCGCTGTTCCTCGACGACACGAGTGTGGATCCTTGAGCGCCATGAAGATCTACATCTCCGCCGATATCGAAGGCGTCGCCGGCATCGTCAGCTTTGAGCAGGGCCGCCCAGGCAATGCCGAATACGAGCGCGCCCGGCGGCTTATGACCGAGGAGGTCAATGCCGCGATCGAGGGCGCGCTGGCCGGCGGCGCGACGGAGATTCTGGTCAATGATTCCCATGGCCCGATGACCAACCTGCTGCCCGAGCTGCTGCACCCGGCCGCCGACCTGATCCTGGGCAAACCCAAGCTGTTCAGCATGTTCGCCGGCCTCGAAGACGATCACGCCCTGGTGTTCTGCGTCGGCTATCACGCCTCGGCCGCGCAGTTCGGCGTGCTGGCCCACACGACCAGCTTCGTCTTCCGTCGCATCGAGGTCGATGGACGGGCACTGGGCGAGGCCGGCCTCTATGGCGCCTATGCCGGCGAGCGGAACATCCCGGTCGGCCTGATCACCGGCGACGATGCCTGCATCGAGGAGCATCGGCCGCTGTTTCCGGATGCCGAGTTCGCCCAGGTCAAACGGGCACTCGGCCAACGCTCGGCCCGCAGCCTCGGCATCACCGCCGCCCGGACCCTGATCCGCAGCGCGGCGGAGCGGGCTGTCCGCCGCGGCCCCGAGATCCGCCCCTTCGTGATCGAGCGGCCGCGCGAGCTCGTGCTCGACATGGCGAATACGGGGCTGGCCGACGTCGTCGCGACGGTCCCGGTGTCGCGGCGCCTGGATGCGACCCGCGTCGCCTTTCCGCTGACATCCATGGCGGACGCGCTGCGCTGGATGAGCACGGCCAACGCCATGTCGGCCATACTGGGTTAGCCGCGCCCGCGCCTCTTGTCATAGACATCCGGATCGATCAGTTTAGAAGTGATTCAGGAGAGTCCGACATGCGCGCACGGGTCGCCCCCGCAGTTTCGACAAGGAACAGGCCGTCGAGCAGGCCATGCACCTGTTCTGGGAGCGGGGCTACGAGGCGACCTCGCTGACGGCGCTCAAGGCGGCAATGGGCCAGATCTCGACCGCGAGCTTCTATGCCGCATTCGGCGCCAAGGAAGCCCTGTTCCGGCTGGCCCTCGCCCGCTATCTCGAAACCCACGGCCGGGTCGTCGCACCGCTGGATGACGAGACGCTGCCGCCGCGCGACGCGATCGAGCAAACGCTGCGCCAATCGGCCAGGATCCAGACGGATCCGGACCACCCGCAAGGCTGCCTCGTCGTGGTCTCGACCGCGACCTGCTCGCCCGGGAACCGCCATATCCAGACGGCAGCCGTTGTGGAGCGCCAGCGCAACACCGCCGGCTTTCTCGCCTGCGTCTCCCGCGCCGTCGCCTCGGGCGAATTGCGGCCCGACACCGACGCGGGCGCGCTCGCTGCCGTATTCAACACCTTCCTACTCGGCCTGACACCCCAGGCCCGCGATGGCGTTCCGCTTGCCATCCTGGACGCGGCCATTTCCCAACTGATGCAGATTTGGGACGCGCATACCGCGTCCGATAGAGCGTCGAACGCAACTATACTTTGATTTCGATGCGTCTGGCGCCCGTCGCCCGGCTGCTCATATCTGCGGTCAACCTAGAGCGAAATCCGATCACGTGTGATCGGATTTCGCTCAGACGTCATTGATCTGGAGCGATTTCTTATCACTCGGATGATTCCATCCGAGTGGACAGCGCTCTGGCCGACGAAGGAGTTGACTTATGCCTATAGCCGCTTTGAGCGACCCCGCCGGTACGATCCTTCTCATCGGCGCCTCGCGCGGGCTCGGCCACGCCATGGCCGCCGAGTTCCTGAAGAAAGGGTGGAACGTCGTCGGCACGGTCCGGGGTGGCGGCAGCCGAACGATGCTGCACGACCTCGCGGACGCGTTCGACGGTCGGGTCGAAATCGAAATTTTGGATATCTGCGAGCCGGACCAGATCGCGGCCTTGCGCGACCGCCTGTCCGGCCGAATGTTCGACATATTGTTCGTCAACGCCGGGACGGCCAACCCACGCCCGGTGGAAACCATCGGCGAGGTATCGACGGAAGATTTCGTCCAGCTCATGGTCACCAATGCGCTGAGCCCGATGCGGGTGATCGAGCGTCTGGAGCCCTTCGTCTCCGCGACCGGGACGATCGGCGTGATGTCATCCGGGCAAGGCAGCGTCAGCAACAACGAGACCGGCCAGCGCGAGGTCTATCGCGGCAGCAAAGCGGCCCTGAACATGTTCATGCGCAGCTTCGCCGCCCGCCACGCCGGGACAGCGCGCGCGATGGTGCTGATGGCGCCGGGCTGGGTCCGCACCGCCCTGGGCGGACCGGACGGACGGCTCAGCATCGAGGAGAGCATTCCAAGCCTGGTGAACGTCCTGCTGTCGAAGCGGGAAAGGCCTGGCTTGGAATATCTCGACTATCTCGGACGAACCGTCCCTTGGTGAGAGCACCGACCCAACGCCGTGCGGCGCCCACCAAGCGGCTGGTTCAGTTTCGACCCTACGCCACGTCCTCACCCAAGCCGGCCCGGCGCCGCGCCACCTTGGCCAGCACCGACCAATCCTTCGATCCCAGCCCCTGGTCGATCGCCTCCAGCATGTTGGCCCGCACGATCTCCAGGGCCGGCAGGACGGCATTCTTCGCCTGGGCCGCGTCGAGCGCCAGATTCACATCCTTCAGGCCCAGAGTCAGCTTGAACCCCGGCTCGTAGCTGTTGGTGGCGATGAAGCCGCCGTAACGCTGGTAGCTCGGGCTGGCGAAGAGCGTGTTGGTGACGATCTCGAGGAAATCGGCCGCCTTCAGCCCGTAGCTTTCGGTCAGCGCCGTGGCCTCGCCCATTGCCTCGATCGCAAGCGTGATCATCATGTTGCCGGCGATCTTGGCGATGTTGGCGCGCTTGGGCTCGCCACCCAGATGCCAGGTCTTCTGCCCCATCGCGTCGAACAAAGGCTGAACCTTCGCGACGGCGTCGGCATCGCCGGCGACCATGATGTTCAGCCGCGCCTGGGCGGCCGCGGCCGGCACGCCGAATACCGGCGCCGCGACATAGGCGATGCCGGCCTGCGCATGCAGCACCTGCAATTCATCGGCCAGCGCCGGCGAGATCGTCGCCATCATGACATGAACGCAGTCCTTCCGCGCCGATGCGAGCGCGTCCGAACCGATGATCACCGCGCGCACCGCCGCGTCGTTGGACAGCATGGTCACGACGGCGTCGTTCTCGAAGGCGGCCACCGGCGACGGCAAGACCGTGACGCCGTCGAGCGCCCGGGCGGCACTCACATCGCGATTCCACACGCCGACACGATGGCCGGCCTTAACCAGGTTCGGCACCATGGCCGCGCCCATGCTGCCGATGCCGATGAAGCCTATATTCATCGCGAAATCTCCAACGGATGGGGGCGGCGCGCCGCGTGTACCGCTCGGGTTCGGTCGGCCTCAACACAAACAGGCCTCGCCGTCTAGACTTGATTGCAGGTTTTGCTACCCCACAATGTAACCTCTGTGAATAAAGTGTTACAGAATGACCACGGGCGATCGATCCAGGATCGAAGAAAGAGCAGACATGCCGTATGACGTCGTAAAATCGGGCAACGGGGGCTCCGCTGCCAGGGCCGCCAAATTCCGTGCCCTTCTCACCTCGCCGGAACTCGCCTTCATCATGGAGGCTCATAGCGGCCTGTCGGCGAAGATCGTCGAAGAAGCCGGTTTTCAGGGCGTCTGGGCATCCGGCCTGTCGATCTCGGCCATGCTGGGCCTGCGCGACAATAACGAAGCGTCCTGGACCCAGGTGCTCGACGTGCTCGAGTTCATGGCCGATGCCACGACGCTGCCGATCCTGGTCGATGGCGATACCGGCTACGGCAATTTCAACAATGTCCGGCGACTGGTCCGCAAGCTGGGCGAGCGCGGCATCGCCGGCGTCTGCCTGGAAGACAAGCTGTTTCCGAAGACCAATTCCTTCCTGGGCGAACGCCAGCCGCTGGCCGACATCGCCGAATTCTGCGGCCGCATCCGCGCCGGCAAGGATTCGCAGACCGACGAGAATTTCTCGATCGTAGCCAGGACCGAGGCGCTGATTTCCGGCCATTCGATGGACGAGGCGCTGCGCCGGGCCGAGGCCTATCATGCCGCCGGCGCCGACGCGATCCTGATGCATTCCAAGCGCAAGGACGCCAACGAGATCCTGGGCTTCATGCAGCGCTGGGACGGCCGCTGCCCGGTCGTCATCGTGCCGACGATGTATTATGCGACGCCGGCCGACACGTTCCGCGAGGCCGGCATTTCGCTGGTGATCTGGGCCAATCACCTGGTCCGTTCCTCCATCACCGCCATGCGCGACACGGCGGCCCGCATCGCGCGCAGCGAATCCCTGCTGGAGGTCGAAGGCCGCATCACCAGCGTCAAGGAGATCTTCGCGCTGACCGGCAACGACGAGCTGGAGGAGGCGACCAAGCGCTATCTGCCGGAGACCCGGTCGGTGCGCGGCATCGTGCTGGCGGCCTCGCGCGGCGCCGGCCTGGGCAGTGCCACCGCCGAAATGCCGAAATGCATGATCGACGTGCGCGGCAAGCCGCTGCTGCATCAGCTGCTGGGCACGCTGGACGAGGGCGGCGTGAGTGATGTCGCCGTCGTGCGCGGCTATCGCAAGGAAGCGGTCAAGGCCGAGCGCGCCACCCTGATCGACAATGCCGCCTACGCCGACACCGGCGAAGCGGCCTCGCTCGCCTGCGCGCTGCCGCGCCTCACGGGCGAGACCGTGGTCGTCTATGGCGACGTGCTGTTCCGCCGCTACATCCTGGAGGAGCTGCTCGAATCGACCCACGACATCACGATCGTTGTCGATTCATCCCGGACCGGTGCCGCCAACCCGCGCGATCTGGTCAGCGCAACGGCGCGGAATTCCAGCCTGTACCACAATGACGCCCCGACGCTGCTGACCGGCGTCGAGGCCGATCCGAAAACCGCGTCCGGCGAATGGATCGGGCTGATGCACCTGTCGGCCAAGGGCGCCGAACTGGTGAAGCTCGAGCTGGAGGCGATGCGCGCCGAGGGCGTGCTGGACCAGGCCGATCTGCCGGCCGTGCTGGAACGTCTCAGCCGCCAGCATCCGGTCGCGGTGCATTACATCATCGGCCATTGGCTCGATGTCGATACGCCGGCCGATCTGGCGGAAGCGCGGAACTTCTCCTGATGCTCGAAGCCTCCGCCTTCCTCGATGCCGCGACCACGATCGGCATCGATTTCTACACCGGCGTGCCCTGCAGCTTTCTGACGCCGCTGATCAACCGGACGGCCAGCGACCGGCAGCGCCGCTATGTCGGCGCCGCCAGCGAAGGCGAGGCGGTGGCAATCGCCGCCGGCGCCTGGCTGGCGGGTCGGGACACTGCCGTGATGTGCCAGAACTCCGGGTTGGGCAATGCGGTCAACCCGCTGACCTCGCTCAACACGCCGTTCCGCATCCCGACCCTGCTGATCGTCACCTGGCGCGGACAGCCGGGCCTGAAGGACGAGCCGCAGCATGAGCTGATGGGCCGCATCACCCAGAACCTGCTGAGCCTGATGGAACTACGGCAATCGCCGTTCCCCAAGGACGCCGCGGAACTGGGCCCGGTCATGGCGCACGCGCGCGCGGCCATGACCGAAACCGGCCTGCCGTTCGCGCTGGTGCTGGAAAAAGGCAGCCTGCGCGATGAAGACCTGGACGAGCCGGCGCGCTCGCCCGCGCCGCCCGGCCAGCGCTACGACTTTACCGGCGGCGACGCGCGGCCGACCCGGCTCGCCCTCTTGGAACGGATCCTGGCGACGGTGCCGACCACCCTGCCGATCGTCGTCACCACCGGCAAGGCCGGGCGCGAACTGTTCACGCTGGCCGACCGGGAGCAGCATCTCTATCAGGTCGGCTCGATGGGCTGCGCCAGCCCGATGGGCCTGGGCATCGCGCTGACCACCGGTCGCAAGACCCTGGTCATCGACGGCGACGGTGCCGCGCTGATGAAGCTCGGCAGCCTGGCCACCATCGGCGCCTATCGGCCCGAAGGCCTGGTCCATGTGCTGCTGGACAATGGCGTGCATGATTCGACCGGCGGTCAGGCGACCGTCTCGGCAATGGTCGATTTCGCTGGGGTCGCGTTGGCCTGCGGCTATCGCCACGCCTTCGTCTGCGACAGCGAAGCGGGCTTCGCCGAAGCCTTCGCCAAGGCGCTGACCCTGCCCGGTCCGGTCCTGGTGCATGCGCGCATCAAGCCCGGCTCGCTGGAAAAGCTCGGTCGACCGACCATCGCGCCGCATGAGGTCGCCCAGCGCTTCCGCCGGTTCCTTACCCAGGCGGGGGCCTGAACCATGTCCGAACTTCTGCTGACGCCCGGGCCGCTGACGACCTCGGCCCAGACCAAGGCCGCGCTGGGCCGCGATTGGGGCTCGCGCGACGCCGATTTCGCCGACCTGAGCGAAGGCGTACGCCGACGCCTGGCCGCCCTCGCCGGCGTGAGCGGTACCCATGTGGCCGTGCCGGTGCAGGGCAGCGGCACCTTCGCCGTCGAAGCCGCGATCCAGACCCTGGTGCCGCGCGACGGACGGTTGCTGGTGCTGATCAACGGCGCCTACGGCCACCGCATTCTCGACATCGCCCGGCGGCTCGGTCGCGCCTGCGTCACGATCGAGGCGGCCGAAGACCAGCCGATTTCACCCGAATTGGTCGTCCAGACTCTGGCCGACGACACCGCGATCAGCGACGTCATGATCGTCCATTGCGAGACGACCAGCGGTCTGCTCAACCCGCTGGCCGAGATCGCCGCCGGCGTCGCCCAGGCCGGCCGTCGCCTGTTGATCGACGCCATGAGCTCGTTCGGCGCGGTGCCGATCGATGGCGCCGCGCTGCAATTTTCCGCCCTGATCGGCTCGTCCAACAAAGGTTTGGAAGGCGTGCCGGGCTTGAGCTTCGTCATCGCCGAACGCGCCCATCTGAAGGCCAGCGCACTCAACTCGACCAGCGTCAGCCTGGACCTGTTCGACCAGTGGCAGGGATTCGAGACGAACCGGCAATGGCGCTTCACGCCGCCGGTGCAGGTCGTGGCCGCCTTGTCCGCCGCGCTCGACCAGCTCGAGGCGGAAGGCGGCATCGCCGCGCGGCACACGCGCTATCAGCTGAATTGCGCGACGCTGATCGACGGCATGGCGGCATACGGTTTCGAGACCTATATCGCCCCCGACCTGCAGGCGCCGGTGATCGTCACCTTCCGCCTGCCGCAAGGCGACTGGTTCCGGTTTCCGAGTTTTTATGACTTCCTGCATGCCCGCGGCATCGTCATCTATCCGGGCAAGCTGACGAAAGAGCCCAGCTTCCGCATCGGCTGCATCGGCGCGATCGACGCGGACGACATCAAGCGGGCGTTGGCGGCGATCGGGGCATTCATGAAACAGCAGGGGGGCGCACGGGCGCAGTTTCGCTAACTGATGGTGCGTCGGTCCTGGCCTGGACCAAAGACCCGAAGGACGACAACGTCTCCTGCCGTCTGGCTATGGCCGGTATCTGGATTCACCTCATAAAGCACCCGATAACCTTCGACCGGGATTTCGCGAATCCCAGGGTGATCACCGTAGACCCATAGACATGGCATCTGCTTAAGCACGCGAATCGCGGCTCGAATATTTTGAAGCTTACGGCGCGCAACAATCCCCGCGCCCGGTTGACGCAGCCACTCGCGCGCACTGGCCAAGTCACGCAATGCCGCCGGCGCGATCGTCAGATTTCGAGGCAAGGGAATTAAAGCGAAGTGCGGGCCGCGGGGATCGGCAAATCCTCCTCGCCGTCGAGCTTATCGAGCCATGCTTCCAGGACTTCGCCGGACACGCCCTGTCCGGCGTCCAGTTCCGCCCGAGCCTCGGCAATCAATGTCCGCTCGTGGGCAAGACGCCTGGTGCGCGCCGCCACACTTTCAGAGCGCGGCAGCTTCGGCTGGTCATTTGCGCGGCGACGAGATTGCACCATATCTCCCAATATAGGCGGCTTCGGGACCGGTTGCCAGAGACCTCCCCAAATCGCAAATTTTCAGAGCGCGGGAGCCTGTGAGCCGCTGGAGATCTTATGCTTGGGATCCAGTTCCTCGACCCGGGCGCAATCGGCGGCGGCCTCGTTGGACTGGCCCATCGATTGACGCAACCGGCAGCGTGCCGCGAGGGCCGGTACCTCCGTCGGGTTCAGCCGAAGCGCTGCGCCCAGATCGACCAGAGCGGCGGCCGAATCGCCTGCGGCGACCGAGAGATCCGCCCGCTGGACGAAAAGCGACGGATCGTCCGGTCGGATGAGGATGGCATGGTCCAGGTCCCGACGCGACGATGTGAAATCCTTCATCGCCAGCGCCGCCCGGCTTCGATTCCGCAGGCTCGCCATATCGTCCGGAGCGGCTTCCAGGACGAAATCGAAATCGGATTTCGCCTTCGGATAGTTCATCAGCGCGACTTCCGCCAGGCCCCGTTGCCGATAGGTGTAGATCGATGCAGCGCCGCTTGCCACGGCTCGGTCATCGTCGGCGACGGCCAAGCCGTATTGCCCATGTGTAGCGTATATTCTCGCGCGCTGTTCGTAGGCCGCTTCCTGCAGCGCTGGATTCTGACCAGAAAGATCGATCGCGCGGCCGCAGGCATCGATCGCCGCTTGGCCTTGGGCGACCGGCGCCATGCACTGGGCCCAGTCCGTCGAGAGATGCGAGAGATTCTGTTGCTCTAGCGCATCGACCGGCGCCAGCACAAACCTGATCGTGAAGATGTGATGAGGCTCGGCGATCGGCACGCCATTGTGAGTGGCCGGGAGATATCTGGCGCCCCGGACGTAAGCCAAGGCTGCTCCCGCGAACGTCATCGATCCTTCGACCTTGGTGATGAGGCAGTCGCTGGTCGCGCCCTGGGTATCGACCGTACAGGTCGCATCGACGGCCCCTTCGAGCGACTGTCGCTGCATGTCGGGAGGATAGTTCAGCCGGGCGCCCGATACGGGGCGGCCCGAGACTTCCCGATTCACTGGCGCCGACGGCACCGGCGGGGCCGCACAGGCCGAAAGGGCGGCCAATGCCATGGCCGCGAGAAAAAAATGCTTCATCATTGCGGAATCACCCATCCATCCGTGATCTGCAGCCGCACCGCCGCCCCCGGCTCCGGCACGGCGCCCGGCTTCGCCAGCAGCTGCAATTCGCCATCGTCTCGGCCGTCGATCGTCAGTTCGACCAGCCATTCACCGCCCTGATAGCGGACGCGGCGGCAGTGCGCCGGCAGGCCTTCGGTCGCCAGGACCAGATCTTCCGGCCGCAGGCAGACCAGCGCCGGTCCCGCCTGCTGGCCCTCGGCCGCGCGGATAGTGGCGCGATATCCTGCGATCTCGACCAGGGCTTGGCCGTCGGTCGCCGCAGACGGCAGGATCGCCCGGACCAGCCCGCCCAGGCCGATGAAATCGGCCACGAACGGCGTCGCCGGCGCGCGATACAGCGTCTGCGGCGGCGCCAGCTGTTCGATCCGGCCATGGGCCATGACCGCAATCCGGTCCGCCAGCGCCATCGCCTCGCTTTGGTCGTGGGTGATGTAGAGCATGGTGGCGCCGGTGCGGGCGCGGAAATGCTGGAATTCGTCGAGCAGGCTCGCCTTCAGATGCACGTCGAGATTGGCGAGCGGTTCGTCGAGCAGCACCAGGTCCGGCGACATGGCGAGGCAACGGGCGAGCGCCACGCGCTGGCGCTGACCACCCGATAGCGAGGCCGGCCGGCGCTCATCGACACCGCCGAGGCCGACGGCATCGAGCGCGACCGTGACCTGGCGTTTGTATTCCGCACCCTTGATCCCGCGCGTGCGCAGCGGGTAGCCGACATTCTCGCCCACGCTCATGTGCGGCCACAGCGCATAGTTCTGGAACACGATGCCCACATGGCGGTCCTCGGGCGGGACATGGATCTTCGGGTCGGCGACCAGCCGGTCGCCCAACCGGACCGCGCCCGCGGTCGGCCGCTCGAACCCGGCGATCAGGCGCAGCAGCGTGGTCTTGCCGCAGCCGGATGGACCGAGGATCGCCAGGAATTCGCCGTCGGCAACGTCGAGCGAGACGCCATCGACCACGGGGGCGGCCTCGCCGAAGCGCTTGGTCAGCCGGTCGAGGATCAGGCCTGCCATGGCAGCACCGGATGGGCGAGATTGCGCGTCAGGAACGAGGCGAGCGCCATCAGACCGACCGTCGCCGCCACGGTCAGGCTGGCGATCGCGGCGGCCGATGTATTGTCGCCGCCCTGTTCCAGGTTGAACACGACGACGCCCAGCGTCTCGTGCCCGGCCGACCAGAGCAGGGCCGAGACCGTGAGTTCGTTGAACGCGGTCAGGAACACCAGCAGGCCGCCGGCCGCCGCCGCCGGCGCCACCAGCGGCAGCGCCACGGTCAGCACGCGGCGAACGAAGCCGGCGCCCGACATCTGGGCGGCCTCCTCCAGCCGGACATCGAGCTGGCGGAACGCGGCCGCGACGGGGCGCTGGGCGAGCGTGAAGAAGCGGGCGAGATAGGCGATCAGGATGATGCCGAGCGTGTTGTAGAGCGACAGACCGAAGACCGGCCGGATGAAGATCAGGATCGCCGCGATGGCGAGCACGACGCCGGGCAAGGCATAGGACAACTCGGTCGCCAGCACCAGCAGTCGCATCAGCCGGCGCCGGCGCCAGACCGCGAAATAGGCCGCCGGCACCGCGGCCAGGAACAGCAGCACCGCGGCCGAGCTGGCCAGCATGAAGCTGTTCGCCACCGCGCGCCGCGCCGCCGGATGCTCGAACAGGATGAAGCGGAAATTATCCAGCGTCGCGGTCGCCAGACCGAACGGCTGGCCGTAGGCCTTGACCAGCGCGGTCGCGAGCAAAGCCGCCAGCGGCACCAGCAGGGTCAGCGCCAGAAAACCCCAGACCAGCAGGATGACCGGCCAGCGCCAGGCGCCGAGCGCCAGGCGCACGGGCGCGGCCGCGCCATCGACCCGCACATCGCGCCGACCGGCGAGCCAGCTTTCGACCGACACGCCCGCGATCGCGATCACAGCCAGCAGCAGCGACAGCACCGCCACCTCGGACAGCACGCGCGGCCCGAATCCCGACAGGCGCTGGTAGATCAGAGTCGTCAGCATCGGAAAGCGCGCGGGGATGCCGAGCAGCGCCGGCGTGCCGAAATTGCCGATGTTGGAGACGAAGGCGAGCGCCATGCCGGCGATCAGGCTGGGCCCCATCAGCGGCACGATCACGGTGCGCACGACCCGTGCGGGCCGGGCGCCCGAGGCGCGCGCCGCCTCGATCAGATCGGCTGGCAAAGACCGCAAAGCGGTGCGCAGGCCCAGGAACACCAGCGGCGCATGCTCGAGGCCCAGCAGGAGGGTGATGCCGGTCGCCGAATAGAGCGGATGGCGCGCGCCCGGCGCCGGCGCCAATCCGACCAGATGCAGCAGCGCGCTGGACGGGCCCAGCAGCTCGATCCAGGCGATGGTCGTGATCTGCGACGGCACCATCAGCAGCATGGTGAAGCCGAACACCAGCACCCGCTTGGCCGGCAGGTCGGTCAGCGCCACGACCAGCGCCATGCCGCCGCCGACCAGGCCGGAAAGCGCCATCGCCGCCAGGCTGACCCAGAGCGTATGGCCGAGCGCCACCCAGGTCGCGGGATCGTTCAGTACCCGGCGGAACGGGCCCAGTCCCGGAACGCCGCCCGGCAGCACGCCCTCGATCAGCAGGCGGCCGATCGGCACGATCGCGATCAGCGTCAGCAGCGCCGCCAGGCCCCAGAACAGGGACCGCTCCGCGACGATCGATTGCGCGCGACGAACGAGCAGGGCCGAACTCACCCGCCGAACAGGTCCGTGAACTGCTGCTTCAACTGGTCGGCATCGATCGCCGTCTTGGCGAGATCGACCGGCAGAATGTGCAGATCCGCGGTCTTGGGAAAGCCCGGCGGCGGTGCCACGTCGGTGCGCGCCGGCAGGAAGCCCTGGGCGACCGCCAGCTCCTGACCCGGCTTCGACAGCAGGAAATCGACGAATGCCTTGGCCGCCTCGGGATTATGCGCCGTCTTCAGGATCGCGACCGGCTCGGTCACGGCCGAGACGCCTTCGGTCGGGAACACGAAATCGACCGGCGAGCCCTTGTCGCGCGCGTTCAAGGCCATGAACTCGACGATGATGCCATACATCTTCTGCCCGCCGGCGACCGCGGTTACGACCGCGCCATTGCCCTTGGCGGCGTCGGCGCCATTGGCAGCGAGCCGTTGGTAATAGTCGGATCCGAGCGACGAGCCGTCGAGCGCCGCCATATGGATCGCGGCGGCGCCGGAATAGAGCGGGCTCGGCAGCACGACCTGGCCCTTGGCGTCCGGCTTCAGCAGATCGAGCCAGGATGTGGGCTTCGACGGCGCCGCCTTGTTGTAGATGATGCCGGTCGTGATCAGCTTGGTGCCGAAATAAGTCTTGCCCGGATCGTAGGTGCCGGCGGGGAAGCCGGTCAGGTCGGCCTGCGGATAGGCGGCCAGGCGCCCGTCGGCCTTGAGCTGCTCCATCGAGACCGCGTCGGCGATGAACAGCGCGTCGGGCTTGGGTGCGCCGCCGACCAGTTCGGCCGCGAGCTTGTTCATGATCTCGGTCGTGCCCGAGCGGAACACTTCGACCTCGACCTGCGGCTGCTGCTTGTTGAAGGCGGCCACCGTCTCGGCCGCGATCTTGTCCGGCTGCGAGGTATAGAGCACCAGCGTGCCCGACGCCGCCCAGGCCGGGACGCCTAGCATCAGGCCCGCCACCAGCACGGCTCCACAACGGATGACCAACCGCATCGCTCTCTCCCGCTCGCCGACCTTCTTACCGAAGCCTGGCGAGATTGCCGTTTCTTGATGACGGATTTCTGACAAATCGCCGCGTGTCAGGCCTGCGGCTCGCCCGCATCGACGGCGCGCAGGATCGGCTCGCCCCGGCTGGCCCGGATCTCCTCGGCTGCCCGCTTCAGGCGGCCGTAGGAACGGATCGAGAGCGGGATCAGGCCCAGATACAGCAAGCCGATGACCAGCAGCGTCTCCCACGGCTCGGCCGCGAGGAACGCCGCGAAGGCGCCGATCGCCAGCATCATCGGCACGACCCAATTATGCGGCACGCGGAAGCGCTTGAAGGAGAAGGTCGGCACGCGGCTGACCATCAGCCCGGCGGTCAGCGCGGTGGTGGCAGCGACCAGATAGGGCGAATGGAAGAAGTCGTTGCCGAATTCGAAGCTGGCGACGATCGGGATCATCGAGACGCCCGCTGCCGCCGGGGCCGGCACGCCGGTGAAGAAATTATAGGCATAGGGCGGCGGATCGGGCAGTCCCAGCTGGGTGTTGAAGCGCGCCAGCCGGAGCGACATGCAGACCGCGAACAGGCAGGCGACGGCCCAGCCGAGGCTGCCGATCGTGTCCATGGTCCAGATATAGAGCAGCATGGCGGGTGCCACGCCGAACGAGATGAAATCGGCAAGACTGTCGAGCTGGGCGCCGAAGCTCGACGTGCTTTTCAGCAGGCGCGCGATACGGCCGTCGAGCCCATCCAGCACGCCGGCGATCAGGATGGCGCTGACGCCCTGCTCGAACTTGCCGACGATGGCGAAACGGATCGCGGTCATGCCGGCGCACAGCGCCAGCAGGGTCAGCATATTGGGGATCATGCGGTTGATCGACAGGCCGCCGATCGGTCGCATGCGCACCCGGCGCCGGCGCGGGCGCACCGGCTTTTCGCGCGGACGGATCATCGTACCAGGCCCAGGCGCTTCGGCTCGACCGCGAGCGCATCGGCCAGGATCGTCTCGCCGCCGATGACCGTCTGGCCCTCGATCGCATAGACCGCCCAGCTGAGCGGCACATAAAGATCGGTCCGGCTGCCGAAACGGATCAGGCCGAAACGCTCGCCGACCTGGACCTTGTCGCCGACATTGGTCCAGGTGACGATCCGGCGCGCGACCAATCCGGCGATCTGGACCACGGCGATATCGACGCCCGCGTCGGTCGTGATCCTGAGCGCGTTGCGCTCGTTCAGGTCCGAGGCCTTGTCGAAGCTCGCGTTGACGAACTGGCCTTTATGATAATGCATCTTCGCCACTGTGCCGGGCATCGGTGCCCGGTTGATGTGCACATCGAACACATTGAGGAAAATGCCGATTCGCGTCATCGGCTCGGTGCCCATGTCGAGTTCGGCCGGCGGAGCGACCGGACCGACCGAGACGACCAGACCATCGGCCGGGCTGACGACCAAGCCTTCGCGCACCGGCGTCACGCGCGGCGGATCACGGAAGAAATAGACGCACCACAGCGTCAAAACCAGGCCGATCCAGCCGAGCGGCGCCCAGACAAAGGCCAAAACCAGGGACACGGCGGCGAAAATCGCGATGAATTTCCAGCCATCGCGATGGATCGGCACCAGAACATGTTCGAGCAATTGGTCTCTTCCTTCGATGGGCCGGGGCGCGGTCCCGACGTTGAATGGCGCTAACCTAGCGCCAAAAGCAGCTTTCCGCATCCGTCCGCGAATGCACACCCGCTTTCTGGCCCGCTTTATGCTTCAATAGGGCAGCGTGGTACCAGGCCCGCGGACCGCCCGCTCGGTGGTTCCGGCCGGCACCTATGGCTGATAGCTTTGGGGACGGCTCCCGTCGAGCCGCCCGGGAATGAACGGACGACCGATGACCATCCATGTCGCCCTCAATCACAAGACCACCTACCATTACGACCGGCCGGTGGCGCTGGGTCCCCAGATCGTCCGGTTGCGCCCGGCGCCGCATTGCCGCACCCCGATCCTGTCCTATTCCCTGAAGGTCACGCCGGCCGAGCATTTCATCAATTGGCAGCAGGACCCGCAATCCAACCATCTGGCGCGCCTGGTGTTCCCGGAGAAGACCCGGGTGTTCGAGATCGAGGTCGATCTGGTCGCCGAGATGGCGGTCTACAACCCGTTCGATTTCTTCCTGGAAGACAGCGCGCAGAGCTTTCCGTTCGCCTATGAGCAGGATCTGGCGCGCGAGTTGCGCCCCTATCTGGAGACCGGGATCGCCGGCCCGCTGCTGCTCGACCTGCTGGACGCGATTCCGCGCGACAAGAAGCCGACCATGGATTTCCTGGTCGAGATCAACCGCATCATCCAGAATCGGATCGGCTACGTCATCCGGATGGAGCCGGGGATCCAGAGCTGCGACGAGACGCTGGACATGGCGCTGGGCTCGTGCCGCGATTCGGCTTGGCTGCTGGTCCAGGTCTTCCGCCACCTGGGCATCGCCGCGCGCTTCGCCTCGGGCTATCTGATCCAGCTCGCCCCCGACCAGAAGGCGCTCGACGGCCCGTCCGGCACCGAAGTCGATTTCACCGATCTGCATGCCTGGACCGAGGTCTATCTGCCCGGCGCCGGCTGGATCGGGCTCGACCCGACCTCGGGCCTGCTCGCCGGCGAGGGTCATATCCCGCTCGCCTGTTCGCCCGACCCCAGCTCGGCCGCGCCAATCAGCGGTGCCGTCGAGGCGGCGGAGGTCACGTTCGGCTTCGAGATGTCGATCAAGCGCATCCTGGAGACGCCGCGCGTCACCAAGCCCTATACCGACGAGCAATGGGCCGCGATCGACGCGCTGGGCGACGCGATCGACCAGGATCTGATCAGCAGCGACGTGCGCCTGACCATGGGCGGCGAGCCCACCTTCGTGTCGATCGACGACATGGACGGCGCCGAATGGACCGTGGCGGCGCTCGGTCCCGCGAAGCGCAAGCTGGCCGGCAATCTCGCCCGCCGCCTGAAGAAGAAGTTCGCACCCGGCGCGGTGCTGCATTTCGGCCAGGGCAAATGGTACCCGGGCGAGCCGCTGCCCCGCTGGTCCCTGAACATCATCTGGCGCAAGGACGGCGTGCCGATCTGGCGCGACGACAAGCTGATCGGCGACGATTCGGTGCCGACCAAGCTCGATGCCGACATGGCCCGGCGCTTCATCGAGGCCTTGGCCGATCGGCTCGACGTCGCGCCGGAATTCGCCATCCCGGCCCATGAGGACGCCTGGGCCTACCTGTCCCAGGAGCGCCGCCTGCCGGTCAATGTCGACCCGATCGACAATAAGATCCCCGAAAAGCAGCAGCGCGAGCGCATCGCCAAAGTGTTCGAGCAGGGGCTGGACAAGGTCGCGGGCTATGTCCTGCCGCTGGAACGGCGCAAGCGGCCGGGCGGCAGTCTGCAATGGGCGTCCGGTCCCTGGTTCCTGCGCCATAATCATCTGTTCCTGATGGCCGGCGACAGTCCGGTGGGATTGCGCCTGCCGCTCGACAGCCTGCCCTGGGTCAAGCCCGAGGATGCCGAGCCGATCACCGAGCTGGATCCGTTCGAAGGCCGCCCGCCGCTGCCGCCGCAGGTCCGCCGCGCGGCACCGGCCAACCGCGCCGCGCCGTCGGAGCAGGCGATCAGCCCGCCCAAGCAGGGCCAGTCGGCGCCCAGCATCGTGCGCACCGCGCTGGTGACCGAGGTGCGCGACGGCCGGCTCTATGTCTTCATGCCGCCGCTCGAGCGGGTCGAGGATTCGCTGGCGCTGATCGCGGCGATCGAAGAGACCGCGGACGAGTTGGCCGTGCCGGTCTTCCTGGAAGGCTACGGCCCGCCGCGCGACCCGCGCCTGGGGTTCCTGAGCGTCACGCCCGATCCGGGCGTGATCGAGGTCAACATCCATCCGGCCGCCACCTGGCGCGAACTGGTCGACAACACGACGATTCTGTACGAGGAAGCGCGCCAGTCGCGGCTCACGACCGAGAAATTCATGATCGACGGCCGCCATGTCGGCACCGGCGGCGGCAATCACATCGTGCTGGGCGGCGCCACGCCGGCCGATTCACCGCTGCTGCGCCGGCCGGACCTGCTGAAAAGCCTGATCGCCTATTGGAACAATCATCCGTCGTTGTCGCGCCTGTTCTCAGGCCTGTTCATCGGCCCGACCAGCCAGTCGCCCCGCGTCGACGAGGCGCGCGACGATGCGCTCTACGAGCTCAGCCTGGCGTTCGAGCAGATCCCGACCGGCGGCGACTGCCCGCCCTGGCTGATCGACCGGGTGCTGCGCCATCTGCTGGTCGATCTGACCGGCAACACGCACCGGGCCGAATTCTGCATCGACAAGCTCTATAGCCCCGACAGCGCCACCGGCCGCCTGGGCCTGCTGGAGCTGCGCGCGTTCGAGATGCCGCCGCATGCCCAGATGAGCCTGGTGCAGCAGCTGCTGCTGCGCGCCTTCATCGCCCGCTTCTGGCACCAGCCGTACGAGGCGCCGCTGATCCGCTGGGGCGGCGCCATCATGGACAAGTGGCTGCTGCCGCATTTCGTGGCGGCCGACATCAAGGAAGTGGTCGAGGACCTGGCCCGCACCGGCTATCCGCTGGCGCCGGACTGGTTCGCGCCGCATATCGAATTCCGCTTTCCCCACTACGGCCAGATCCAAGCCCATGGCATGACGCTCGACGTGCGCCAAGCGCTGGAGCCCTGGCATGTGCTGGGCGAGGAAAGCGGCGCCGGCGGCACGGTGCGCTATGTCGATGCAACGGTCGAGCGGCTGGAAATCAAGATCAAGGGCATGAGCGGCGAGCGCTATGCCGTGGCCTGCAACGGCCGGCGCCTGCCGATGACGCCGACGGGGGCGACCGGCGAATATGTCGCCGCCGTGCGCTTCCGCGCCTGGAGCGCGCCCAGCTCGCTGCACCCGACCATCGCACCCCATGCGCCGCTGACCATCGATCTCGTCGATACCTGGCACGACCAGTCGATCGGCGCCTGCACCTACCATGTCGCCCATCCGGGCGGCCGCAACTACTCGACCCTGCCGGTCAACGCGTACGAGGCCGAGAGCCGCCGGCTCAATCGGTTCTTCGCGATGGGCCATACGCCGGGTACCCTCATTCTGCCGCCTCTCGCGGTGAACCCGTCCTTCCCGCTGACGCTCGATTTGCGCCTGCGCGGGTGAGGACGAACCAGCAGCAACCGGAGTGGCGACCCCAGCCGTGAAAGCGAGTTTCCTGGCCGGATACCAGGTTCCGGCCGGCACCTACGACGAGATGCGCGGTCCCGACGGGGCGGTGCGGCCGGCCTGGGCGGCTCTCCTTAAGGCGCCCGACTTCGCCTCGGCGGCGACGGTCGAGTCGCGCTGGCAGCTCGCGGAACGGATGATCCGCGAGAACGGCGTCACCTATAACGTCTATGGCGATCCGAAGGGCCTCGCCCGGCCCTGGCCGCTCGATCCGCTGCCGGCGATCGTGCCCGCGGCGGAATGGCGCCAGATCGAGGCCGGGCTAGCCCAACGCACCCGCCTGCTCGACCGGCTGCTGGCCGATCTCTACGGACCGCAGACCGTGCTGAAGGACGGCACCCTGCCGCCGGCGCTGCTGTTCGCCAATCCGGGGTTCCTCCGGCCCTGCCATGGCATCCAGCCGCCGGACGGGGTGCAGTTGCATCTGGCCGCGTTCGATCTGGGCCGCATGCCCGACGGCAGCTGGGTCGTGCTCGACGACCGGACCCAGGCGCCATCCGGTGCCGGCTATGCCTTGGAAAATCGCATGGTGCTGTCGCGCAGCCTGCCGGACGCATTCCGCGCCCAGCCGGTCGAGCGCGTGTCGGGCTTTTTCCGGGCGCTGCGCGAGACGCTCGCCCGCGCCGCCTCGGCCGCCGCCGCGCGGTCGCGCGGGTCGGGCGCCGAGCCCCGGATCGTGCTGCTGACGCCCGGCCCCTACAACGAGACCTATTTCGAGCATGCCTATCTGGCGCGCTATCTGGGCTATCAGCTGGTCGCCGGCGAAGACCTGACCGTGCGCTACGACCGGGTCTATCTGAAGACGCTGGGCGGGCTGCAGCCGGTCGATGGCATCCTGCGCCGGCTGGACGAGGATTTCTGCGATCCGCTGTGGCTGAAGAGCAATTCAAGCCTGGGTGTCGCAGGATTGGTAGCCGCCGCCCGGCGCGGCCATGTGGCGATTCTCAATCCGCTGGGCAGCGGCGCGGTCGAGGGCGCCGGTTTGATCCCCTATCTGCCGGCCCTGGCACAGCGGCTGCTGGGCGAGAGCCTGCTGCTGCCCCAGGCCGAAACACGCTGGCTGGGTGCGCCGGGCGCGCTGGGCACGCTCGAGCGCGACCTTGCCGACCGGGTGGTCAAGCCGGCCTTCGCCGGCATGGACGCAGCCCCGGTCTATCCGGAGCATCTCGACGCCACACGGCGCGCCGAGCTGATCGCCCGGATCAAGGCATCGCCGCAGCGCTGGGCGCTGCAGGACCATCTGCCGCTCTCCTCGGTGCCCGCCTGGGTCGATGGCAAGGCGGTGCCGCGCGGGCTGGTGCTGCGCGCCTATGTCACCGCCGACCAGGACGGCCACAAGGTCATGCCCGGCGGCTTGGCCCGCGTGGCGCCGGAGGCTGGGCGGCTGATGGTCTCGCTGCAGTCAGGCGGCGGCAGCAAGGATGTCTGGATCGTCGGCGATCGGCCGAGCGAACATGTAAGCCTGTGGCAGTCCCAGCCCGACGCGGTCGAGTTGAAGCGCCATGCCGCCGACCTGCCGAGCCGGGTCGCCGACAATCTGTTCTGGCTCGGCCGCTATGCCGAGCGGACCGAGATCACCATCCGCCTGGTCCGCGCCGCGCGCCAGCGCGGGCTGCCCGACCTCAACAATCCCGGCGGCCCGGCGGTCGAGCCGCTGCGCGAGTGCCTGGCGCCCTTGGGCTTCACGCTCGCCGAGGGCCCGCCCCGCCCAGCCGCGATCATGGCCGGCTTGGCGCAGCCGATCGAATCGCTGCACCGGGCGGCCACCACCGTGCGCGACCGCCTGTCGATGGATACCTGGCGCGTGCTGAACGCGCTGCCGGCCCTGGGCGATCTGGACCAGCTGCTGCAGCGCCTGGCCGCCTTCAATGGGCTGGTCATGGAGAACATGACGCGAGGGCTGGGATGGCGCTTTCTGGAGATCGGCCGCCGGCTGGAGCGGGCCTACCAGACGCTCGCCTTCGTCCGCGTGCTGGGCCAGGCGGTCGGGCCGACCGAGCCGGCACTGCTCGACGCGCTGCTGGAGGTCGCCGACAGCTCGATGACTTATCGCGCGCGCTATTTCATGGGGCTGAAGCTGGCCGCCGTGCTGGATCTGGTCTTGGCCGACGAGGCCAATCCGCGCGCCGTGGCGTTCCAGCTGCTGGCGATCAGCCAGCATCTGGCCGCCCTGCCGCGCGAACGGCACGGCACCTCGACCACGCCCGAGGCCCAGGCGACGGCGGCGGTGATGGCCGCCATCAGCCGGGCCGACATGGTCAAGATCGCCCGCGGCGGACCGGCCGAAAAGGATGGCCGACCCAAGCTCGACCGCCTATGTACCGGCCTGACCAGCGATCTGGCCGAAATCTCGGACCTGCTGAGCGAGGCCTATTTCAAGCATGCCGCAGCCGAGCCGCTCGCCGCGGCACAGCCGGTCCGGGCCTGACCCGAGATGCTCTATTCCGTCCGCCACCGCACGACCTACCGCTATGAATCGCCCGTGTCGCTGTCGCATCACGCGGCCCATCTCAGGCCGCTCGACCGGGCGCAACAGACCTGCCGCTCGCATCAATTGATGATCGAGCCGCTGCCGACCAGCATCGAGCAGACCACCGACTATTTCGGCAATGGCATCATGGTGTTCACCATCGCGGGGCCGCACCAGTCGCTGGTCGTCGAATCGACCAGCGAGGTCGAGATGCGGCCGGTGATGCTAGCCCCCGACGCCGGCCAGGCCCCGTGGGAACGGATCGCCGAAGCGGCGGCGACGCCGGGTACGGCCGAGGACCTGGTCGCCGCCGAATTCGCCGTCGCATCGCCCGCCGCCGACGTCACGCCGCGGGTCAAGGCCTATGCCGCACCGTCCTTCACGCCGAGCCGATCGCTGATCGAGGCGGCGCTCGATTTTGCCCACCGCATCCATGACGATTTCAAATTCGACCCGGACGCGACGACGATCTCGACCCCGACCGACGAGGTGCTGCGGCTGAAGCGCGGCGTCTGCCAGGATTTCGCCCATCTGATGATCGCCGGCTGCCGCGCCCATGGCGTGCCGGCGCGTTATGTCAGCGGCTATCTGGAGACCGATCCGCCGGCCGGCGGCAAGCGCCTGGTCGGCGCCGACGCGTCCCATGCCTGGGTCGCGGTCTATGCCGGCGGCGGCATCTGGCTGGAGATCGACCCGACCAACGACCGGTTGGCCGGCACCAGCCATGTCGCCATCGCCGAAGGCCGCGACTATGGCGACGTCAGCCCCTTGCGCGGCGTCATCCTGGGCGGCGGCGACCATATCGTCGAAGTCGCGGTCGATGTCGAGCGCATGCTGATTTAGACTCTTTGTGAGCCCTCAGGCGCCGGGCGGCCGCCTGCGCGGCCTTGGCTCGCGCCATCCGGCGCGGGGCCTCAATGGCCCTGAGGGGCGCCGCGATGGATCGCGCCGCCCCTTATTTCGGCGCCGGATAAAGTGCCCTGACATCGCGAGTCAGCGCCTTGCGCGAATCCGGCACGACATAGATCATGTGCCCGCCCGGATAGAGCTTGAGCTGGACCCGGGACCCGTCGGGCAGATGGTCCAGCAGGTATTTGTTGATGCCGTAGGCGGTCAGCAGATCGGTATAACCATGGGCGACCAGCAGCTTCAGCGACGGGTCGAGCGCCAGCAGCTGGCGCAGATCGTTGATGCCGCCCGCCTGGCCCGGCCCGTCGCTGTGCCAGTCCCATTTCTCGTTCACGTCGTCGGCCAACAGGCGGTAGTCGAGATCGGTCTTGAAGCCCAGCTGGTCATGGGCGTAGCCGGCGAAGGCGCTGGCGAAGCTGCGGGTAAAGCCGTCCAGCGCCGGATCGTCATGCCGGGTCCGCTCGCTGTCGGGAAACGGGTCGGGCATCGCCAGCGTCGCGTCATACAGGCTGACGATATCGCCTTCGGCGGCCCGGAAGCGCTTGCTCATGACCTCGATCGGGACCATGCCGCGATATTGCGCCACCAGCGGCTCCGGCAGGCCGATCATCTCGGCGACCTTGCCGTAGAACGCCGCGCCGGCAGGGCCGGACGGCGGTTTGGCCGCGAGCGTCGAGAGGTATTCGCCCAGCGCGAACTGCTCGATCGCCGGCAGCTTGTCGGGCGAGAACGCGCCCTGGCGCATCAGCTCGGCCGCGGCGAACGACGGCAGGCGCAGTGCCGCCACCAGCGGATTGCCCTCGGTGCCGAACAGCATGTTCGCCTCGATCAGCGGCGAGATCATGGTGATGCCGGACAGCACGACGCCCTGGTCGCTCTGCAGGACACGGGCGACTTTAGCCGCGCGCAGCCCGCCGTAGCTCTCGCCCAGCAGGTATTTGGGCGAACCGGTCCGTCCGTTGCGAACCAGATACAGCCCGACCAGCTTGGCTAGATACTCGGCATCCTGGCGTACGCCCCAGAATTGCTTGGGTGCCGCATCGGGCTTGGCGGCGAGGCTGTAGCCGGTGCCGACCGGATCGATGAACACCAGGTCGGTGAAATCGAGCCAGGTCTCGGCATTCTCGACCAGGGTCGCATGCGCGCCATCGACGCCGCCGCCGAAATCCAGCCGATAGGGTCCGGCCAGGCCCAGCTGCAGATAGGCCGAGCCGGCGCCCGGACCGCCGTTGAAGGCGAAGGTGATCGGCCGGTCGCCCGGCTTGGCACCATTCAGCGTATAGGCGGTATAGAACACCGCCGCCGTCTGCTCGCCCTTGTCGTCCCGCACCGGCAGGGTGCCGGCCGTGGCGGTATAGGCGAGCTTGCGGCCTGCCGCGTCGATGCTGTGCTGCGTCACCGAGTCGGCCGGCAGCAGCGCCAGCAGGGCCGAGGGATGGTCGGGCTTGGCCGGCGGATCCTCGGCCCGGGCAACCGGCCCCTGCAACAGCAGGAACCCCAAGGCGCAGCAGGACGTTAGGCGTGAAATGGCAATCATGAACACAACATCCGCAGCCGGGGACGGGCCGCAGTTTAGAGCCGCCGATGCGGGCGCGTCCACGCCGCCGACCCGATGGGCTTCGCCGCAGCGCGAATCCACGGTATTCTCGCCATCATGCTGCCCCGCGCCCTGATCCCGCCCGATCGACCGAAGATCACGGTCCGGTCGGAACAATTCCCGCTCGAACGCGCCGCCGACGGCAGCCGCGGCCGCGCCGAGATCGTCCTGGTCGAGATCCACGAGGGCAGCAAGCGCGGTCGCGGCGAGTGCGTGCCCAATGCAGCCCAAGGCGAAACGGCCGACGCGGTCGTGGCCGCGATCGAGGCGGTGGCGAACGATATCTCGACCGGAATCATCACCCGGCGCAGCCTGCAGCGCGTGATGGCGCCGGGGGCCGCGCGCAACGCGATCGATCTGGCGCTGTGGGATTTCGATGCGAAGCGGACCGGCTCGTCCGCCTGGCAGATCGCCGGGCTGGATGTGCCGCACCGGGTCACGACGTCCTTCACCATTCCGCCCGGCGACGCCGAAAGTATGGCCGCGGCCGCGGCCGAGCAGGCCCATCGCCCGCTGCTGAAACTGACCCTGACATCGATCGATGCGTTCGACCGGCTGCTGGCGGTCAAGGACGCGGCGCCCCGCGCCCGGCTGATCGTCGATGCCCGGGAGGGCTGGACGCTGGACAGCCTGACCAAGGCGCTGCCGACGCTGGCCGAGGCCGGCGTCGAGTTGATCGAGGACCCGTTGCCGGCGGGCGAAGCCAGGGCGCTGGGCCGCCTCAAGCACCTGATCCCGCTCTGCGCCAACCGCACCTGCACCGACCGGTCGAGCCTGCCCGAGCTGGCCGGTCTTTATGACGCCATCAATGTCGAGCTGGATCGGACTGGCGGCCTGACCGAGGCCCTGGCCCTGATCGAACAGGCGCGCGACGAGGGTTTCCGCATCAAGGTCGGCTGCCGGCTCGGCACCTCGCTCGCCATCGCGCCGGCCGTCATCGCCGGACAGGACGCCGACTGGATCGACCTGGACACCCCCCTGCTGCTGGGCCGCGACCGCCAGCCCGGCCTGCGCTTCGACGCCAGCCTGCTCTACCCGCCGAGTGTGTCACTTTGGGGATAGCCGGACCGCGCTAGGGATGGCCGCAGATGGCGGAACGTATCCTGCTACGTCGACGTTCTTCGACGGTAACCCTGCGGTACTACTCCCAGAGGAATCAAAGTGCGCCCATCTAAAATCGTTCTGATGTCTCTCGTCGTCGGCTTTGCCCTGCCGGCGGCCGGCTGTGTGGTGGAGGCGCGTCCGGTGCATCCGGTGGCCGCGGTCGTCGTGGCCCAGCCGCCCCCGCCGCCGCCGCGCGCGGCCGAATATGTCCCGCCGCCGCCGCCGGGCCCGCCGGGCGTGGTCTATGTCTGGCAGCCCGGCCATTGGCGCTGGAACGGCCATGAATATGTCTGGAATCCCGGCCAATATGCCGAGCGCCCGGCCCATGTCGAACGCTGGATCGCGCCCCATTGGGACGAGCACGGCGGCCAGTGGATCTTTGTCGAGGGTCACTGGGCTTAAGCTCGGCACTTGACCCGATAGACGGACGGGGCCATCTCAAGGGGTCCCGTCCCTTTTCCCCGAGTTGCGTCATCCGCTATGGTCCCAACGACCACCAAATTCTCGATCGGTCAGATCCTGCGCCATCGCCACCATGCGTTTCGCGGGGTCGTGGTCGATATCGATCCGATCTACAGCAACGGCGAGGCCTGGTACGAGCAGATCGCGACGACCAAGCCGCGCAAGGATCAGCCCTGGTACCATCTGCTGGCCGAGGATGCGACCGATGGCCATTACGAGGCCTATGTCTCGGAACAGAACCTGCTGATCGATGAGACGCCGGAGCCGATCGGTCATCCCGAGCTGGCGGCCCGCTTCGGTCCGCTGGTCGATGGCGTCTATCAAACCAAGCAGCTGCTGAACTGATCGCTACGCCGTCGGCTCCAGGATCTTGTGGAGCGTGAACAGCGACTGGCCGCCGACATAATCGTCGAGCACGCCGATCTCGATATAATCGAGCTTGCGATAGAATCCCGCCGCGGGCTCGCCCAGCGCGGTCAGCCAGATGCTGCGGCAGCCGCGCCGGCGCGCCTCTTCCTCGACCGTGCGCATCAATTCGCGGCCGAGACCGGCGCCGCGCCGCGCCTCGGCGATCCACAGCGTCTTGATGAACAGGCGCCGCCACATGATATGGCCGTCGGCCCCGCCTTCGATATGGCCGTCGGCGTCGCGCGCGAACACGGCGAAATGCGCATGCTCGGGCGGGCCCAGGCGCGCCTCTTCGAAGGCGAACAGCCCGCGCTCCAGCACCGTGACGTCGGCCGGATTCGGGTTGGCCTCCACGCCGATCAGGATGGTGTTCTGGTCGGGGCGGTTCATGGCCGGGAACCGCGCTGGCCGGTCAATTTTCGTCGATGGCCGAAATGCGCCGTTCCAGCTCGGCGATCTTGCCCTTGATCCGGCCGATCTCCTTGTGCCGGTCGACCCGCGGCGGCTTCGGATCGACATAGCTCTCGCCGGCATGGGCGGGGATCTCGTTCGGCTCGCCCGCTTCGAGCGCGATCAGGCGCCGTGACGCGCGCAGCGCGTTATAGAGCTTGTCGTCGGCGATCAACTCGCGCAGATGCGCCACGATCGGTGCCGACATCGGCCAGGTTACCTGGAACCGGTCCATCAGCGCGTCGCCGATCGCTTCCCACTCGCCGCGATTGGCGTCGAACAGGTAGGCGTTCTGGATCGCGTGATAGATCTCCTTGGCCGGCGTGTTGGCCTCGGACTGGGTCAGCACATCCTTGTCGCGCAGGATGTTCGCCTTGTTATGGACGGTGAGCGAAATATTCGCCGAGCCGCTGTTCTCGATCACGGCGCCGTTGATGATGATCTTGGCGCCGGCCGGCAGCGGGATGGAGAGGGGCATAGTGTTCCTCGAAACGCGGGGCGTGGTGAAAGGTGTCGGTCGATGGCGGACGATTGTACCCGATCCCGGCCAAGATGCGAGCCGGCAAGAACCGCCGCGCAATAGAAGCCCTACCCGGCAGGATTTGCCGGGCAAGATTCGCCATCGCCCGATAAATCTAAGATCAACCCATTGAATTTCAACGGTTAAGCGATCTGGAACGGCACTTGCGACGGGGCTGCGGACGCATTTCGCCAGCCTTGGAGGCCCCCATGAGTTTGTTCGGTAGCTTGACGACCGCCGTCAGCGGTCTGAATGCCCAGTCGGCAGCGATCGGAAATATTTCCGACGACATTGCCAATGCCCAAACCGTCGGTTTTAAAGGGATCGACACCAGCTTCGAGAATCTGGTGACGGCATCGACGTCGGCCTTCAACGAGCCGGGCGGCGTCCTCGCCCAGCCGGTCTATCAGAACCAGCTGGCCGGCACGCTTGTCGAGTCGAGCACCTCGACCTCACTCGCCATTTCAGGCCAGGGCTTCTTCCAGGTCAAGGCGCCGCCGTCGACCGCAGCCGGCACGACGGCCGCCACCCAATTCTCGGCGGCGAACTACTACACCCGGCGTGGCGACTTCACGGTCAATAATGAGGGCTATCTGGTCAACGGCGCCGGCTATTCCCTGGAAGGCTACAGCGTCAATCCGCAGACGGGCGTGGTCAATAACGCGACCGGCTCGGCGGCGCCCATCCAGATCACGCAGCTTCAGGACAATCCGGTCGCGTCCACGACCGCGACTCTCATCGCGAACCTGCCGTCGTCCTACGCCGTCAAGGGCGTCGATGCGACCTATACCTCGCCGGCGCCGGTCACGACGAATGTCCTCGATGCGCTGGGCAATAGCCACCAGGCAACGATCCAGTTCGACCATATCGGCCCCGCTCCGGCGGTTGCTGGCCCCCCGGCGGTCGCCGCCATCCCAGCCAACACCTGGAACGCTGCGATAACGCTCGCCGGTTCGACCACGGCCAGCACGCCCGACAACTACACGATCGTCTTCGGCGACGGTTCCTCGAACCTGACGCAGTTGGGCGATCCGGCCTTTACGCCCGGCAACGCCGCGGATCCGACCAATGCCACCAGCGCGACGATTCCTGCAGCCGGCACCCTGGCCTTTATCACCCCCGCGGCGGCAAATCCGGATTCAACCAACACCGTGTCGGCGTCGGGCACCACGGGAAGCGCTGCGACGATCTCGATACCCTACAATATCGGCACGGCGGCAAATCCGGTGACGCTGCCGATCACGCTCAATCTCGGCCAATATGGCTCAGACAGCGGCCTGACCCAGTTTGCCGACACGGAGGTGAACGTCAATTCGTTCACGGCGAACGGTATCGCCCGCGGCTCGTTCCAGAGTGTGTCGATCGACGACAACGGCAATGTCGCGTTGAATTATTCCAACGGCCAGTCGCTGACCTATTTCCAGATTCCGATCGCCCAATTCAACGCGCCGGACCAGTTGCAGAACCTCAACGGCAGCGCCTTCAGCGCGACCCAGGCGAGCGGCTCTGCCCAGCTGTCATCGGCCAATGCCAATGGCGCCGGGTCGATTGCGGGCTCGGAACTGGAACAATCGAACGTCGATATCGCCGCCCAGTTCACCAACCTCATCACGGCGCAGAACGTCTATTCGGCGAACTCCAAGGTGATCACGACCGACAATCAGCTGCTGCAGACCATCATCAACATCATCCAATAGTTTAACCTTCGCATCCGGGCGCGCAAAGCGCGCCTGGAACCCAGGGAATCCATGCCATGTCGCTCCTGTCGATCCTAAGCAACGCGACCTCTGCCCTGTTGAGTTCGCAGGCGCAGATCAATGTCGTGGCGTCGAATATCGGCAATGCGCAGAACCCGAACTATTCGAGCCGGACCGCCGTCGTCGTCGACAAATCACTGCAGAATGGCGGCGGCGACCAGGTCGTCGACGTGACCCGTGCCGTCGATGGCACGCTGCAGACCAATTACCTGAACCAGACGACCAATTCGGCGGCAAGTACCACCGTCAACCAGCTCTATACGCAGCTGGAACAATTGACCGGCTCCTCGACCGAATCCCCGGTCCTGAGTTCGGCGATGCAGTCCTTCCAAAACGCCTGGCAGGCGCTGCAGGCGACCCCGGAAGACCCGTCGATCCAGGCCCAGGTGCTGAACAGCGCGCAGAGCCTGGTCAGCACGATCCAGTCCGTATCGCACGGCGTCGAGCAGATCGCGGACCAGGTCACGACGCAGGTCGGCAGCGACGTCTCTACGCTCAACAGCTCGCTCAGCCAGATCGCGCAGCTGAACCAGCAGATCGCCACCGGCTTTCATGCCGGCCAGGATACCTCGGCGCTGCAGGACAGCCGCGACGCGCTCATTACCACCGTCGCCGGCCTGGTTCCGGTCCAGCAGCAGATGAACGCCGACGGCACCATTTATCTGTCGACGCCGACGGGCGTCGCATTGGTGCAGCAGAGCGCCAGTTCCTTCGGCTATGACGGCACGACCGACAGCATCTACAATACCAGCGACCCGTCCAAGACTTCGCTCAATGGGGCGCTGACCAGCGGGCAGATCGGTGCCGAAGTCGGCATCCTGGCGAACACCGGCGCGCAGACCCCGTTGGACGTCAATTCGCTCAACGGCTACCTGTCCCAGGTCGCGACGATCAACACGGCGATCGCGGCTTCCGGCCCGCCGGCCGCCGCAACCGCCGCGCAAACAACCCAGCTGACGGCGCTCACCGGCTCGATCCAGTCGCTGGTGTCGGCAACGCCGACAACCGCCGCGGACGGCGAGCTGACGCTCAAGATCGGCCCGGCGGCGACCCCGACCACGCTGGTCACCGGCGGCACGACAAGCCCGCTCGCGTATAACAGCGGCACGAACACCCTCTATCTCGCCAGCGACCCGACCCAGGCCTCGCTCAACAGCGCCGTCACGTCGGGAGCGATCCACACCGACCTCACCAGCATCACTCCCGGTGTCAATCCCACGACGAACGGCACCGGCGTGCTCAGCAATCTTCGGGCTCAGCTGAACGGCCTGACCGATCTGCTCTACGATCCCGCCAACCCGACGGCCTTCCAGACGGCCTACAATCCCACCGGAACCGCCGGCGGCGATTTCTTCACCGGCACGACCGGGGGTTCTTCCGACCGCTTCACCCTCTCGGTCCAGGCCACGTCAGCGTCGCTCGCCGCCGCGATCAGCGCGACGCCGAGCATCGCGGTCAATGTCGCGCAGACCTTCACCGCGACCACGAGCAATTTCAACGCCGGCGGCATTTCGGTCAGTTCGACGAATTTTCTCGGCATCGCCAACGCGATTGCGTCTGACCAGAGTTCCGATGCCGCCACGGCGACCAGCAACCAGACCTCGGCGACCGCCAATACCAGTGCCGCCCAGCAGGCCTATCGCAACGTCACCGGCGTTTCGTCGGATCAGCAATTGGCCCAGCTCGTCTCGCTGCAGAACGCCTATTCGGCCGCCGCCAAGATCATTACGACCATACAGGACCTGAACAATGTCCTGCTGACCGCCGTCGGCGGCACAACGTGAACCTGAGGAGATGAACAGATGAGTGCCATCAGCTCGCTCAGCAGCTTCCTGCAGAACATCACCCTGGTGCAGAATTCCCAGAACCAGATCGCGAACCTGACCTTTCAGGTCGATACCGGCCTGAAATCCCAGGATCTGTCGGGCTACGGCACCCAGGCGAACCAGTTGCTGAACCTGCAAAGCGGGCAGACGACGGAGCAGAACTACGTCTCGAACAACACCCAGACCGGGACCTTTCTGACCGCCTACGATTCGACGATGAGCCAGCTCAACAGCGACGCCACGAGCCTGAGCGCGTCGCTCGACGCGTTTACCGTGACCGATCCGGACGCGGTCTCGAACCTGAAGGCCCTGGTCAGCGGACTGCAGACCGATGTCGCGGCCACCCTCAACACCCAGGTCGGCGGCCGCTATCTCTATGGCGGGACGCGGTATGACACGGCCCCCGTCGGCGATCTGACCGCTTTGCCCGCGCCGACGTTCGTCACGCCGGCGACGGTGCCACCGACGGTCACGCCTTTGACCGTGACGGACGGGACCATTCCCTTGCCGCAGACGACACCGCCGACCTTTCTGGTGCCGCCTTATGACACGGACGCCGCCACGCTGAACGCATCGGCAGCGCCGGCCGCCGCGACGATTGCGGCAGCGGGCCAGACCTATGCGCAGCAGACCACGGCCGTCGCCAACAACCAGACGACCACTTACGGCATCAGTTCGAACAATCCAACGTTCCAGCACCTGGTCTTTGCGCTGCAGTGCGCGCAGGCTGCCGCCTCCACGAATACGAGCACGGCTGCGGGTCAGGCCAATCAGGCGGCTTTGATCCAGCAGGCGACGAGCGAACTCGCCATCGCGATGAACGGCAGCACCACGACCACGCCGACGGTCGATAGCCTGCAAAGCCTGCAGGACCAGAACGGCACCGCGGAAGTCATCGTCGCCAACGCCAACGCGGTCCACACTCAGACGCTGGCGACCCTGCAATCGCAGATTACCAGCATCGACCAGGTCGACCCGGCGACGGTCGCGACCGAGCTGTCGACGGCGCAGAACACGCTCGAGGGCAGCTACAAGGTCGTCGCATCGGTTCTAAGCGAGACCCTGCTCAACTATTTGAAGTAGGCGCGCGTTTAGGCAGTGAAGTTTTAACCCTACCCGGCAACACTCGGGGCCAAGGCGTCAGAGTCCATGTTGGGAATCCAATTAATGTCGGCACTGTCCGATCCGTATCGCGAATTCGACAACAAGTCGGTCCTGGTCACCGGAGGCACCGGCAGCTTCGGCAGGCGCTTCATCAAAAATCTGCTGACCCGCTCGAAAGTGCGGCGCGTCGTCATCTATTCGCGCGACGAGTTCAAGCAATATGAGATGCAGCAGCAGTTCAGCGATTCGCTGTCCGTCCTGCGCTTCTTCATCGGCGACGTCCGCGACGGGCAGCGCCTGCAGCTGGCCGCGCGCGAGACCGACATCATCGTGCATTCGGCCGCGCTGAAGCATGTGCCGGCGGCCGAATACAATCCCTTCGAATGCATCCGCACCAATATCATCGGCGCCGAGAACGTGGTTCACGCCGCGCTGAACAATGGCGTCGAGAAGGTGCTGGCGCTCTCGACCGACAAGGCCGCCAACCCGATCAACCTCTATGGCGCCACCAAGCTCGCGTCCGACAAGATCTTCGTCGCGGCCAACAATCTGTCCGGCTCGATCGGCACCCGCTTTTCCGTCGTGCGCTACGGCAATGTCGTGGGCTCGCGCGGCAGCGTCATTCCGTTCTTTCGCCGCCTGATCGCCGAGGGCACCGATCATCTGCCGATCACCGATGCCCGGATGACGCGGTTCTGGATCACGCTGCAGCAGGGCGTCGATTTCGTGGCCTCGTCGATCGGCATGATGCGCGGCGGCGAGATCTTCGTGCCCAAGATCCCCAGCATGCGCATGACCGACCTGGCCGATTGCCTGGCGCCGGGGCTGCCGATTCGGGAAATCGGCATCCGGCCCGGCGAAAAGCTGCATGAGGTCATGATCACCGACGATGATTCCCGCCTGACGCTGGAGCTGCCCGACCGCTACATCATCGAGCCCGCGTTCAATTTCTGGAAGCGCGAGACCTATCTGAAATCCGGCGCCAAATCGGTCGCCGAGGGGTTCCGCTATGCGTCGGACACCAACGACGACTGGCTCGACGGCGAGCGGTTGAAGCGGCTGATGGCCGAGACGATCGAATGACCGGTACCGACCCGCGCTGCCCCTTCCTGCCCTACGGCAGACAGGCGATCGACGAAGCCGATATCGCGGCGGTCGTCGACGTGCTGAAGAGCGACTATCTGACGACGGGACCCAAGGTCGCCGCGTTCGAAACCGCCCTCGCGGCCAAGCTCGGTGCGCGTTTCGCGATCAGCAATTCCAGCGGGACCGCGGCGCTGCACCTGGCCTGCCTGGCGCTGGGCCTGGGCCCCGGCGATGCGGCGATCGTGCCGTCGATCACCTTCCTCGCCACCGCCAACGCGGTCCGCATGGTCGGCGCCGCGGTCGTGTTTGCCGATGTCGATCCCGATAACGGCCTGATGCGGCCGGAGGATCTGGACGCCGCCTTCGCCCGGGCCGCCGCGGCCGGACTGACCGTTCGCGCGGTATTTCCGGTCCATCTCGCCGGCCAGTGTGCCGACATGGCCGGCCTGGCCGCGTTGGCGAAGCAGCATCACTGCGCCGTGGTCGAGGATGCCTGCCACGCCATCGGCGCCTATCACGCCTGCGGAGACGGCTCCGCCGCCGCAGTCGGCAGTTGCCGCCTGTCGGATATGGCGGTCCTGTCGTTCCATCCGGTCAAGACCGTCGCGGCCGGCGAAGGCGGCGCGGTCACGACCAACGATCCGGCGCTGGCCCAGCGCCTGGAGCGCCTGCGGTCCCACGGCATGGTGCGGGACGCCGAGGATTTCGAGATCGCGGCGATGGCGTTCGACCAGGCCGGCAACGCGAACCCCTGGTATTACGAGATGCCGGAGATCGGTTGGAATTACCGGCTGTCCGACATTCATGCCGCGCTGGCGCTGAGCCAGCTCGCCCGGCTGGACCAGTTCGTCGAGGAGCGTCGCGCGCTGTCGCGACGCTATGACGATCTGATCGGCGCGCTGGGCTGCGAGATCCAGCCGATCCGCCGCAGCCGCTTTTCCATGCCGGCCTGGCATCTCTATAGCGTGCTGGTCGATTTCGACGGCGCCGGGATCGAGCGGGCCCAGGTGATGCATCGGTTGCGCGCCCAGGGAATCGGGACCCAGGTCCATTATATTCCGGTCCATCGCCAGCCCTACTATACCCGCCTCAATCCGGGGCTCGTGTTGGCCGGCGCCGACAGCTACTATCGACGCACCTTGTCGCTGCCCTTGTTCGTCGGCATGAATCAGGCCGATGTGAAGCGGATCGTGGGCTGCCTCAGCGATATCGTCGGCGATCGTCGAACGCGGGCGGCTTCATGACGAGACTGGTTCTGGACGACCCGGATGCGGCCCGGTCCGACATCCCGCGAGACGAGGATTTGGTAGAGGAACGACAATGAAGACCGGATACGCGAAGCAGCAGACCATGGCGATGGAACACGCCAGTCCGGAGCAGACCCTGGCCTGGGGCTTGACCACGACGGCGCGCAAGATGCAGGCCGTCACGGCGCCCGAAACACCGCGCGATCAGGTGCTCGACGCCGTCCGCCTGAACTGGCGGCTCTGGACCATCATCCAGGCGGAACAGGCCGATCCGGATTGCCAGACCCCGCGCGGCATTCGCGAGGGCCTGCTCAACCTGTCGAATTTCGTCGATAAGCGCTCGGTCGACCTGCTGGCGTCGCCGACGCCGGAAAAGCTCGAAGTGCTGATCAACATCAACCGCAACATCGCGGCGGGATTGCTCGGGACCGACCTGACGCCGGAACAGAAGGCGGAGCGCGAGCGCAAGGCCGCAGCCGAGCGCGGCGTCAGCGCCTAGGACACGGTCTTCGGGGCCGTCGGCGTTTCCGGCGGCACCTCGTAGAGAAACTCCCTGCCGTGCAGCAGGACGCTCATCCGCCCGCCCGGTTGCTCGGCGAAGGAACGGCGCCGCCGCTCGAATTCCACCGCGTCGATATCGGGCGTCACCCGGCACTTGGCTTCCAGATCGGCGCGCCGCGTCTTGGTCCCGCTCCAGCGATCGGTCGAGCGCGGCAAGGGACGGTCGTTGTTGATCAGCCAGGGCGCCCAGCGGATCATCAATTGGATCGCCGCCTGATAGGCGCGCATGCCATAGGCCGCCTGCCCGCCGCCCTCTTCCATCTCGAACCATTGCACATCGACGATCGGCCCCTCGTCGACGCGCGGGGCCATCTCATGCAGCGTCGCCCCAAAACGGACGGCACCGTGATAGGCGCCCCAGCATTCCGGATGCCGTCCAGGGAAACTGGGCGGTCCCGGATGGATATTGTAGGACGGGCCGGGCAGCAGGGCCAACAGCGCCGGCGGCACGATGACGCTGGTGCAGAAGGCGAGCAACCGCGTTCCGTCCGTGCCGGACAGGATGGCGGCTTCGAGCGCCGTACCCAGATGGATCGCCTCGATCCGCGCCTCCGGCGCCTGCCGGGTGAAGAAAGGCACGAGAATGCCGGCCTCGAACTCGCCGGTCAGCAGCAGCAGACGCCCGGGCATGGTTTGAACGCACCTTCCAGCATGATGGATAGGATGACTCCTATCCCGGCCGGGCCATTAGAGCAAACCGGTCGGGTCGGCGGGAAGCCCCGCGCGCTTGCGATCGTCGATAGGGGGAAATTTCGGTCGGCACAGCCGCAATTCTGACCTCAACGCGGCCGACCGGCACGCGATGGGATGCACTTCGCGAACGATCGAAAAGATCGTTCTCAGGCTTCCGAGCTGTTCACAGGCTCCGGCACCGGGCTCGTCGGCGTCTGTCCCGGCGTATCGACCCGCGACTGACTGACCTGGTAGAGCCTCAATTGCGCCAAGGACGGAGTCTGATACTCGATATCACCGGTCGCGCTATTGCGAAATTCGATGACGAGTTGACTGGTCGCCGGATCAATCGATTCGGTCGGACTCGGATAGAGGACATGCGCGTTGCCTTGCGCCGTCGACTGGCTTTTAGCCGTCTCATCGTTCGAGGCTGGTGCGGTTGTGGTGGCTCCGGCTTTTACCGGCGACGCAACCGTCAGCCCCGAGCTTGGCTGGACGGAAATGCTTGACATTTTGCAAACACTCCTTCGGGGGTGATTTATAATACCCAACACGGGGAAGATGTCAAGTGCAGGGTGTTGGTTAACCCGACGAGCCCTGACGATCGAGAGTCGCGCGCCGGAAAGCGGCAGTAACCGGCGACCGTTATTGGGCGCAAAGCGGATCAAATCCTGACAAACATCTGTATTAGAGATTTTAAATTCACCACCGGTCCAGATTTCAAATCGTTAAAACGCTGTATTGACAGGTGCCGCTCGATCCAGAGGAAATCGATCGACGCCTCTTACGAATTCGTTAACCCTATCAGAGACATAGTTCGTCATCCGGGTCGGTCGCGCTACCGCCCCGGGCCGGAGCATCAATGGCCGACGACCAGGACTCTAGGACAGAAGACCCAACCGGTAAGCGGCTAGGCCAAGCCCGCGACCGTGGTCAAGTCGCCCTGTCCAAGGATGCGACGACGGTCATCATTCTGATGATGACGACCTTCGTCTGCTACAAGGTCCTGCCCTGGACGATGCGCCCGATGCTGATGCTGATGCGTCGCTTCGTCGAGCAGCCGGAACGAATCGTGGTCGGGGACATCACGAGCTTCGAAGCGCTGCTGACCGAGATCGCCGAGAATTTCGCCTTTGCCCTGACGCTGCCGCTGTTGCTGATGATCGTGGCTGCAATCTTTTCGACCTGGGCTCAGGTGGGGTTCGTCTGGGCAACCGGCAAGTTCGACTTCAGCCTCGGCTTCCTCAATCCGTTGAACGGCATCGGCAAGCTGTTCTCGGCCAAACAGCTGATCGAAATCGGCAAGGGCCTGGTCAAGACCGCGATCGTAGGAGCCGTCGCGGGCAGCTATGTCATCCCGGAACTGATGAAGATCGAGACGATGACCGGCCTCGAACCGATCGCCATGACGCAGGAACTGTTCTACGTCCTGCTGCATCTGATGATCGGCGTGCTGCTGGCGATCGGGTCGATCGCCCTACTCGATTATTTCTATCAGAAATGGTCGACCCTGCAGGGCATGAAGATGACCAAGCAGGAGGTCAAGGACGAGCACAAGAACGCCGACGGCGACCCCCACATCAAGGGGCGCATGCGGCAGATCCGCATGACCCGGGCGCGCAAGCGCATGATGGCGTCGGTGCCCAAGGCGTCGGTGATCATCACCAACCCGACCCATTATGCCGTGGCCCTGCAGTACGAGATGGGGGCGAACGGCGCGCCGCGCGTCGTCGCCAAGGGCGTCGATTTCATGGCCAGGAAGATCCGCGAGCTGGCCGAAAAGCACGATGTGCCGATCATCGAAAATCCACCGGTCGCCCGTGCTCTCTATGCCACCGTCGAGATCGACGAAGAGATTCCGCCGGAGCATTACAAGGCGGTCGCCGAGATCATCGGCTACGTCATGAAGCTGCGGAAGTTCAAGAAGGCGTCTTGACCGGACGGGCGGATCCGCCGATGACGCTGCGGTCATGACCGATCCCGCCGGCCTATTGCCGCACAATCTGCCGATCCGCGACGCCCTGCCGGCCCTGTTGGCGGCGCTGATGCGCGGCCCCAACGCCGTTTTGCAGGCGCCGCCCGGTGCCGGCAAGACGACCGGCGTGCCGCTGGCGCTGCTGGGCCAGGCCTGGCTCGGCACGGCCAAGATCGTGATGCTGGAGCCGCGGCGCCTGGCGGCCCGCGCCGCCGCGCGCCGGATGGCCGAATTGCTGGGCGAGCCGGTCGGCGAGACCGTGGGCTATCGCGTGCGGCTGGAGACGCGCGTCTCGCGCCGGACCCGGATCGAGGTCGTGACTGACGGCGTCTTCACCCGCATGATCCAGGATGCGCCGGATCTCGACGGCATCGGTGCCGTGCTGTTCGACGAATTCCACGAACGCCGGCTGGAGACCGATCTGGGGCTGGCGCTGAGTTTGGATGCCCAGAGCGGTCTGCGCCCCGAACTGCGCCTGATCGCCATGTCGGCGACGCTCGATGCCGGGCCGGTCGCGGCCCTGATGGGCGATGCGCCGGTGATCACGTCGGAGGGCCGAGCCTTTCCGGTCGAGATCTGCCATCTGGCCGCCCCGGCGCCCCATCGACTGGCCGAGGCCGTGGCCGACGCGGTCGATCAAGCGCTGGAGCACCCCGGCGGGTTGCTCGTCTTCCTGCCCGGCGGCGGCGAGATCCGGCGGGTCCAGCGCCTGCTGGCGGCGCGGCGCCTGGGCCCGGACATCGATCTGCTGCCGCTCTATGGCGATCTGGATCCGGGCGCCCAGGACAAGGCGCTGTCGCCGTCGCCGCCTGGGCGGCGCAAGATCGTGCTCGCCACCTCGATCGCCGAGACCAGCCTGACCATTGATGGCGTGCGTCAGGTGATCGACGCCGGCCTCGCCCGGGGCCAGCGCTACGATCCGCGCACCGGCATGATGCGGCTGGAAACCGGCAAGGTCTCGCAGGCCGGCGCCGCGCAGCGCGCCGGCCGTGCCGGCCGCGTCGAGCCGGGCATCGCCTGGCGGCTGTGGCCGGAAGCGCAGCACAAGGCGCTGGCGCCCCGCGCCGAACCGGAGATCGCGATCGCCGATCTGGCACCGCTGGCGCTCGAACTCGCGCAATGGGGCTTGGCCGATACCGGCGCGCTGCGCCTGCTCGATCCGCCCAATCCGGCCGCCTTCGCCACCGCGCGGCGCCTGCTGGCGGATTTGGGCGCCTTCGATGCCGACGGTCGCATGACCGGACATGGCCGGCGTATGGCGGCATTGGGTCTGGCACCGCGGCTGGCCCATATGGTGCTGACGGCGGCGGACCAGGGTAACGGCGTGCTGGCGGCGGCAATCGCAGCCGCGCTCGGCGAACGCGATATCGTCGGACGCGACGCCGACCTCAGATCCCGGCTCGAACTGATCGAGCGGCCGGCCGGCAACGACGCCGCCCGGCGGGCGCGGGAGATCGCCCGCCGGCTGGCAAGGCAGATCGATCTGCCCTGGGGCCCCGTCGACCCGGCCGGTGCCGGCGCCGTGCTGGCACTGGCCTATCCCGACCGCATCGCCAAGCGGCGAGCCGAGACCGGCCGGTTTCGCCTGTCGGGCGGACAGGGCGCCTATCTGCCGGAGCAAGACCCGCTCGCCGGCGCCGATTTCCTGGCGATCGCCGACCTGGACGGCCAGGCACCCGATGCCCGCATCTGGCTCGCGGCTCCACTGACCCAGGCCGAGCTTGAACTGACGCTGGGCGACCGTATCCGGACCGACGACGAGGTCGTGTTCGAACCGGCCACCCGGTCGGTCCAGGCCCGCCGCCGCCGGCGCCTGGGCGCCCTGGTGTTGGGTGACGCCCCGCTGGCCAAACCCAAACCCGAGGCCGTGACCGCCGCCCTGATCGACGGCATTCGCCAGACCGGCCTGTCGGTGCTGCCCTGGACCGCGGCCGCGGAGACTTTGCGCCAGCGCGTCGGCTTCGCCGCCCGCCTGGACGGACCGGCCGGCCGCTGGCCGGCACTGGATGACGCCAGCCTGGCCGGGACCCTGGCGGACTGGCTCGCCCCTGCGCTCGACGGCAAGCGCAGCCTGGCCGATCTGGCGACCGTCGATCTGCTGAGCCTGCTGCGCAACCGGCTCGAGTGGAACCAGCAGCAGGCGCTCGACCGCCTGGCGCCGACCCATGTCACGGTCCCGTCCGGCTCGCAGATCGCCATCGACTATCAGGCCGACGACACGCCGATCCTGGCGGTCAAGCTGCAGGAGATGTTCGGGCTCGCCGAAACCCCGGCCATCGCCGGCGGACGGGTCCGCCTGAAACTACATCTGCTGTCGCCGGCCCGGCGCCCGATCCAGGTGACGAGCGACCTCGGCGGCTTCTGGGCCGGGTCCTACAAGGCCGTGCGCGCCGACCTGCGCGGCCGCTACCCGCGCCATCCCTGGCCGGAAAATCCCTTGGAAGCGCTGCCGACCGCTCGGGTGAAACCGCGCGGAACTTAATACCGCACGGCATAGCCGACGTGTCCGGCGGCCCATCGCGACCCATTGTTTCGAATTTGTTCACGGTCTCGGCAGTAACTCGCCACGAACGAGCCGTTACTGGAACTTATCGCGCGAGACCAAGATGACGCGTTGGATGCCCGCCTTGGCTTTGCTTGCCCTGAGTACGGCGATGAGCGCGACCCTCGTCGCGGCACCGCGCGATCCAAATCTGGTCGCGGCAGTATTCCCGCCCTGGTGGTCGGCCGAACGGGCGCTGTCCGCCGCCGGTGCGGCCGGCGCGATCCTGCGCACCGGTGCCTGGCCCTGGATCGTCGTCGTCACCGGGCCCGGCGACAAGATCGCGTCCGTGCTTCACACGGCCGGCGCGCTTTTCCTCGTCGATCCGACCGCCGCCGGCCTGTGCGGCACCCCTGCCGATCTTCCGGCCTGAAGGACATTCAATGCCTCGTGATCTCGACAATCTGCGGCGCGTCGCCGCCAACGGCATGATCGCGCTGCTGTGGTTCCACGTGCCGTTCAATCTTTTGATCGCGGTCATGCTGGGCAACGACTGGCTGCTGCCCGGCATCTTCTCGGTCGTGCTGGCCGGCGCCGCGACGCTGGCCTGGTTCGGGGGTCCGACCGCGCCGGCGACCCGGATGACGATCGCGGTCGCCGTGGTCGGGATGATCTCGCTGCTGGTCTATCAGATGCACGGCCAGCCCTGGCAGATCGACGCCCATATGTATTATTTCGCAGGGCTGGCGCTGCTGGCCGCGTTCTGCGATTGGCAGGTCGTGCTGATCGCGGCCGGTGCCACGGCGGTGCAGCATCTGGTGCTGAATTTCGCCTATCCCGCCGCGATCTATCCGGGCGGTGCCGACCTGGGCCGGGTCGTGCTGCATGCGGTCATCGTCGTGCTGGAGACCACCGTCCTGGTCTGGCTCACCCACCGGCTGGCCCGCCTGTTCGCGGTCAGCGAGGCGGCGATCGCCGAGGCGAACGACGCCCGCGAAAATGCGGCACGCCTGCATGTGGCCCAGGCCGACCAGGAGCACCAGCAGCAAGCCCGCGCCCGGGCAACCCTGCTGGAGGCCTGCCGCGCGATCGAGGCCGATCTGGACGCGACGACCCAGGTGGTCGAGAGCCGGACCGAGACGATCGGCCAGGCGGTCGGGCAGTTGCTGAACACGCTTCAAACCGTTGCGAACAGCACCGATAGCGTCACGTCCATTTCAGCCGAGGCGAGCGGCAATGCCACGGCGGTTGCCGCCGCCACGGAAGAAATGGGCGCATCGAGCCGCGAGATCGAGCGGCAGGCGGCCCGATCGAGCGCCGTCGCGCGCCAGGCGGTCGTCGGCGCCCGCGCCGCCTCCACCGCGGCCGAGGCGATGCAGCAGGCGACCGGCGAGATCGGCGGCATCGTCCGGCTGATCCAGAGCATCGCCGAACAGACCAATCTGCTGGCGCTCAACGCGACGATCGAAGCGGCCCGCGCCGGCGAGGCCGGCAAGGGCTTCGTCGTCGTCGCCAGCGAGGTCAAGTCGCTGTCGAACCAGACCCGCGCCGCGACCGAACAGATCGCCGGACAGATCGCCGCGATCGAGCAGGCGGTGACCGAGAGCATCGCCGCCATCGGCTCCGTCATCACGATCATCGACGAGATCGATCAGACCGCCGCCTCGACCGCGAGCGCCGTCGAGCAGCAGTCGGCGGCCAATGCCGAGATCGGCCGCAGCGCCAGCGAGACGGCCAGCGGCTCGGGCCAGGTCGCCGACAGCGTCGCCCAGATCCGCGAACGGACGCGCGAACTGACCGATCTCAGCACCAATGTCCAGCATCGGGTCGTGGAAACCCAGTCGGCGATCGTCGAGTTGAAGAGCCGACTGGTGACCGCCCTGCATCAGGCGGTGGCCGGCGCGTGACACCAGGGCGCTAAAGCCGGTCCGGCGGCGCGAAGCTCCTCGCAACCGACAGCGGTGGCGGTTAATCTGTCGATCTCGTTTTCGTACCGCCTGCCGGGAGTCCACCTTGCGCCATCTTCTGCCGTTTCTGTTCGCGCCCGCCCTGCTGCTCGCCGGTTGTCAGCCGGGGCCGGATGCCGTGGCGCAGGCCCAGAGTACGGCCCGATCCAGCGAGCCGTTGGTCGCCCAGTGCCGCGCCGAATTCATGAAGTCGCTGGGCGGCCTCCAGGTCATCCCACTGGGCGGCCCGTCGGTGACGAACTTCGGCGACGCGATCAGCGTCCGGCTGGAGGCGCAGCCGGTCGATCCGAACCTGATCGATGCCAAGCTTTATAGCTGCGATTTCGAGAAGGGCGAGATGACCCACCACGGCCCCGCCTGATTATTCGGCCGGCAACGCTACGCTCGGCAGTCGGCGCGTCCGACGCGAGCGGAAGCCGTCGATGAACAGATAGATCACCGGCGTCGTGTAGATCGTCAGGGCCTGAGACACCAGCAACCCGCCGATGATGGTGATGCCGAGCGGCTGGCGGATCTCTGAGCCGGCACCATGCCCGAGCGCGATCGGCACTGCGCCGAACACGGCGGCCAACGTGGTCATGGTGATTGGGCGGAAGCGCTGGCGCGCCGCCTGCAGGATCGACTGCTCGGGCGTCAGCCCGTCGCGCCGTTCCGCCTCCAGCGCGAAATCGACCATCATGATGGCGTTCTTCTTGACCAGGCCGATCAGCAGGATGATGCCGATCATCGCGATGACCGACAGGCTGGTGTGGGTGACGATCAGCGCCAGCAGCGCACCCAGGCTGGCCGATGGGATAGTCGACAGGATCGTCAGCGGATGGGCATAGCTTTCGTACAGCATGCCCAGCACGACATAGACCGCGATCACCGCCCCGACCAGCAGCAGCGGCATCGAATTGTTCGAATCCTGCGCGTCGCGGGCATCGCCCTCGAACGAGCCGGTGACGCCTTCCGGGAAGATCGCCTGGGCCTCGCTCCGCCTGATCGCGTCCATCGCGTCGCCGATCGTCACGCCCAGTTTGGTATTGAACGAGATCGTGATGGCAGGACTGGCGTTCTGGTGATTGAGCTGGACCGGCGCCGTGCCCGGCTCGGTCTGCACCAGGAAGCTCAAGGGCACTTGGGCCGAGTTGGTGCCGGGCACGAAGATATGGTCGAACGAGGACAGGTCGCCCTGGAACTTGGGATCGACCTCGAGCACGACCTTGAATTGGTCGAGCGGGCCGTACATGGTGGCGACCTGACGCTGGCCGAACGCGTTGTAGAGCGCGTTGTCGATGGCGCTCAAGGTGACGCCGAGCCGCCCGGCCCGCGCGCGATCGATCTTCAGATTGACCTGCAGCCCGGCCTTGTCCTGGTCGGTGCTGACGTCGGCGATCTCGGGCAGCGCCTTCATCCGCTCGCGCATGGCGTCGGCCCAATGTTCGAGCAGCGGCAGATCGTTGGCATGGAGCGTGTATTGGTAGCGGGCATTGCCTTGCCGGCCGCCGCCGCCGAAATCCTGCACCGGCGACAGGAAGGTCTGGATGCCGTCGACCTTTTCGAGCTGCGGCCGCAGCCGCTCGATGATTTCCTCGACGCGCGGGCGCTCGCCCGGGTCGACCAGATTGACCGTGATGCTGCCGTTGTTCAGACCCTGGAAGCCGTTGGAGCCGATGTTGGACGTGATGCTCTCGACCGCCGGGTCCTGTTCGATGACCGAGACGACGGCGCGTTGCCGGTCGCTCATCGCGGCGAACGAAATATCGGGCGGCGCCTGGGTCGCGCCCCGGATGACGCCGGTATCCTGCGTCGGCAGCGCGCCTTTGGGCACGATGACGAACAGGAAGACCGTCCCGACGACGGCGCCGAGCGTGACCGCCAGCATCAGCCAGCGATGGCGCAGCGCCCAGACCAGCGACTCGATGTAACCATCGATCGTGCGTTCCAGCAGCCGCTCGCAGGCCAGCCCGAATGGACCTTCGACGGACTTGAGATTGCCGATCGACAGAAAGCGCGCGCACATCATCGGCGTCAGCGTCAGCGACACCACCGCCGACACCAGGATGGCGGCGCACAGCGTCACGCCGAACTCGCGGAAGAACAGGCCGAAGATGCCCGGCATGAACAGGATCGGAATCAGCGCCGCGATCAGCGAGACGGTGATCGAGACGATGGTGAAGCCCATCTGCCGGGAGCCGCGGATCGCCGCCTCGACCGGGGGATGGCCTTCCTCGATCAGGCGCGTGATGTTCTCGATCATCACGATGGCGTCGTCGACCACGAAGCCGACCGAGACGATCAGCGCCATCAGCGAAAGATTGTCCAGGCTGTAGTGGAACGCGTACATGACCGCGCAGGTCGCGAGCAGCGAGACCGGAATGGTGACGCTGGGGATCATGGTCGCCCAGAACCGGCGCAGGAAGATCGCGATCACCAGCACGACCAGGCCGATCGTGATCAGCATGGTGAATTGCACGTCGGCGATGGCCGCGCGGATCATGCGGGTGCGGTCGGCGGTGACATGGACCTGGACCGACGGTGGCATCCAGCGCTTCAGCAGCGGCAGCGCCGCCATGATGCGGTCGACCGTCTCGACCGTGTTGGCGTCCGGCTTCTTGCGGATCGACACGACGATGGCGCGCTCGTCGCCGAACCAGCCGGCCAGCTTGGTATTGGCGACGCCGTCGCTGACCTTGGCCACATCCCGCAGCCGCACCGGCGCCGCGTTGCGCCAGGCGATGACGATGTTGCCCCAATCCTCCGACGTGAATAGCTGATCGGTCGCCGTGATCATCAGCCCGCGATCGTCGCCCTGGATGCTGCCCTTGGGTCCGTCGACATTGGCCGACTGGATCGCCGTGCTGACGTCCGACAGCGCCAATCCCATATTGGCGAGCGCGCTCGGATCGACCTCGACCCGCACGGCGCTTTTCTCGGCGCCGTTGATATCGACCTCGGACACGCCTTCGAGCTGCGACAGCTTCTGCGAGACGACCGTGTCGGCATAATCGTAGATCTTGCCCGGCGGCAGCGTGTCCGAGGTCAGCGCCAGGGTCAGGATCGGAAAGGCCGCCGGGTTCGCCTTGAAGAAGGTCGGCAGGCGCGGCAGGTCCTGCGGCAGGTTCTGGACCGAGGCGTTGATCGCCGCCTGGACGTCGCGCGCGGCATCGTCGACGTTCCGGCTGATCTCGAACTGCAGCATGATCATGGTGCTGCCGAGCGTGTTGATCGAGGTGATCTGGGACAGGCCCGAGATCGTGCCGAGTTGGCGCTCCAGCGGCGTGGCGAGCGAGGCCGCCACCGTCTCCGGATCGGCGCCGGGCAGGCTGGCCTGGACCCGGATGATCGGCAGATCGACATTGGGCAGCGACGCCACCGCCAATTGCCGATAGGACACGATGCCCAGCAGCATCAGCCCGATTGCAAGCAGCACCGTCGCGACCGGCCGGCGGATGAAGGGTTCGGAAATGCCCACCGCCCCTACTCGGCCGCGTTAGGGTCGCGGACGCCGTTGAACGGCAGCGGCATCTGCCGCCGCGGCGCCGGCCGGGTCCGGAACCGGCGCCCGACCGACAGGCGCACGCGTTCGAAGAACAGATAGATCACCGGCGTGGTGTAGAGCGTCAGGAACTGCGAGACGATCAGGCCGCCGACGATGGCGATGCCGAGCGGCCGGCGCAATTCCGAGCCCGTGCCGTTGCCGATCGCCAGCGGCAAGGCGCCCAGCAGCGCCGCCATGGTCGTCATCATGATTGGGCGGAAGCGCAGCAGGCAGGCCTGATAGATCGCCTTTTCGGGGCTCATGCCCTGGCGTTCGGCATCGAGCGCGAAGTCGATCATCATGATCGCGTTCTTCTTCACGATGCCGATCAGAAGGATGATGCCGATCAGCGAGATCACACTCAGATCCTCGTGGAACAGCATCAGCGACAGCAGCGCCCCGACGCCGGCCGACGGCAGGGTCGACAGGATGGTGATCGGGTGGATGTAACTCTCATAGAGCACGCCCAGCACGATATAGACCGTCACGATCGCGGCCAGAATCAGCCCCAGCTCGCTGTCGAGCGACGCGCGGAATTCGGCGGCACTGCCGGCGAAGCCGGTCGCGATCGTCTCGGGCAGGTCGATCGCCTGTTCCGAGCGCTGGATCGCGGTCAGCGCCGCGCCGAGCGAGACGCCTTCGGGCACGTTGAACGACAGGGTCGTGGCCGGGAACAGGCCTTGATGGGTCACGACCAGCGGCGCCAGTTGGGTCATGATCGTTGCGACCGCGCTCAACGGCACCTCGGTGCCCTTGCCGCTGTTGAGCGAGGTCGTGCTCGCCACGTTGCTGGTGGTCTGGCTGCCGTTCGAGGTCGGCGTCGTGCTGGCGACCACGCCGTTCGACAGCTGCGTGCCGTTCGACAGCGAGCCGTTCGTGGCCTCGACATAGATCTTGTCGAGGCCGTTCATGTCCTTCTGGAACGCCGGATCGATCCCCAGGATGACGTGATACTGGTTCAACTGGGTATAGATCGTCGCGATCTGACGCTGGCCGAAGGCGTCATAGAGCGTGTCGTCGATCGCCTGCATGCTGACGCCCAGCCGGGCCGCCGCGTCGCGATCGATCTTCACCAAGGCCTGCAGGCCGGCATTCTGCTGGTCGCTGGCGACGTCGGCCAACTCCGGCTGTTTCTGCATCTCGGCGACCAGCTTCGGGACCCACTGGCCCAACTCGGCGACGTTGGCGTCCTGCAGCGTGTACTGGTATTGGGTGCGCGACAGACGGTTGTCGATCTGGATGTCCTGAACCGACTGCATGTAGAGCGTGATGCCATGCACGCCGCCGACCAGACGCTTCAAGCGCTCGATGATCTGGTCGGCCGAGGTCGACCGCTCGTCGCGCGGTTTCAGATTGATGTAAAGCCGGCCACTGTTCGGCGTGGTGTTGACGTTGCCGGTGCCGACGAAGCTGTCGACTGCGGTCACGTCCGGGTCCTTCGCGACCTCGGCCGCGATCGCCTGCTGGCGCTGCGCCATGCCGCTGAACGAGATATCCTGGGCCGCATCGGTCACGCCGACGATCAGGCCGGTATCCTGCTGCGGCAGGAAGCCCTTGGGCACTTCGATATAAAGCCAGACGGTCAGCGCGAGGGTCAGTACGGTAAAGGCCAGCGTTACGGTCTGGTGGCGCAGCACCCAGCGCAGACCGCTGTCATAGCCGTCGCGCATGCCGTCGAAGAAGCGCTCGCTCCAGCGGAACAGGGCGCCCGGCCGGTGATGCGGATCTTCGGGCTTGAGCAATTGCGCGCACATCATCGGCGTCAGCGTCAGCGACACCACCGCTGAAATGACGACGGCGGCGCTGAGCGTGATGGCGAATTCCCGGAACAGCCGGCCGATGACGCCGCCCATCAGCAGCAGCGGGATGAACACCGCGATCAGCGACACCGTCAGCGAGATGATGGTGAAGCCGATCTGCTTGGCGCCCTTCAGCGCCGCGTCGAGCGGCGTCTCCCCCGCCTCGAGATAGCGCACGATATTCTCGATCATGACGATGGCGTCATCGACCACGAAACCGGCCGCGATGGTCAGCGCCATCAGCGACAGGTTATCGAGGCTGAAGCCGCACAAGGACATGATGCCGAAGGTCGCGATCAGCGAGACCGGCAGCGTCACGCTCGGAATCACCGTCGCCCAGAACTTGCGCAGAAACAGGAAGATGACCATGACGACCAGCGCGATGGTCAGCAGCAGGGTGAACTGCACGTCGGCGACCGAGGCGCGGATGGTGAGCGTCCGGTCGGTCAGCACGTCGATCTTGATCGAGGGCGGCAGCGCCGCCTGCAGCTTGGGCATCAGCTTGCGGATCGAGGCGACCGTGTCGATGATATTGGCGCCCGGCTGGCGCTGGATATCCAGGATGACCGCCGGCTTGCCATTGTACCAGCCGGCCAGCTTGTCGTTCTCGACCCCGTCGACGACCGAGGCCACATCCTTCAGCCTGATCGGCGCGCCGTTGCGATAGGCCAGGATCTGGTTGCGATAGCCCTCGGCATCGAACAGCTGGTCGTCGGCGCCGATCTGGAAGGATTGCCGCAACCCGTCGATCGAGCCCTTGGCCAGGTCAACCGTCGAGGACGAGACCGCGGTGCGGACATCGTCCAGCGCCAGGCCCAGATTGGCGACCTGGGTCGGGTTGATCTGGATGCGGACCGCCTCTTTCTGGCCGCCCTCGATCGTGACCACGCCGACACCGTCGACCTGGCTCAGCTTCTGGGCCACCACCGTGTCGGTATAGTCATTGACCGTCCTGAGCGGCAGCGTGTCCGAGGTCAGCGCCAGGATCAGGATCGGCGTATCCGCCGGGTTGACCTTGCTGTAGGTCGGCGGGTTGGGCAGCTTGGAGGTCGGGATGATGCCGGCCGCGGCGTTGATCTGCGACTGCACGTCCTGCGCGGCGCTGTCGATGTCGCGGCCCAGATCGAACTGCAGCGTGATCTGGCTGGTGCCGAACGAACTGGTCGAGCTCATCGAGGTCAGGCCCGAGATCGTGCCCAGCTGATGTTCGAGCGGCGTCGTGATCGACGAGGCCATGATCTCGGGGGCGGCGCCCGGATAGCTGGTCACGACCTGGATCGTCGGGAAATCGACCGAGGGCAGCGCCGCCACCGGCAGCAGCCGATATCCCAGGCCGCCCAGCAGCACCACGCCGATGATCAGGAGCGTGGTGGCGATCGGCCGGAGGATGAAGGGGTGGGAGACGTTCACGCCGGATCCGCTCCGCCCTTGCCGTCCTTATGGTCGCCGCGGCGATGCTCGCGATGCTCGGGCTTGGCATCCTCGGCGGTCGGCGGCGGCGCGTCCTGGCCGCCGACCTGGATCCGGCTGCCGGTCTGCAGGCGATACTGGCCGTCGACCACGACCTCTTCGTTCGCGGCCAGGCCCTTGTCGATCAGCGCCACGTTGTTCTGGGTCTGGGCGACGGTGACGTCGCGCATCTCGACCGTCTTATCCGGCTTCACGACCCAGGCGAAATCGCCCTTGGGCCCGTGCTGCACGACCGTCGATGCCACGGTCAGGCCATTGTGGCGGGTCGAGACCAGCACGCTGGTATTGACGAACTGGCCCGGCCACAGCGCGCCGTCGTCGTTCGGGAACGTCGCCTTCAGCTTGACCATGCCGGTCGTCTGGTCGATCTGATTATCGACCAGGTCGAGCGTGCCCCGGGCCAGCGCCGTGACATTGTCGCGGCCATAGGCGATCACCGGCAGACTGCCGGCGCCCAGGCCCTTGGCGACCGACGGCAGATTGTCGGCCGGCAGGGTGAAGATCACCGTGATGGGGTGGATCTGGGTGATGGTGACGAAAGCGGTCGTATCGGCGGCATGGATGATGTTGCCGATATCGAGATTGCGGATGCCGGTGCGCCCGTCGATCGGCGAGGTGATGTTGGTATAGTCGAGCTGGGTCTTGTTGTAGTCGGCCGTGGCCTGGTCGGACGCGACCTGTGCCACATACTGGTCGACCAGGGACTGCTGGGTATCGACCGTCTGGGGGCTGACGAACTGCTTGCCGACCAGACCCTGGTCGCGGATCAGATCCTTGCGCGCATTCACCAGCAGCGCCTCGTCCTTGGCCTTGGTCGCGACCGCCTGCCGGTATTGGGCGTCATAGGGGCGCGGATCGATGACCGCCAGCACGTCGCCGGTCTTCACATCCTGGCCTTCCTTGAACAGAATCTTGACCAGCTGGCCATCGACCCGGCTCTTGATCGTGACCGTGTTGAAGGCCTGGACCGTACCGAGGCCCGACAGGTAGAGCGGCACGTCGCCCTGGCTGACCGTGCCGACCAGGACCGGGATCGGCTCGTCGCTGACGCCGCTCATCATGCGTCGGCCGCCGGGCGCGCCCGGCGGGCCATCGGCGGGACCGCCGGCGGCGCCGCGGCCGTGCCCGGCGGCGATCGTCTTCTCGCCCTCGCGGTAGTGATAATACGAACCGCCGATAACGACGATCACGACGAGGATGAGGATCCACTTAAGGCGCATGATTTCCCTTATACGGTCGGCGCGCGGATGGCAGGCCGCACGCCTTTAATACGAGGACGGCGGATGATACATCCCAGCCGGCCCCATTCGCATTCCGCTCGTATAGCATCCGATTCCGGCGCGGCGATGACTATCTGCCGGCTTTCTGTAACATCAGATTGCAACCATCGGCCGCCGACGAAACGGCATGCTGTCTTTTCACCTATTTCGTCGCGGGTTTGCCATCATCATATCGCAAGCTCGCGGGCGCCGCCCGACCTACCCGCCGGAGACCCGTCCTGTATCCGACCGACGTCGCCACCATCGTTCTCGCGGTCGCCAGTCTGCTTCTGGTCGTCAGTATCGTACAGCCGCTCGCCGGGCGCTTCGGCCTGCCGACCAGCGTGCTGCTGGCCCTGGTCGGCACGGCGATCGGCGGTGCCGCCGTGTTCGTGTTGAACTCGCCCGACATCACCGCGTTCGACGCCATGGCCCGGCCGTTCGCCGCCCCGCCGGTGACCTCGGCCGTCTTCCTCGACTGCTTCCTGCCGATCCTGCTGTTCCAGGCCTCGCTCAGCATGGATATCCGCCGGCTGGTCGAGGATGCGGCGCCGATCCTGCTGCTGGCGGTGCTGGCCGTGCTGGTGACGACCGGGCTGATCGGCTGGACTCTGTCGGAACTGTCGGGCGAACCCTTGATTCCCGCGCTGCTGCTGGGCTCGATCGTGGCCACGACCGATCCGGCCGCCGTGGTCGCGATCTTCCGGGATCTGGGCGCGCCGGCGCGACTCACGCGCCTGGTCGAGGGCGAAAGCCTGCTGAACGATGCGGCGGCGATCGCGATCTTCACCATCCTGGTGGGATTGCTGAAGTCGGGCGGCCATGTCGAATGGGGCAGCGCCGTCGCCCATTTCGTGCTGAATTTCGGCGGCGGCATCCTGCTAGGTGCCGTGGCCGCGCGGATCGCGACCCAGTGCCTGCCGCTGCTGCATGGCGACCGGGCAGCCGAAATGACGCTGACCCTGGCCCTGCCCTATCTGGTCTTCATCCTGGGTGAGGACGAGCTGCACGTGTCGGGCGTCGTCGCCGTGGTCGCCGCGGGCATCACGTTCGGCTCGACCGCGCTGTCGCGCATGTCGCCGTACAACTGGACCTTCCTGAGCGAGCTGTGGGAACAGCTGGCCTTCTGGGCCGGCTCCTTCATCTTCATCCTGGCCGCCATCCTGGTGCCGACCCTGCTGGTCGATGTCGGCACCCAGGACCTGCTGCTGCTGGGCGTGGCGCTCGGCGCCGCGTTGGTCGCCCGCATCGTGGTGCTGTTCGGCGTGCTGCCGCCGCTGACCTGGTTGAAGTGGAGCGCGCCGGTCTCGACCGCCTACAAGCTGGTCATCACCTGGGGCGGGTTGCGCGGCGCCGTCACCGTGGCGCTGGCGCTGGCCGTGACCGAAGACGTCGGGCTCGATCCCGAGGTCAAGCGCTTCGTCGCCGTGCTGGCGACCGGCTTCGTGCTGTTCACCCTGTTCGTCAACGGCACCACACTGCGCGGCGTCCTGCGCCTGCTGAAACTCGACCGGCTGAGCCCGCGCGATGAGGCCTTGCGCGACAATGTCGTGGCCTTGTCCTTGGCCGATCTGCGCGATTCCCTGGCGGCGACGGCGGTCGATTACCGGATGAGCGAAGAGGTCGCCGCCGAAACCCTGGCGCGCTATTCCACCCGGATCGAGAACGCGACCCGGCGGCGTCAGAAGCGCGTGGCGGCACTCGACGGCGAGCGGGCGGACGTGCTGGAGCGCGACCGGCTGGCCATCGCGCTGGTGGCGCTGGCCAGCCACGAACGTCGGTTGGTGCTCAATCACCATGCCGAAGGCACGGCCTCGCGCCGGGTGGTCGAGGCGCTGCTGCGCGCCGCCGACGGCATGGTCGATGCGGCGCGCGTCGATGGCCACAGCGGCTATATCCATGCGGTGAAACGGATCGGCCGCGCCACGTTCGGCTTTCGCTGGGCCCATTTCCTACACCGCCGTCTGCGCATCGAAACCCCGCTGGCCGGCCGCCTGGCCGAGCGGTTCGAACGTCTGGTCGTCAGCCGTATGCTGCTGGATGAATTGAGCCGCTTCATCGGGCAGAAGCTGTCGCGCTTCCTGGACGATCGCCTGCTGCAGATCATCAACGACATCATGGCGATCCGGCGCGACCGGACCCGGCGCATGGTGGACGCGTTGCAGGCGCAATATCCGGAATATTCCGCGGCACTCGAGCGCCGCATCCTGGAACAGGCCGCCGTGCGTCAGGAGCTGCAGGCCTATCGTGGCCTGTATGACGAAGGCCTGATCGGCCAGGAGCTGTATGAGGATCTGAGCCGGCGCCTGCGCAAGCGCCGGGCTGTGACCGAAGCGCGGCCCCGACTCGACCTGAGCCTGAAGCCAGGCGAGCTGATGCGCCGCATCGACCTGTTCCGCGATCTGGCGCCGGATCAGGCCGAACGGCTGGGCCGGCTCGCCCGCCCGCTGATCGCGGTGCCGGGCGACAAGCTGGTGCGCAAGGGCGAGCGCGGCGATTCGGTGTTCTTCATCTCGTCCGGCGCGGTCGAGGTCACCCTACCGGGCGAACCGGTCACGCTCGGCCGCGGCGACATCTTCGGCGAAATGGCGCTGATGACCGGCGAGCCGCGCCGGGCCGACGTCACCGCCGTCACCTACAGCCAGCTGCTGGTGCTGCATGCCTCGGATTTCCGCCGTTTCCTGGGCTCCAATCCCGACGTCCAGGCCACGATCCAGCAGATCTTCGACAGCCGGATGAGCGAAGTGGTTTCGCGCAAAACGCCCGCCCTGTCGGAGCCGTAAGCTTTCGACTAGGCTCGTCGGCACGGGATCAACGGCCGGATGACGCAGCATGACATCGAGCCCCAGCGCCTTCGTCGACCGCTTCGCGCTCGATCGGCTGCCGCCGCGCGCGGCCTGGCCGGAGCTGATCGCCGATCGGCCCGAACTGGCCTATCCGGACCGGCTCAATGCCGCCAAGGTCCTGCTCGACGATCGGGTCGCGGCCGGCGACGGCGCGCGCCGCTGCCTGCTCGACGACCATACCGCCTGGTCCTATGCCGAACTGCAGGACCGCGTCGACCGCATCGCCCGCGTGCTGCAGGGCGAGGGCGTCGTGCCGGGCAATCGCGTGCTGCTGCGCGCGCCCAACAATCCGATGCTGGTCGCCCAATGGTTCGCAGTCTTGAAGCTGGGCGCGATCGCGGTCACGACCATGCCGCTGCTGCGCCCGCGCGAACTGGTCCAGGTCATCACCAAGGGCCAGGTCAGCCACGCGATCTGCGACGCCCGGCTCGAGGCCGACCTGCGCACGGCCCAGGCCCAGGCGCCGGTGCTGCGCCATATCCTGATCGCGCACAGCGATGCGGCCGACGGGCTCGAAGCCCGCATGGCGGCAGCGCCCGGCCATATGGCGGCGGTCGATACCGCGGCCGACGATCCGGCGCTGATCGCCTTCACCTCGGGCACGACCGGCGAGCCCAAGGGCTGCCTGCATTTCCACCGCGACCTCCTGGCGATCACCGACACGTTCTCGCGTCATGTGCTGCAACCGTCGCCGGACGACCTGTTCTGCGGCAGCCCACCGCTCGCCTTTACCTTCGGCCTGGGCGGGCTGGTCGTCTTCCCGCTGCGCGTGGGTGCCGCGACCCTGCTGCTGGAGAATGCCGGGCCGGAGGCGCTGATGCAGGCGATCGAACGCCACCGCGCCACGGTCTGCTTCACCGCCCCCACGGCCTATCGCGCCATGGCGGCGATGAAAGGGCGCTACGACATCGGCAGCCTGACGAAAGGCGTGTCGGCCGGCGAGGCGCTGCCGCGGGCGACGCGATCGCTGGTCAAGGATTGTTTCGGAATCGATCTGATCGACGGCATCGGCTCGACCGAGCTGCTGCATATCTTCATTTCCGCCGCCGGCGACCAGGTCCGGCCCGGGGCGACCGGCAAGCCGGTGCCGGGCATCCGCGCGACGATCCTGGGCGAGGATGGCACGGAGTTGCCGCCGGGCCAGGTCGGCCGCCTCGCGGTCAAGGGGCCGATCGGCTGCCGCTATCTCGACGATCCGCGCCAGTCGGTCTATGTCGAGAACGGCTGGAACGTCACCGGCGACAGCTATCTGATGGATGTGGACGGCTATTTCTGGTTCCAGGCGCGCAGCGACGACATGATCATTTCGGCCGGCTACAACATCTCCGGTCCCGAGGTCGAGCAGGCGGTGCTGTCGCACCCTGCCGTCGCCGAATGCGCCGTGGTGGCGGCACCGGATGAAGCGCGCACCTTCGTGGTCAAGGCGTTCGTCGTCCTGAAATCCGGCCAGAGCGGCGACGAGGGCCTGGCCAAGGCGATCCAGAGCCATGTGAAGGCCGAGATCGCGCCCTATAAATATCCGCGCGCTGTCGAATTCGTGACTTCCCTGCCGCGCACCGAAACCGGCAAGCTGCAACGTTTCCGGCTGCGCCAGCAGGAGCTGGAGCGTGCCGCCAAGACTTGAATTCTTCGCACTGCAACATATTACCGCTAGAGTCGACTGATCGACGCCCTTCGGAGAGCCCCCAAGATGACTCGCGACGAAATTCTCGGCACGCCGTCCATGCCGGCCGCAGCCCCGTCCTACCCGCACGGGCCGTTCCGCTTCGTCAATCGCGAATATTTCACCGTCGCCTATGAAAGCGACAAGGACGCGATCCGCGCCGCCGTGCCCGAGCCGCTGGTGCCCGATCCGGAAGGCGTCGTGTTCTACGAATGGATCAAGATGCCGGACAGCTCCGGCTTCGGCGACTACACCGAATCAGGCGTGGTCATCCCGTGCCATTATAACGGCGTGCCCTGTAACTTCACCGCCCAGATGTATCTGGACGACGAGCCGCCGATCGCGGCCGGCCGCGAGATCTGGGGTTTTCCGAAGAAGCATGCCAATCCGAAGCTGGAGGTCGTGCACGACACGCTGACCGGCACGCTGCATTACGCCAACGAGCGCGTGGCGCTGGGCTCCATGACCTATAAGTGGGAGCCCCATGTCCGCGACCTCGACAAGACCTACGACTCGCTGACCAAGCTGCAGGTCTGCCTGAAGCTGATCCCCCATGTCGACGGCACCCTGGCGATTGCGCAACTGGTCAGCTTCCGCCTGACCGAGGTCACGGTGAAGGGTTCCTGGACCGGCCCGGCGCGTTTGCACCTGATCCCGCACGTCAACGCACCGGTCGCCGATTTGCCGGTGCACAAGGTCCAGGGCGGCCGGCATTTCATCGCCGACCTGACCCTGCCCTATGGCGAGGTGCTGTACGATTATCTGAAGCAAGGGGAATAGCCGGGCGCCAAGGCGCCCGGCCGTCCCATCGCCTCAGGCCGACAGCACCGTATTGTAGACCGTCCCGGCGATCGTCACATTATCCAAGGTCAGCCCCTGGATATTGTAGAGGTAGATCGGCGCCGTCGCGTTCGCCGGCGTGCCGAAGTTCGAGTTGCTGATGGTCACGTTCTCGACCGGCACCACCGTCGGCGGCGGGCTGGTCAGACCGTCGTAGTCGGCCGCGACCGGGCCCTGCACGATGATCGCCTGATAGCAGCTGGCCGTCCCGCCCGGCGGCGCCGTGACGGTCACGTTCGAGAGGGTGATGTTCTTGATCGTCGGCGGCCGGATGCGGACATTGTCCGAGCCCGGAGAATAGTCGCAATCCAGCGTGATGACGCCGCCCTGGTTGGTCGAGACCGTATTGGTCGGGATCGGGCTGCCGGCGAGCGGCTTATAGAAGCTGGGCGTCAGGTTGATCCCATTCGGCAGGGTCACGTTGCGCACATGGAAATTCTCGACCGTGCCGCCGCGGTTGAGGTTGGTCTTGACCCGGATCGCGATATTGAGCGGGTTGGTCGCGAAGTTCTGATTCTCCATGCTCAGATTCTCGGCGAAGATGTTCTTCACACCCGCCGACATTTCGCTGCCGAGCGTGATGCCGCCATGGCCGCTGTTCATGGTGCAGTTGCGGATCACGTGGTTCTGCGCCGGGCCATATTCGATGTCGTTGTCCTTGCCCGACTTGATGGCGATGCAATCGTCCCCGGTATTGAACGTCACCTGATCGACCAGCACATGGTCGCAGGCCTCCGGATCGAACCCGTCGTTGTTCGGGCCGACGCTGTTGGCATAGACCTTGGAGATGACCAGGTCGGTGCAGGCGATTGGGTGATGCTGCCAGAACGGCGTGTTGGTGACCTGATAGCCCTCGAGCCAGACATTGCGGCAGTTGAAGAACTCGATCATGCAGGGCGGCAATTGGTGGCCGATGCCAAAGATCCGGGCGTCGAGCGGGATATTCGCCTCGGACAGGGCCGGCAGGTACGAGCTGTCCTTGGTATAGCTGTTGCCGGTGCCGCCGGCGGCCGCGCCGAACTCGATCAGGTTGACCTCCGCGGTCGGGAGCGCCGGGTTCAGCGGGCCGATCGGTTGATTGAGCGGGTTGGCGGTGCCTTCCGACGGCTGACCGGCGACGAAGCCAGCCGTGCCGACGGTACCCTTCCAGGTCCACCAGCAATTGGTCGCGTTATAGAGCGTGCCGGCCTGGCCATTGAGGATGCTGGTCCAATCCTCGCCGGTCAGCGCGATGTTCTCCTGGTCCTTGGCATAGACCATGGCCGAGAAATTATAGCAGTCGTTGCCCTGCCAGCGCGACTGCACCAGGTTGCCGTTGGCGCCGAAATCATACGGACCGTATTTGGCATAATCGGCCGGATTGGGGCTGAACCAGATCTGCGCCCCGCTCGCCAGATGGAAATTCACGTTGCTCAACAGGGTGACCGGCCCGGCGCAATACCAGTTGCCGGCCGGCACCACGACCCGGCCGCCGCCGGCACGATGACAGGCCGCGATCGCCGCGGCGAAGGCGGCATGACAGTCGAAGGCCCCCGCGGCCGGCGCCGTGCCGGGTCCGGAGGTCGTCGACGATAGATAGACCAACGGGACCGCGACGAGCTGGCAGGGCACCGCGCCATAGGCGGTCACATGGAACTGGTGGAACTCGCGCGCGAGAAACGCGGGCAGCGCCCGCAGGCCTTCCAGCCGGCCGGCAATGGCCCGGGCCTGGTCCCAGGGATCCTGTGCAATTGCTGCCGCCCAGGCCGGTGTCTTCACCGCCAGAGCCGCGACGCCCACCGCGGTTCCGGCCAGCAGGGTCCGCCGGGAAAGGATCAACCGATCATCCGTCATCTTCAAGCACTCCCTAGATTTTATGATCTTTTGGAAGATGCTTGCCTGCCGATTTGTGGCGACACTACCATATCAGTTTTCCGCGGGCGAGCCGCACGAATGCCACCGGAGATTGATTTACTCTCGGCCCAGGAATATGAATTCCCGCGGAGTTAGGACGGGATGCCGAACCGATAGCCGTTGCGGATCGGCGCGCGCCGCCGGCCGGTGCGCGCGACAGCTACCGGCGGCACGCGCCCGGCCGGATGATCGCCATCGCCACCGGGCAGGAAATAGCCCGGCACCCGTGCCCTGAGCTCGTCCAGGATCTTCAGCACCTCGCGCAGATGCCGCCGCATCGCCGCGCCGGCGGCGCGCACGTCGCGCTGACCCAGCGCCGCCAGGATCATCTCGTGCTGGGCGATCGCGATGGCGGGCCGGCCCGGGTCGGGCAGCGACAGGCGGCGCACCCGGTCGATCTGCATCTTGGCCTGATCGACCGCGTTCCAGACGCTCGGATGGCCGGACTGAAGCGCGAGCGTGCGATGGAATTCTTCGTCCAGCCCGTGAAAGCTGGCGAGATCGCCGTCGGCGACGGCCTGCTTCTGGCGCACGATCAAGAGGTCGAGCGCCGCCAGATCCGCCGCCGTCACCCGCCGCGCCAGATCCGACACGACGCCGCATTCCAGCAGCTCGCGGATATATTGCGCATCGACGACGCCGGCATAGGACAGCGGCGCCACGAACGAGCCGGCCTGGGGCAGGATCGTGATCAGACCGTCGTCGGCAAGCTTGCTCAGCGCTTCGCGCACCGGCGTGCGGCTCACGCCGAGCAGGATGGCGAGATCCTTTTCCGACAGGCCGCGCCCGGGGGCCAGCCGCGCGCCGATGATCGCCTGGCGCAACACGCCATAGACCTGCAGCTTGGCCGACGTGACTCCGGCCCGATCCAGGGCCCAGCCGTCATGCCATGCCGTGTCGTCTGCTGCGCTCATGCGAAATCATAAGCACAAACCGCGGCGTGCGGGAGTACCGCCGTCTAGAAAATCAGCCCTTCGACCTCGCGGTCGCGGCCCAGTTCCTTCATCAGCTGGACGAAGCGCGGCACGCGCTTGGCATATTCGGCATGGCGGGCGCGCACGGCGGCGACCAGGGTGCCGTTGCGGCCCAGCATCGCGTCGCCCAGCTCGATGATGCGCAGGTTCGGCCAGGTGCGCGAGCGGATGCGCACGATCTCGGCCACGATCTCGTCCGACGGGGTCTCGGGCAGGGCCTGCGCCAGCAGCAGGATGGTGAAGGCGGTCGAGCGCGAGATGCCGGCATGGCAATGCACCAGCAGATGGCCGTCGGCCAGCGGCAGGTCGCGGCCGAACGCCAGCACCTGCTGGATCTGCTCGATCTCGACCAGGATCTGGCCCGGCCGGACGTCGATGGTGTCATGGAAGCGCAGCTGCAGCCGACGGGCCGGGCTCAGCAGCGCCAAGCTCTCCGGCTCCGGATAGTCCGGATCCAGCACCGACAGCAGATGGGTGACGCCCCGCGTCTCGAACGTCTCGAGCTCCTCGATGCCGCAGATCGAGATTTCAAAAGGCATAAGGGGCATCGGCGACCATCCGGCTTCGGGCGAGGGAAGCGGCATCCTACCCCATGCCGTCGCCCTCAGCCGTGTCGTTCGATGGCGACTGCCTTGCGTCCCGTTTTATTTTTTCGGCCGCGCCACGCTGATGCCGGCGACCGCCTCGTAGACCTTGACCACGGCGGCATCGTCTTCGCCGCCATGGCCGGAGCCGGCGGCGGCCAGGAACTGCTGGTGGGCGGCGGCCGCGATCGGCAGCGGAAAGCGCAAGGACCGCCCGGTATCGAGCACCAGCCCCAGATCCTTGACGAAGATCTCGACCGAGGACAGCGGCGTGAAATCGCCGTCGAGCATATGCGGCACCCGGTTCTGGAACATCCAGGAGCCGCCGGCGCTGTTCGAGATCACCTCGTAAAGTTGACGGGGATCGGCGCCGGCCCGGGTGCCGAGCGCCATCGCCTCGGCCGCGGCCGCGATATGCACGCCGGCCAGCAGTTGATTGACCGTCTTGACCGTCGAGCCGATGCCCGGCCGGTCGCCAAGCCGATAGACCGTGGTGGCGACCGCCGCCAGCACCGGATCGGCCACGGCATAGGCGGCAGGCGCGCCGGACGACATGATGGTCAGTTGCCCCTCCTTGGCCTTGGCCGCCCCGCCCGACACCGGCGCGTCGAGCAGCACGTGGCCCGTCTCGGTCAGGCGGGCGTCGAGCGCCTCGGCAAAGGCGGCCGGCACGGTCGAGGACAGCATGACCACCGCCCCCTTCGGCAGCGCAGCCACGGCGCCGTCCGGCCCGAACAGCACGGTCTCGACCTGGGCCTGGTTCACGACCATCAGGATGACGAGCTGAGCCCCCTCGGCCGCCGCCCCCGGATGGGCCGCCGCGAGACCGCCGGCCGCGACCAGGCTATCGACCGCCGCCGCCCGGACGTCGCTGCCCGCGACCGCATGGCCGGCCTTCACCAGGCTCAGCGCCATGCCCATGCCCATCGAACCCAACCCGATCACGCCGACCCGCATCTCAACCGCCTCCCGCTTTATTCCTTTGGCCGATGTTAGATCGGTTCAAAGAATCTCGGCCAGCTTTTCGATCGGCCGGCAGATCCGGGCACCCTTGGGCGTGATCACGATCGGCCGTTCGATCAGGATCGGGTGGGCCAGGATCGCATCGATCAGCCGATCATCCGACAGGGTCGGGTCGTCGAGCCGCAGATCGCTATAGACCGCCTCCTTGCGCCGGATCAGACCGCGCGGGCCGATGCCGAGCTGCCTCAGCAGATCGACCAGGGCGGCCCGGTCGGGCGGCTGCTTCAGATACTCGACGATCCGAATGTTGAGACCCTGGTCCTGCAGGGACGCCAGGACCGTGCGCGAGGTGCCGCAGCGGGGATTATGGAAGATCGTGGCAGTCATATGGCTCTCGCATGCGTAGGTGGGTACCAAAAATGCCATGGCCCGATCGACGAACCAAAGGGAATGAAACCGGGTTCCCAAGCGTACTTCATCTGTACGAACGTCGTTGTTCGGATAAGGAGTTTTAAAAATGCTTCGTCATAAGCTGGCTATCGCCGCCGCCGGACTCGGCCTTGCCGCGACCCTGGGCGCGGCCGCGCCGGCCGAGGCTCGGACCTTCGTTTCCGTGGGCGTCGGCCTGCCGGGTGTCTATTACGCCCCGCCCCCGCCGGTGTACTACGCCCCGCCGCCGCCGCCGCCCGTCTACTACTCGCCGGCGCCGGTCTACTACGGCCCCGGCTACTATCATCCGCACTACCACTATTATCGCCACTACTAGGCGATGTGGGCAGAAGGGCCGCGCCGTGCAAACGGCGCGGCCTTTTCCATGGGCGCATGACCGGTACGAGCGGTCCTTCGCGCAACAAAAGATCCATCGGTCGCCCATGGACTATGCGAATTCGCCGTTCGGGCCTGCGGGATTCACCTACCCCTTGCGTGCGGTAAATTTTTCGTAAAATCTGCTGCGCCCACCGGATTCCCGGTAGGAACCGAGGATGCCGATGCCTTCTCTCACACCGAGAAGCCTTTTTGCTGCCGTGCTGGCGCTCGCCGCTGCGCTCGTCCTTCTGGGCGGCACCGTGGTGTGGAACTCCTATCGATCGGCGGTCGGCAAAGCGGAAAGCGCATCGCGCAATCTGGCGCGCGTGCTCGACGAGCATGCGGCCCATAATCTGGATAGCGTCGATCAGCGGTTGCGCATGGTCTTCGACCTGACGACCGGCGATTTCATCACCCGGCGCGGCGCCGAGGCCTTTACCCGCGTCATGACCCGGATGGCCGACGAATCCGGCCTGGTCCGTGGCTTCGCGGTCGCGGACGATCAGGGAAAACTGCTCTACGGCCGCGACGGCGACCAGCCCGTCACGGCCCTCGATGCCTTCACCGCGCAGCGCGAGCAGGGGCCGACCGGCCTGTTCATCGGCGTTCCGACCCCGATCGCCAACGGTGAAGGCTGGCAATTGCCGGTCAGCCGCGGCTTCCGCGACGCCGACGGCCACCTGCTGGGTGTCGCCATCGCCTATTTGGACCTGGCGGCATTCGACCGGTTCTATGCCCGGCTCGATCTGGGCGTCGGCGGTGCCGTGGCCGTGGCCCGCGCCGATGGCAGATTGCTGTGGCGCCATCCGATGATCGATCTGGCCAACCCGCCCGCCTTCAAGGCGCCGGCAGCCGCGACCGACGCCTATGCACCGGGCCAGAGCGGCAATTACCAGGCAGCGTCCCCGGTCGACGGCAAGCACCGGATCGTCGGTTATGTCGCCGATCCGAAGCTGCCGATCACGGTCTTCGTCGCGGTCGACGACAGTGCGGCTCTCGCCGAATGGCGGCACGAGACGCTGATGACCGGGCTCGCCGCCGCCGGACTGGTGCTGTGCCTGATGCTGCTCGGCTGGCGCCTGAAACGCGAGATGGTCGAGCGCGCCGGCGATTTCGCCGATCTGGAGCGCCAGGCGGCGGCCCTCGCGGTCAATACCATGCAGCTCGACATGGCCCGGAACTTTGCCGAGGAAGCGGAGGAGCGGCTACGCAATGCGCTGGACGCGCTGACCGAGGGCTTCCTGCTGTGGGATTCCGAAGATCGCCTGGTGCTGTGCAACGATGCCGCCCATGTGCTGGATCCCGATCCCGACAACCAGATCGAATTCGGTCAATCCTTCCGCGAGCTGCTGGACGATCGGATGGAGCGCGGCTTGATCCCGGCCGCGATCGGGCATGAGGACGAATATCGCACGGCCCGCATCGCCGCCCATCTCAACCCGACCCTGCCGATCGAGTTCGAAACCACCGACGGCCGGATCCTGCGCATCGTCGAACGGCAGACGACCGAGGGCGGCATCGTCACGTTGCGCAGCGACGTGACCGCCCAGCGGCAGCTGGAGCGCGCGCTGATCGAGGCCAACGCCGAAGCCGAGGCCGGTAGCCGCGCCAAATCCGAATTCCTGGCCAGCATGAGCCATGAGTTGCGCACGCCGCTCAACGCCGTGATCGGCTTCGCCGAGCTGATCCATGGCGAGATGCTGGGCAACGACGTCGCCGCCCATCGCCGCTATCGGGAATATGCCGGCGACATCCGCGACAGCGGCAGCCATCTCCTGGGCCTGATCAACGACATCCTGGATTTCTCGAAGACCGAAGCCGGCGAAATGCAGCTGATCCAAGACCCGGTCGATCTGGGCGAGCTGGTCGAGAGCGCGGTGCGCATGCTGAAGCCCCGCGCCGAACGCGCCGGCATCACGCTGGCCGGCCGGGTGCCGGCGCAACTGCCCTCGGTGCTGGGCGACGGCATGCGCCTGCGTCAGGTGCTGCTGAACCTGCTGTCGAACGCGATCAAATACACGCCCGAATCCGGCCATGTGTCGGTCACGGTCGAGGCGAGCGGCGACAGCGTGCTGCTCAAGGTCACCGACACCGGCATCGGCATCGCACCCGAGAACATGTCGATCGTGCTGGAGCCGTTCCGCCAGATCGACAACGACCTCAACCGCCGCAATCCCGGCACCGGCCTGGGCCTGCCGCTGACCAAGCGTCTGGTAGAGCTGCACCAGGGCGTGCTCGAGCTGGAAAGCATCGTCGGTCACGGCACGACGGCGGTGGTCCGGCTGCCGGCGAACGAAATGTTGATCGCGGCCGTGGGCTGAGGCGCCCTCCCGCTCTCCCATGTTGTTCGCCGCCCCCGAGATCGCCCATCGACTGGAAGCGGCCGAGGCGTGCCATCTGACCCGGCAGATCGAGCTCTACGCCAGGATCCATCCGGAACGAACGGCCGTGGCCCGGCCGATCGCGGGCGGCGTCGCCATCGCGACCGACCCGTCCTTAGGCCGAAAGCTCAACCATGCGGTCGCAATCGGCATGGGCGCGCCGGTCACGCCGGACGATCTGGTCACCATCGAGGAATTGTACGAGCCGCACGGATTGGCGACGGAGCTGGACCTCTGCCCCCATGCCGACCCAGGCGCGTTCGAGCTGCTGGCCAGCCGGGGGTATCGGGTCGACGCCTTTTCGAATGTTTTCGGGCGATCCCTGACCGATGCCGATCTGGCGGCGCCCGCGTCCATCGGAATAGAGATCCGGCGCGTCGATGCGACGCTCGCCGAGCGCTTCGTGACCCATTGCGTCGCGGGCTTCTCGGTTCAGGCCCATCGGCGCCCGGCGAGCCTGCTCGAGACCCTGGCGCGCGTCGCGCTGGGCCGAGACGACACCACGCTTTATCTGGCTCTGATCGCGGGCGAGATCGCGGGATCGGCGGGGCTCGCCCTGCTGGACACGGCTTACGGCCCGGTCGCCCATCTCTATATCGCCAGCACGCAGCCGACCTATCGCGGGCGTGGCGTCCAGGCGGCGCTGCTCGCCGCAAGGCTGGCCGACGCCAGACGCGCCGGCTTGGATCTTGCCAGTGTTTCGGCCCGGCCGGCCAACACCAGCGCCCGCAACGCCGAACGCGCCGGCTTCCGCTTGGCCTTCACCAAACCGACCTTCCGGAAATCCACCGCCTAAGCGGAGGGCGTCACCCCTTTCGCCTTTCGCCGCGTCGCCAATCCGCGGATCACCACATAGAAGATCGGCGTGAAGATCAGGCCGAAGCCGGTCACGCCCAGCATGCCGGAGAACACCGCGGTGCCGAGCGCCTGACGCATCTCCGAGCCGGCACCGGTCGCGACCACCAGGGGCACGACGCCCAGGATGAAGGCGAACGAGGTCATCAGGATCGGCCGCAGGCGGGTTCTGGCCGCCGTGGCCGCAGCGTGGAACCGGTCCTGGCCCTCCTCCTCGGCTTGCCGGGCGAACTCCACGATCAAAATCGCGTTCTTCGCGGCAAGGCCGACCAGCACGACGAACCCGACCTGGGCCAGAATATTGACCGAGATGCCGCGCAGCAGCAGCCCCGTCACCGCCGCCAGCAGGCACATCGGCACGATCAGCACGACCGATAGCGGCAGGGCCCAGCTTTCATACTGCGCCGCCAGTACCAGGAACACGAACAGCACGGAAGCGGCGAACACCAGCAGGCCGGAATTGCCGGCGAGTTTTTCCTGATAGCTAAGCTCGGTCCATTCGAAGCCGAACCCGTCCGGCAGCTTCTCGGCGGCCAGCTTTTCCATGGCGGCGAGCGCATAACCGGTCGAATAGCCGGGCATGAGCGACCCCTGCACCTCGGCCGCGGGATAGAGATTGTAACGCGGCACGCGATAGGCGCCGGTGATGTCGCGGAAATCGGTCACGGCGCCAAGCTGGACCATCTTGCCCTGGCCGTTCCTTGTCTTCAGCCGGGCGATGCTGTCGACATCCTCGCGGAACGGCGCATCGGCCTGGGCCGTCACCTGGTAGGTGCGCCCCAGATAGTTGAAGTCGTTGATATAGGCCGAGCCCAGATAGATCTGCAGCGCATCGAATACGTTGCCGACCGGTACGTCGAGCATCTCGGCCTTCACCCGGTCGACGTCGGCATAGACCTTGGGCGTGCGCGTGTTGAATAGCGAGAACACGCCGACCAGGCCGGGGGTCTTGTTGGCGGCGGCCAGGATCTCGCTCGTGGCCGCTTCCAGTGCCGGCAGGCCGCGATTGCGCTTGTCCTGGATCATCATCTTGAAGCCGCCGGAATTGCCGATGCCGCGCACCGGCGGCGGCTGGATCACCAGCGTGAAGGCCTCCTGCATGACGCCCAGGCGCTTGCGCAATTCGGCCTGGATCGTAATGTCGGTCTGGCCCAGGGCGACGCGTTCGGGAAACGGCTTCAGACCCGCGAAGATCGCGCCCGCATTGGGCGCGTTGGTAAAGGTGGCGCCGTCGAACCCCGCCAGTTCCACGCCGTAAGCGACCCCCGGCGTGTCGAGCGCGATCGACGCCGCCCGCCGAACCGCCGCATCGGTGCGCGCCAGCGACGATCCCGGCGGCAATTGCAGCACGATGATCAGATAGGCCTGATCCTGATCCGGAATGAAGCCGGTCG
>Ga0302311_10000046_pt1 | contig 146218 bp, 151 predicted proteins | sample III_Palsa_N1_3_FD_200449 | JGI IMG/M metagenome (GOLD analysis project Ga0302311, IMG submission 200449) | Peat permafrost microbial communities from Stordalen Mire near Abisko, Sweden - III_Palsa_N1_3 | ecosystem: Environmental > Terrestrial > Soil > Palsa > Peat permafrost | place: Sweden...
TGATCTCCTGGGTGTCGGGGTCGCGGTAGACCAGACCGTCCCACGCCTCGAACGCCACGACCATGCCGGTGCGGAGCGAATTGTAATAGGGATCGACGTCGGGGATCGCGTCGCGCCAGGTGATCCTTAGCGTATCGGCCGATTGCTGCGCCTGGGCGATGCTCATCGTCGCGAGGGTGAGTCCGGCGGCCATCAGCGCGCCGCGAAGCCGGGAAACCGATCGCATCTGACCCCTGTCCTCCGAAAACCGAAACCGCCGATCCCGCGAGGATAGAGGGCCGTTTGCATGCAAGCAAGCCGGCACCCGGCGCTCAGTCGATCGCGGCCAGCAGCCTTTGCAGAAAGCCGTCGATCGCCTCGCCGTCGATCCAGCGGACGACGGCGACGACATCATGGTCCGGATCGACATAGACCATGTTCGTGCCGTTGCCGATGTGGGCGAAGGCGGTGGCGGGCGCGCTCGGCCAGCGTTTGCGATCGGTGTTCAAAAACCAGTTCATGAAGCCGTAGATCGGTTCCGGCGCCGTCGGTGTGCGCGCCTGGGCGATCCAGTCGGCCGACAGCAGGCGCCGGTCTTTCCAGATGCCGCCGCGCAGGGTCAGATAGCCGAAGCGCGCCATGTCATAGGCATTGATGAACATGCCGCCGCCCCAGTGGCCGCCGCCGGTGACCGACTGCACCGGCACGCCGTCGAGCACGATCCAGGAATTCTCGTAGCCGAACCAGCGCCAGCTGTTCGAGGCGCCGATCGGGTCCATGATGCCTTCCTTCAGCACCTGCGGCAGCGGACGGCGCCAGAGGTTGAGGACGGCCAGCGCCAGGACGTTGGTGCGGACATCGTTATATTGATAGACGGTGCCCGGCTTGTGGCGCGGCCGGGTGCGCCAGTCCGCCGGGTTCTCGCCCGGCCGGTCGGCCCAGTCCGGCTTGCCCCACAGGGTGCCTTCCCAATCGCTGGTCTGCCGCAGCAGATCGTCCCACGTGATGGTGCGGTTGTGCGGCGTGTCGAACAGCGACAGCAGATCGGGCCGGTCGAGCCGATCCGATTTGTTGGCGCGCGGCAGCGGGTCATAGACCAGGACCGGGGCCAGATAGTCCGTGACCCTGTCATGGACGCTGCCGATCAGGCCGCGATCGACGGCGAGGCCGACGACGCTGGACAGAAAGCTCTTGGTGACGCTGTGGGTCATCTCCACCGCCAGCGGGTCGCCCCACTCGGCGATGATGTGGCCGCGGTGAATGATGAGCCCGGTCGGAACACCCCGCTCCTTGATCGGACCGATCGCATAGCCGAACGGCTCGCGGCCGAAATTCTGGTAATGGTTCATGACCAGGTCGCGCGGCGCCTTGGTCTCGCCGGCGATCGCAAAATCGATCGCCTCGCTCAGGCGTTGGGGATCGACGCCGGCCTCGGCGGGCGTCCTGCGCTGCCAGGCCGTGTCCGGGAAATAGGGCTCGGCACCCGATACGGCGGTCCCCGATGGGTTCGAGCGACGAGAGTCCATGATCTTCCCTTCGATTGACGGTCCCGGACCGGTCGGTCACCCGGCCAGCGCGTCGCCACACCTAGCACGCCGGGCGATGGCAAAGAACCGGGGTGCCGGCTCTTCCCGGATATAGCCCGTCGTCACACGGTGATATCGAGCGTCACCTTGGACAGATCGATCGTCTGGGATGCTAGCTCGGCACCGCTGACACCGGATGCGCTCGCCGACTGCGCAACGGACTGCACCGCGTCGTTGAACTCGCCGCCGAGTTTCTTCGCCTCGTTCTTTTTCTTCTGGTCGGGCGACAGGGTGAGTTCTGCCAAGGCGCGCGTCTCGAGCTTTTTCAAGTCCTTGAACGCCGCGGTGATCTCGGCGAAGAAGGCGTCCGGACTGTCGGCCAAAGCCTTGTCCGGATCGGATGCGGCACTCTGGCTCGCAGCGGAGGCGGCTGCCGCACTTCCGGGCGGGCTCGAGGCGGCCGGCGGGCTCGCCGTACCGGGAGCGGACTGCGCCGTGCCCGCAGCGCCCTGGGTGGATTTCGCCGCCGTCTCGGCGGCTGCCTTCGCGGTCTGGGACGCCTGGTCGGCACTGGCTGCGGCCGGGGTCGCCGCATTGCTTCCAGTTGCCTGGGTCGAGGCTGCGCCGTTTGCCTGGGCGGCGACGGTATTGGCCTCCGAGCTTGCCGAGGCGGCTGCCGATGGGGTCGACGCGGCCGCGCCGGACTGCGGGGCACTATTGTCCGCGTAGTCCTTGGCAATGCCCGCGATCTGCTTCGCCAGATCGGTGACCTCCTTGGCCAGCTTCTCGGGACCGAGGCTGAGGCCGAGCAATTCCAGGATGTGCAGTTGCTCAAGCGCGGCCTTGAGCTGCTTGGCGTCGTTCTCTTTCTGCTCCTCCGCCTCGGCCTGGATCTCGGCCTCGTACTTGGCCAGGGCCTGGGCTTGGGTATTTCCGGGAGAGAGCTGCGCGTTCAGCGCACTCAGCACCGCGGTCGCTTCGGGGCTGGTCACGATGATATCCGTCGAACCATCGTCCGTCAGATCGAGTGTCGGCAAGCGTTGTTGCTGTAGGGCGGTCCGTACCGAATTGTTCGTGGTGGACGCGGCACTTTGTGCCGGCTTGGATTGAACGTTCGAGGCGCCCGAAAGCTGGGAAGCACTGATAACCGACATAGCGTATCCTTTTAGGATGCCAGGCCGCAGCCGGATCTTTTGACCGATTGCGGAACACGCGATTTTTTCGCGACGATGGAATTCTAGTTTATGCATGATTTCGGCGATCGGAGATACACGGTTGGCGCGAAAGGGCGCCGATTTAATGCGACCGGTCGGAATCGCCGAAACCATTGAGTTCAGCCGGGCTGCCACGCTGGCCATCGAATACGGCAGGCACCGGCGGATCCGCTGCAAGCCGCGCGGCGGCAACTTTCCTTTAACCGCGTTCGACGTTTAATCGCCCTGTGGTGCCGCTCCCGCGCCAGCCTGACTTCCAAGCGAGATCCGTGATGGACGACCAAGATTTCGACGCTCGCCGGCTCGCGGTCGACGGACCATTTCGCCTGCCCCGCGCGCTCTGGCGGGCGGCGGCGGGCCGGCGGCCGGCGGTTATCGCCTATTTGGCCATTCTAATCGGCGCCCAACTCGTCATGCTGGCGATTCCGCTGCTGTTCGGCAAAGCGGTCGATGCGGTCCAGCAGGGCGGCCCGGCCGATCTGATCCGCGCGGCCCTGTTCATGGGGCTGGTGCTGGGCGCCTCGCTGCTGTCCTGGGCGCTGCATGGGCCGGGGCGCGTGCTGGAGCGTTCCGTGGCGCTGCATATCCGCCGCCGGGTCGCGGCGGCGACGGTGCGTCACGCCCTGTCCCTGCCGCTGGCCTGGCATGAGCGGACCCATTCGGGCGAGACGATCGACCGCCTGACCCGCGCGGTCACGGCGCTGCATGCTTTCGCCGAAAACGGCTTCATCTATACCCAGAACTTCGTCGCCCTGGTCGGCCCGATCGTGGCGCTGCTCGTGCTGTCGCCGATCGTGGGCGGCACGGCGGTGCTGGGTTATGTCGCGATCTTCCTGATCATGGTGCGCTTCGACAAGCGGGTGGTGGCGCTGGTGCGCGCGCAGAACGAGGCGGAGCGGCGCTATGCCGCCGCGCTGATCGACTGCCTGGGCAATGCCCAGACGATTCTGACCCTGCGGCTGGAACAGCCAGCGCAGCAGGCGGTCGCGGGTCGGCTGGAGGGGGTATTTGGCCCGCTGGCGCGCCTGATCCGGGTCAACGAGGGCAAATGGTGCGCGGTCGATCTGCTGAACGCCTTCATGCGCACCGGCATCGTCGTGCTCTACGGCTTCCTGTCCTGGCGCCTCAGCGGCTCGATCGCGATCGGCAGCCTGCTCGCCGCCTATCAATATACCCAGCAGGCCGGCGGCGTGGTCACCTCCATGGCCGGCAATCTGCAGGCGCTGGTACGCTATCACGTCGATTTCGGCGGCCTGGCCGACCTGCTGCGCGAAGTGCCGGCGAAGCCGGTCGAAGCGACCGTGCCGCCGCATTGGCGCCAGATCGACATCGCCGGCTTGGATTTCACCCATGCCGGTGCCGACCGGCCGGTGCTGAGCGATGTGGCGCTGCGTCTGGCGCGCGGCCGGCGGGTGGCGCTGGTCGGCGAAAGCGGCTCGGGCAAAAGCACGATCCTGTCGCTGCTGGCGGGATTGCGCCAACCCGACCGGATCGCCGTCACGGTCGATGGCGCCGACGTGCTGCATGCCCGCGAACTGGGCCGTCTGGGCATGCTGATCCCGCAGGAGCCGCAATTGTTCGAGGGCTCGGTGCTGCAGAACATCACGCTGGGCATCGTGCGGACCGAGCAAGAGGTCGCGCGCGCCTGCCGGCTCTCGCGCTTCGACCGGGTGCTGGAGATCCTGCCGGGCGGGCTTGCGGCGCCGGTGCAGGAGCGCGGCGCCAACCTGTCGGGCGGCCAGCGTCAGCGCCTGGCGCTCGCCCGCGCCATCCTCGCCGCCGGCGAGGCGCCGCTGCTGCTGCTCGACGAGCCGACCAGCAGCCTCGACCCGGCGACGGAGGCCGCCGTCTACGACAGTCTGTTCCAGGCGTTCGGCGAGGCCTGCATCGTCTCCGCGATCCACCGCCTGCATCTGCTCGACCGGTTCGACGAGATCGTATTCCTGGCCGACGGCCGCGTCGTCGATACGGGCGCGCTGGACGAACTGCTGGCCCGCCAGCCGGGCTTCCGCGCGCTCTATGCCGAGGCGGTCGGTACCGAGGCGGCGGAGCGACGCGTGGCCTGATCGGCCGGTCGGCGGATGGTCGTCTTGACCCGGCCGTTACCGCTGAGACAACCCGTTTTCAGGCTATCAGGGCGGCGTCGAGCGCCAGGGCCGCCGCCAAGGCGGCGGGATCGACGGCGACGGCCGCCCGGCGCGGCACCAGGATCACGGTGGCGAGGCGCTGCCAGACCGGGAACGATACGCTCTGCAGCAGTTCTTCCTCGGTCTCGACCGGGTAGGGCCGGCCGGCAGCATGTCCTCGACGCCATCCAGCCGAAACGGCCGGGTAAAGGTGACTTGCGAACTGGTGGTTCGATTCATGCGGTACCCCGAAATGCCGGCCGAGCGCGGGGCCCGGCCGGTTAGATTCGAAGGGTCTAGTAGTCCATATCGCCCATGCCGCCGCCCGGTGCCGGCGGACGCTTGTCCATCCGCTCGGCGACCATGGCTTCGGTCGTCAGCAGCAGGCCCGCGACCGAGGCCGCGTTCTGCAGCGCCACGCGGACGACCTTGGTCGGATCGACGATACCGGCCGCGATCAGGTCGCGGTAAGTGCCCGACTGGGCGTCGAAGCCGAAGCCGTACTCGGCGTTCTCCAGCACTTTGCCGTTGATGACGGCGCCGTCTTCGCCGGCGTTGGACGCGATCTGGCGCATGGTGGCTTGCACCGCCTTGCGCACGATCTCGATGCCGACCTTCTGGTCGCCATTCTCGGGCTTGAGGTCGGCCAGCACCAGGCTGGCACGGGCGAGGGCGACGCCGCCACCCGGTACGATGCCTTCGGCGACGGCGGCACGGGTCGCGTGCAGCGCGTCGTCGACCCGGTCCTTGCGCTCCTTCACTTCGATCTCGGAGGCACCGCCGACCTTGATGATCGCAACGCCGCCGGCCAGCTTCGCCAGCCGCTCCTGCAACTTCTCGCGGTCATAGTCGCTGGTGGTCTCTTCGACCTGGGCGCGGATCTGACCGCAGCGATCCTTGATCACCGTGGCATCGCCGGCGCCCTCGACGATCGTCGTGGTCTCCTTGTCGATCAGCACGCGCTTGGCCTGGCCCAGCATCTCGAGCGTGACGTTCTCCAGCTTGATGCCCAGATCCTCGCTGATGGTCTGGCCGCCGGTCAGGATCGCCAGATCCTCCAGCATCGCCTTGCGGCGATCGCCGAAGCCCGGCGCCTTGACCGCCGCGACCTTCAGGCCGCCGCGCAGCTTGTTGACCACGAGCGTGGCCAGCGCCTCGCCCTCGATATCCTCGGCCACGATCAGCAGCGGACGGCCCGACTGTACGACCGCTTCCAGGAGCGGCAGCAGCGTCTGCAGGCCGGACAGCTTCTTTTCGTGGATCAGGATGTAGGGCTGCTCCAGATCGACCGTCATCTTCTCGGCGTTGGTGACGAAATACGGGCTGAGATAGCCGCGGTCGAACTGCATGCCGTCGACCACGACCAGCTCGGTCTCGACGCCCTTGGCTTCCTCGACGGTGATGACACCCTCGTTGCCGACCTTCTGCATCGCTTCCGCGATCATCTTGCCGATCGCTTCTTCGCCGTTGGCGGAGATGGTGCCGACCTGGGCGGTCTCGGCCTCGGTCGTGATCTTCTTGGTCCGCTTGGCCAATTCGGCCACGATCGCGGTCACGGCCTTGTCGATGCCGCGCTTCAGATCCATCGGCGCCAGGCCGGCGGCGACGGCCTTGCCGCCTTCGCGCACGATCGCCTGGGCCAGCACGATGGCCGAGGTGGTGCCGTCGCCGGCGATGTCGTTGGTCTTGCTGGCGACTTCACGCACCATCTGCGCGCCCATGTTCTCGAACTTGTCCGAAAGTTCGATTTCCTTGGCGACGGTGACGCCGTCCTTGGTGATGCGCGGGGCGCCATAGCTCTTGTCGATCACGACGTTGCGGCCCTTGGGGCCCAGCGTCACCTTGACGGCGTCGGCCAGAATATCGACGCCACGCAGCATGCGGCTGCGGGCGTCTTCGCCGAAGCGAACGTCTTTTGCGGCCATGAGCCTATTCCTTTTTTATGCGGTCAGACGGCTTTGACGAGCGCCGGGGCGCCTTCGATCACGCCGAGCAGGTCGGCCTCTTTCATGATCAGCAGGTCTTCGCCGTCGATCTTGATTTCGGTGCCGGACCATTTGCCGAACAGCACGCGGTCGCCGGCCGTGACGGCCAAGGCGACGATGGTGCCCTGTTCGTTGCGGGCGCCGGGGCCGACGGCGATGATCTCGCCTTCCATCGGCTTTTCCTGGACGGTGTCCGGGATGATGATGCCGCCGGCGGACTTCTCGGCGGGTGTAATGCGGCGAACCACGACGCGGTCGTGGAGAGGACGGAATTTCATGCGGGCGCTCCAACAGGGAGCCGGCGTGAGCGGCCGGTAACCGGCCGCTCTGGAAGTCGATCTGATCTACGCTCGGCCCCGAGCAGGATCATACGGGGCCGCAACCGCAGGGGATAGGTTCGGAAACTACTTAGAAGGCGGGGCCGGATCGGGTCTATCGATCGTTTCGCGCCAGCGCCTGGACGGAATAGGCGCCGGGTCCGAATGCCGCGATCAGCGCGAAGCCGCCGATGATGCCGAGGTTCTTCAGGAAATTGACCGTCTGCGGCCCGACGGTCGCGGCCGGGGCTGCCCAGAACTGATGGAACATCAGCGTCGCGGCGATGGTGTAGAGGATCAGCACCACGGCCGCCAGGCGCGGCCAAAGCCCGATCAGGAACAGCGTGGCGACGCCCAGCTCGACCGCGGTCGCCCCCGACAGCAGCAGGGTGCCAAGCATCCCGTCCCCGCCCGGCAGCCTGGTTGCCTGGGCCTCGAAATTCATCACCTTGCCGACGCCGCCGTAATAATACAGCGGCACCAGCAGAATGCGGGCGAGCAGCAGGGTCTTGTTCTGGAACGAGACGGCGCCGGTATCGGTGGCCATGGATAAAGTGCCTTGTGTTGCCCGGGCCTATGCCGTCGGTCAGCCGAGATCGAACAGCGACCAGGCATTGCCCCGGCCGATCTTATACCGGTCGTTCTCGGAAATCGCGGTCGCATCGAACCAGGTCGAGGCGTGATCGATATTCTCGAACGGCCAGTCGGCCGAGAACAGGATCCGGTCGGCGCCGATCTCGAGCATCGCATCGATCAGCGTCTGGGTGCGGAAATTGCCGGAGGTCGTGATGTAGAAATTCTCGCGGAAATACTCCGCGATCTTCCGCTTGGCCGGATAGCGGTTCTGTTCCTGCATCCACTTGTTGTGATTGTCGACCCGCCACATCGAATAGGGCAGGCCCTCGCCCATATGGCCGATGATGATCTGCAGCGTCGGATGGGCGTCGAACAGGCCGGACCCCATCAGGCGCAGGGCATGGACCGCGGTCTCCTGGCCGAACGCCCAGGTCGGGCCCATCAGCCAGCGATGCCCCTCGTAGATCCCGGCATCCTTGGCCAGCGGATTGCGCGGATGCAGATAGAACGGCACGCCCAGCCGTTCGACCTCGGCCCAGAACGGCCAGAACGGCTTCGCGTCGTAATAGACCGCCCCGTCATGGTCGGCGACCTGGGTGAAGCCGTTGACCAGCGCACCCTTGAAACCCAGCTCGTCGACGCAGCGGATCAGCTCGCGCGTGGCCGCGTCCGGGTCCTGCATCGGCAGCGCCGCCAAGCCCTGGAACCGACCCGGGCGGCGCTGGACCTGTTCGGCCAGAAAATCATTGGCGCGCTGGGACAGGCCGATGGCCTGGTCATGCTGGCGCAGGGCCTGGACCGCAGGCGCGTTCAGCGACAGCAGCATGAGCTCGATGCCATGGGCGTCCATCTCGCGCAGGCGCCGGTCCTGGATGTCGAGCAGGCGGGCCTTTAGCTCCGGCCAATCGCTCTCCGGTGAAAAGCCGGCGCTGTCCTGCACCGTTTCGTCGAGCGCGAAATGCTCCTCAAGCGCGACTTTGCCTTGCATCTTCAGCGTCCTTCCCTGGATCCGCGGATCAGTTTTTTCGAATCAGGCGCGCCGGACGGATAGTTGTCAATGAGAACGTTGCATTCGCAACAATAGAATCAGGGCGCGCCGGTCCGTCGGCTCGGCCGCGCGCGCGGCCGGGGCACCGCCCCTATGGCGTCCCTAGTGGCGTCCCAGGCATCGAGCTCGTCTTCCAATCGATCGACGTTGCGGTAGATCGTGCTGAGCGTCGCCTTCAATGCGTCGATCTCGGCCGTGGAAAAAGCGCCGGCCGCGATCTGTTCGTAATAGGCCGCGCGCGGCTGCAGCCGGGCGACCAGGGTCCTGCCGGCTTCGGTCAGGCCGACATGCAGGCTACGCTGGTCGCCGTCGGGCCGAGTCCGCGTTACCAGCCCATCGCGCTGCATGGCGGCGACCAGGCGCGACAGGGTCGATATTTCCAGGACCGTCAGGACCGCCAGATCGCCCAGGCGCCGGACGCCGTTTTCCTCCGCCAGGAAGGCCAGTACTCGATACATTGCCAGCGTCAGGCCGTCGCGCTTCAGTTCGCGGGCGAACAGCTCGCCCATCCGCACGCCCAGACGGGCCAGCAGATAGGGCAATGAACGGGACGGACGATACAAGGCGGCGATACTCCCGGGCTGGACCCGACGATACTTACATGCCGCAACGATTGTATCGACAAATGTTTCTGCTGCTCAGGCGACGAAGCCCTTCGTCAGCTTCATGAAATACTCGTCGCCCTCGAGATAGTAGAGCGTCATCGGCTTGAACGAAATCGGCAGGCCGGTCTCGGCATCCAGGGTCGGGGCCAGGTTCGACGCGCCGATCACGCCCAGACGGCCGTCGGCATCCGCATAGGGCAAGGTCAGCCGCTCGCCGAGACCGACTTCGATCCTGCCGTCGAACACCTTGCCGATGGTAAAGCTGCAGGTGGGCGTCTTGGCGACCTTCAGGATTCGAGCCCGGATCGCCGCCGCCTGCGCCGGCGGATACAGCTCCCCTGGCGATTTCTGCCGGACGTTCCGGCGGATGACCTCCAGGATGCGCTCGCCGACCAGGCGGATACGGGGCTCGCCGCCATCGTCGAGACGCCAGGCCCAGATCTGCGGCAGGACCGACGGCATCTCCTCGGGCCGGATGTCCGACCAGGACGGCATCAGCCGGCGACCGCGAATGAGCTGCCAATAGTCGAACAGCTTGATCAGCGGCGCGGCACGCAACTGCGCTCGAAACGCGTCGGCGGGAATCATCGGAGAACTCGCACAGTAAACGGGGCGGTCGCCAGCTAAGATAGCGTTGCCCCTGACGCCCATGCATAACGGTTTCAGTGCCGATACGATCCGTTCTTTGGACTATCGGTGACGGGGTGGATAATTTTATTGCAATCACAGGTGAAATTATTTCACCTGACTACGCGAAATCTGTGCGAGAGCTGTCGCGCGCCGTTCTTTCAGAAAATCGATGAACTTCCGGGCGGCCGCGGACAGCGGCACATTGGCCGGCAGCACCAGGCTGCTGCGGAACTGGAAGGCTGGTTCGAACGGGCGGACCGCCAATCCGGTCAGGTCGCCCAACAGCAGCGGAAACGGGTTGAGCACGGTGACGCCCAGCCCGGCGCGGACGAAGTCGGTGGCGAGCATCGCCACGTCGGTCTCGATGACGACGCGTGGGGATACGCGGTGTTCGGCGAAGACCCGTTCCAGCATCGCGCTCAGCGCGTAGCGGCGATTGATCGCGACATAGTTCACGCCGTCCAGATCCATCGGCGTGATTTTCTTCTTGGCCGCGAGCGGGTGGCCCTCGGGCAGGAAGCAGACCGCCTCGGTGTCCACGAACGGCTCCGCCACGACGCCCGAATGCATGAAGCTCAGGTCGATCAGGCCCAGATGCCCGCGCCCTTCGGCGATGGCGCCCGGAAGCTCCGGCGAGGTCACGATGTCGAAGGACGGCAGAATACCCGGATGCGTCCCGACGAACTGTGCGACCTCGCGGCCCAGATACAGATGGGTCATGGTCGGCGGGGCCAGGATGACCAGACGCTCCTGCACGCCATCCGATGCCGGAGTCTGCAGATCGGCCAGGGCGGCGAAGATATGGGTGCTGCGTTCATAAAGCTGCAGCGCGTCGGCGGTCGGCACCAGGCGGCCCGATTCGCGATGAAACAGGGTCTTGCCCAGCCGCTGTTCGATCTTGGCGATGGCCCGGCTCACCGCCGGCTGCGAAATGCCCAGGCGCTGCGCGGCGCCGGTCGTCTTGCGCTCGACGATCACGGCGCAGATCACTTCGATATCGCGCAAGACCGACCAGCTGCCGCTCCAGTCCGACGAACGCTTCGATACCGGCATACTTCTATGGGGCGACCCTCGCGCGCGACGGCGAGGCGCAGGCGAAGACGGGCGCGCTGATCGTGGTGAAGGTGCCCGTCGTCCGGATCGACCAGGGCAGGCCGCAGACGGTAGGCGCGCTCGAACTGCGCCTGTCGACGGCCCGGGCCGCCGTCGCGATTGCCCGTGCCACGGGGATATTGGCCCTGATCGGCATCGGCGCCCTGATCGTGGTCTGCGGCCTGCTGTTCTGGATCCTGAAACGGGCGACCCGCCCGATCGAGGCCTTGACCGATATCATGGCGAAGCTCTCGTCCGGCCAGCTCGACGTCGAGATCCCGGCGCTCGACCGGGCCGACGAGGTCGGCCGTATGGCCCAGGCCGTCGCCGTGTTCAAGCGCAACGCCATCGAGGTCGAGCGGTTGAACGCCGAACGAACGACGCTGCAGGACCGGTCCGAGCACGAGCGGGCGGCCCTGCTCGACCGCATGGCGGACCAGTTCGAATCGACCGTCCAGGCGGTGCTGGCCAGCGTCACCCGGTCCTGCGCGAAGATGAGCGATCGGGCGGAAATGATGGCCGGCAAGATGATCGCGGCTGAGCACAGCACGAACGCGGTCATGCGCGCCACCACCAGCACGTCCGACAATGTCCAGACCGTGTCGGCGGCGACCGAGGAACTGTCGGCCTCGATCCGGGCGATCTCGACCCAGGTGACCGGCAGCGCCGCGATTGCCGGCGACACCTCGACCGCGGCCGACAAGACCTCGGGCACGATCGCGGATCTGTCGGTCCAGGCCCAGAAGATCGGCAATATCATCAGCCTGATCAACGATATCGCGAGCCAGACCAACCTGCTGGCCTTGAACGCGACGATCGAGGCGGCGCGGGCCGGCGCGGCAGGCAAGGGCTTCGCTGTCGTGGCGGCCGAGGTGAAGTCGCTGGCCAGCCAGACCGCACGGGCAACCGAGGAGATTGCGGAGACGATCCAGGCGATCCGCGCCGCGACGGCACGCGCGGTCGAGGAAATCCGGGCGATCGCCGAGGTCGCCGGCCGCTCGCGCCAGATCGCCGCCAGCATCGCCGGCGCGGTCGAGCAGCAGAGTGCGGCCGCGCGCGAGATTTCCTCGAGCGTCTCGCTCGCCGCAGCCGGCACCCAGGCCGTCGCCGAGAATATCCGCGCGGTCGACCAGAACATCGCAGACGCGAGCGGCACCGCGCGCGATCTCAGGGCCGCCAGCCACGCTCTCGTCGGCGAGTTCAGGCGGCTGGAAATTCAGGTGCAGCGTTTCGTCAATACGGTCCGCGCCGGCGCGTGAGACCACATTCTATGAAGTCAACCTTTGCAGTTGGCCTTCATACCTGCTAGACCTCGACGATGAATGAGCAGCAGGGCGATCTTGAGACCGCACGCGCGTCGGCTCTGGCGGGCGACCTCCGGGTTCTGATCGGCCGGCTGAAGCGACGGCTGCGGGACCAGGCCAATCGGGGCGACCTGACCTCGTCCCAGGTCTCGGTCCTGCTCCATCTGGAGCGCGAGGGGCCGACCACGGTGACGGCGCTGGCTCGGGTCGAGGGCGTGCGCCCGCAATCCATGGGCGCCACGGTTGCCGTCCTGGAGGCGGCGGGGCTCGTGAACGGCGTCCCGGACCCGACCGATGGGCGGCAAACCATTCTGTCCGTCACGGACGCCTTTCGCGATTGGATCAAGGCCGGCCGGGCCGCGCGGGAGGATTGGCTGTTGCGCGCCATCCAGACCCATCTGGCGCCGGACGAGTACGGGGCGCTCGCGCGCGCCATCGACCTGCTCAATCGCCTCGTCGATCAACCCGCAGGATAGCCATGGCCGTCACCGCGCTCGACCCGAACACCGCCCTCATCGTCATCGACCTGCAGAACGGCATCATCGACTATCCCATGGTGCATCCGATCGGCGCGGTCGTGCAGCAGGCCGGCCTCCTGGCCGAGGGGTTTCGCCGCCACGCGCTGCCGGTCGTGCTCGTCGTCGCCACCGGCAGGGCGCCGGGTCGTACCGAACGGACGCGTGGAAGTGGCGAGTTCCCAGCTGGCTGGGCCGATCTGCTGCCGGCATTGAACCGGCAGCCGCAGGACCTGACGATCAGCAAGCGGACGCCGGGCGCCTTCACCGATACCGAGCTGGAGCGGCTGCTCAAGACGCGCGGCGTCACGCAGGTCGTCATCGCCGGCGTCGCCACCAGCAACGGTGTCGAGGCGACCGCCCGCCACGCCTATGAGCTGGGGTTCAACGTCACCTTCGCCATCGACGCCATGACCGACCTCGATCCCGAGGTCCATGCCAACAGCCTCACGCGGATTTTTCCGAAGCTGGGTGAAACCGGCACCACGCGGGCGATCTTGGATCTGCTCGAACAGAGGCGCGCCTGACCATGGACTGGCTTCATGATGCTTCCTACTTCTTCGGCGGCGCCGTTCTCACCAATGCCGTGCCGCATTTCGTCAGCGGCGTGATGGGACGGCCGTTTCAAAGCCCCTTTGCCAAACCGTCCGGCCAGGGGCTGTCCTCCTCGGCGGTCAATGTGCTGTGGGGCTGGTTCAATCTGGCCGTCGCCTACCTGCTCATCTGTCGGGTCGGCACGTTCGATCTGCGCTCGACCGAACCGGTGGTCGCTCTCGGCTTGGGCGTTCTGCTCTTCGGTGTGGTGACGGCGCGGCTGTTTGGGCGGTTCCACGGCGGCAACGCGCCCGGGGCGGCGTGAGCGCTCCGGTGACAGGCACCTTCCGCTCGCTGCGCGGTTTCAATTATCGGGTCTGGGCCGGGGGCGCGATCGTCTCCAATATCGGCACCTGGATGCAGCGCGTCGCCCAGGATTGGCTCGTGCTCACCCAGCTGACCCACCATAACGCGACCGCCGTCGGCCTGGTCATGGCGCTCCAGTTCGGCCCCCATCTGCTGCTGCTGCCCCTGACCGGCTTTGCCGCCGATCATCTCGACCGGCGCAAGCTGCTGCTCGCCACCCAGGCGGCGCTCGGAACGCTCGCGCTCGGGCTGGGCATCCTCACGGTCGGCGGCTGGGTCGAGCTGTGGCACGTGTATGTGTTCGCGTTTCTGCTCGGCAGCGTCACCGCGTTCGACGCCCCGGCGCGTCAGACCTTCGTCTCGGCGTTGGTGGGCGAGGCCGATCTGTCGAACGCGGTGGCGCTGAATTCCACCTCGTTCAATGCCGCGCGGATGATCGGTCCGGCCATCGCCGGCCTGCTGATCGCCTCGGTCGGGTCCGGCTGGGTGTTCGTGATCAACGGAGCCTCGTTCGCGGCCGTGCTCTGCTCGCTGTGCCTGCTGCGTGTCGGCGAGCTGCATGGCGGCGACCGCGCCGTCCGCACCCGCGGCAGCCTGGTCGAAGGGTTCCGCTATGTCTGGCAGCGCCCGGACCTGAAGGCGATCCTGATCATGCTGTTCCTGATCGGCACGTTCGGGCTCAATTTCCCGATTTTCATTTCGACCATGTCGGTCACTGTGTTTCACGCCGGTGCCGGCCAATATGGCTTGCTGACCTCGATCATGGCGATCGGGACCATCGCCGGCGCGCTGCTCGCCGCAGGACGGGAAAAGCCCCATATCGCGCTGCTCTGCCCGGGTGCCGCCCTGTTCGGCCTCGGCTGCGCGCTGGCTGCGATCATGCCCAACTACTGGCTATTCGGCCTGGCGCTCGTCGTCATCGGCGTGTCCGCGCTGACCTTCACCAACTCGACCAACAGCCTGGTGCAGCTGTCGACCGCGCCCGCCATGCGCGGCCGCGTGATGGCGATCCGACTCGCCATCGCCTTGGGCGGCACGCCCATCGGCGCGCCGATCGTCGGCTGGGTCGCCGACCGGTTCGGCCCGCGCTGGGCCCTGGGCGTCGGTGCCGCCGCGGGCTTTGCCGCAGCCCTTGTCGGGCTGCATTACCTGGCGAAACACCGCCAGTTGCGGGTGCGGGTCGATGCGGGACGCCTGCGCTTCAGCCTCGATGGGATCGTGCCGGTTTCGCCTCAGACCGGCGGATAATACTGCGGCGCCTCGCGGCGGTCGGCCATGCCGTAGTCGCGGATGACGCGGATCTCGCGATGACGCAACGGATCATCCGGCGGCGATGGCGCCCTCTCCCGCCAGGCGGCGAGCCGCAGCTGTTTGCCGGGATTATAGAGGCTGTCGAACAGCTCCTGGTCGATCTGCCCCGGCCCGGGCGCGGCCAGGGCTTCGATCGGGCCTTCGCTGATCGTCACCCGCTTCGCCGCGCCGACCTCGGTCGCGTCGAGCCGCTGGCAGCATAGCGCCTGGCCGTCGGGGACATGGGTATCCGCGACGATCTCGCCGACGCGCAGATGATAATCCTCGAACACCTCGAACCGGCCCTGCTGCTGCACCTGATGGTGCAAGGCCAGGGTGCGCCAGCGAATCACGGCCTTCTCGTCACGCCAGGTCGACAGCGACAGCAGGCGGCCCGGGGTGCGCCGGCTGGCGAAGCGCTCATTGTCGATGAAGCCGTCGATCTGTTCGACCTCCGGCTTCAGCAGCTTGGCCAGTGCCAGATATTCATCCCAGCGCTCGGGCTTGGGCTGGACCTCGAAGATCACGGCGAACACGGCGGTTCTCCCCCTGTTTTCGGCGACCCGGTCGTGACCTCGTCGGTCATCGACAGAAATGTTTCCGTCTCGCGGTAGAGCGCATAGCGGCTCGCTTCCAGATGCATCAGATGGGTGCCGCGGCTGATCTTGATGTCGCGCTTGATCGGCGATGCCGTCAGATTGTCGAACAGCCAACGCGCGTCCTGGTCGGTGCACAACCCGTCCCATTCGCCCCGGATGATGGCGATGGGGGCGCGGATCAAGGCCGGATCATAGGCGAGCGCACCGGCCCAGGCGTCGTAGATGTCCTGGAACGCGCCGCTCGGCACCTTGACCGCGGCGGGCGTGCGCGTCCGGCTCGCGGCATCGATATCCAGATAGCGCTCGCCCCACTCCGCGAAATGGCGGCGCAGCAGGACGGGCGGTTCGCCCGACGGAACCGTCTCGGTAAAGCGATCCCATTGATCCTTGAGCGAGATCAGCCGCCATCCTGGCAGTTGGACCGCGTCCGCCGCCGGATCGCGCCGGGCGATCGGGCCGAAGAACACCATCCGGTCGATCTGGTCGGGGCAGCGGCCGGCGAACAGGCCGGCGACGATGGTGCCCCAGGAATGGCCGATCAGCGAGATCCGCTCGATGCCGTGCCGATCGCAGATGAAGCGGACGGCCGCTTCGAGCTGCCGGCTGGCGTCCGGGGCCCGTCCCAGCGGCGCCATGCCGTCCGGTGCCTGATCGAATTCGGGATAGAGATCGGAGAATTGGCCGAAGCCGTGGAAATCCAGCGCCCAGACATGGAAGCCGGCGGCGCAGAGCTCGTCGCGCCAGGATCGCCCGTCGAAGCGATGGGCGATCGACAGAGCGGAGGGAAACGTGCCGCCATGGACATAGAGCACGACGCGGTTCGACGGGACGGCCGGCGGCAGATGGCGCAGAAACAGCGATCGTCCGGGATGCGGGCCGGCGATGCGCTCATGGCGTTCGCGCGGATCCAGTTGGGCCGTGTTGGGCAGCATGGAGAGGCTCCTTCGATCGGTTCAGCGTCCCCGTTAGATCGTGCTGCCGGCCTGGCTTATCGAACCCGATCGCTTCGTCCGCGGACGAACTATCCGCCGTCTCCGATGGTTGCGACGCAATCGATCTCGATGTCGAACGGTCCTGGCCAGGCGGCGACGCAGATGAAGATGCGTGCCGGCGGGTCGACCGGGAAATAGCGGGCGTAGATCTCGTTGATGACGGCGAATTTCTCGACGCTGGTGCAATAGACATTGCATTTCAGCACGTTGCGCATCGAGGTTCCGGCCGCTTCCAGGCAGAGGCGCATCTGGTCCAGCACCAGCTCGGTCTGGCGCTCGATGGGGACCGGCAGGATCTCGCCGGTCGCCGGATCGAACGGCGGCAGACCGGAGACATAGACTGTGTCGCCGGCGCGGATGACCGGCACGATCGGTGCCCGCCACCGGTCCAGGTAGGTCGAGATCGGTTCGACCCGAAAGCCCCGGCGCGGGCGGGATGAGATCTGCATGGGGAGGGTCCTTCCGGTCGATGACGCTCCCCTGTAGATCGGCCTGTCGGCCCCGCTTGTCGAACCCGATCGCTTCGTCCGCGGCCGAACTGTCCGGTCAGAACCCGGCGCGGCTGTCGCTGCGCGCGATGCGCGACAGCAGGTAATCGACCTCGGTCTTGGCCTTGGCGCTCAAGGCCGAGCCGGGCTTGCGCTGGGCGTCCGATGCGATGGCGCCACGCTTCTGCAGGACATATTTGCGCACGGCCAGGCCCACGCCCTGCTGCTGCTCGTAGCGCACCAGCGGCAGATGGGCGTCGAACAGATCATGCGCGGCGTCGCGTTGGCCGTCCTGCTGCAGGCGCACGACATCGACCAGCATGTCGGGAAAGGCATAGCCGGTCATGGCGCCGTCGGCGCCGCGCTCCATCTCGAAATCCAGGAACAGCCCGCCATTGCCGCACAGGATCGAGATCGGCTTCAGCGAGCCGTCCTTCTGGAAGCCGCGCAGCGTCGAGATCTTTTCCAGGCCGGGCCAGTCCTCGTGCTTCAGCATCACGCAGGAGGCATGGTCCTGCACGATCTGGCGGATGACCTTGGGCGTCATGACCACGGTCAGGGTCAGGGGGTAATCCTGGATCACGAACGGAATGTCGCCGCCGATCGCCTCGACCGCCTGGGCGTAATAGGTCGTGATCTGATCGTCGGTCCGGAGCGATGGCGGCGGTGCGATCATGACACCGGCGGCGCCCAGATCCATGGCACCGCGGGCGAGCGAGCGCATCGCGGCGAAGCCCGGGGCCGACACGCCGACGATGACCGGCAGTTTGGTCCGGTTCACGACCTGGCGGGTGATGCCCAGCGCCTCTTCCAGATCCAGCTTGGGCGCCTCGCCCATGATGCCGAGGATGGTGAGGCCCGTGGCGCCGCAGTCGACATAGAAATCGGTCATGCGGTCGACCGAGGCGGTATCGACCCGGCCATCCGGGTGGAACGGCGTCACGGCAATGGGATAGACGCCTTGGGCGGTCGCGTCGAGGCGCATGGGAATTCTCCTTGTCAGTTCGGGCGCGCCGGCGGTGCGACCCGGGTGAGATAGTCGGTCTTGCTGAATTGCATGTGCTCGACGCACAGCTGGGCCAGGGCCCAGCTGTCGCGGTCGCGCAGCAGTTCGATCATCATGTCATGCTGCTGACGCGACACTTTGAGCCCGGCCGGATCGGCCAGGTTCTTGGCCCGCATCGGCAGGGTCAGGCCCATGTAGTCCTGCAGCGCGCGGACCAGATACGGGTTGCCGCAGGCCGAGAACAGCGCGATATGGAAGGCGTCGTTGGTGTCGTGGATGCCGCGCAGGTCGCCCTCGTCGGCATGGCGGCAATAGCGCGCCTGGATCCGGCTCAACCGGTCGATCAGGTCGCCCGGCGCCGGCAGCGGGATCATCAGGGCGGCCTGCCGCGTCAGCAGCTCGCGCACTTCGTAGATCTGCCGGACTTCCTCGGCCGAATAGGAACAGACCGTGGCGCCGATGTTCTTTTCGCGCCGCACGACGCCGGTCCGCTCCAGATGGACCAGCGCCTGGCGGATGAAATGCCGGGTGGCGCCATAGCGCGCCATCAGCGCGTCCTCGACCAGCCGCGCGCCGGGCGCGAAGCGGCCGAAGATGATGTCTTCCTCGAGCCGCTTCAGGATCTCGTCCTGTTCGTCGCGACGGCTCGCTGCCGGCTCGATATGCCCGTTCATCGCTGCATCCATCCGGCTAGACGACAGCAATCCCGGGCCGGACGCAAGCGCCGGAGCGCCGCACTCACGGCTGCGTGCCCGGGATGGCACGGCCGGTCTCGGCGTCGAACAGATAGGCGGATCGGGCGGCAAAGAACAGGTCGACCGTCTCGCCGGGCGTGACGCGAATGTCGCGCGGCAGGCGCGCGGTGCAATCGATGCCGCCGTCGGTCTCGATCGCGAGCAGGGTTTCCGCCCCCAGCGGCTCGACCGCGAAGGCCCGGCCGCGCAGGCGGCCCGGCGCCGGATCGCCGCACAGCGCTCGGTCCAGATGCAGATCCTCGGCCCGGACGCCCAGGATGATCGGCCGCCCGGCGGATGGTGCCAATACCGCAACGTCCCAGCGGGTGAGCGGCGTCTGGATCGTCGGGCTGTCGATCCGATAGATCGCGTCCGCCTCCAGCAGCGGCTGGGTGAACAGGTTCATCGGCGGCGAGCCCAGGAAGCGGGCGACGAACGTATCGGCCGGCTGCCAATAGACCTCGAGCGGGGCGCCGATCTGGGCGACGCGGCCGTTGTTCATGACGCAGATCCGCGTGCCCATGGTCATGGCCTCGACCTGATCGTGCGTCACATAGATCATGGTGGAACCGAGCCGGCGATGCTGCTTGATCAACTCGTTGCGCGTATTGACCCGGAGCGAGGCGTCGAGGTTCGACAGCGGCTCGTCGAACAGGAAGACCATCGGTTCGCGCACCATGGCCCGGCCGAGCGCCACGCGCTGGCGCTGGCCGCCCGAGAGCGCGGCGGGCTTGCGCGCCAGCAGCGCCGTGAGGCCCAGCATCCGGGCGGCATCGGCGACGCGCCGGTCGATCTCGGCCCGGTCGATCCGGCGACGGCGTAGTCCGAAAGCCAGATTGTCGGCCACGCTCATGTGGGGATAGAGCGCGTAGGACTGGAACACCATGGCGATGTCCCGGTCCTTGGCCGGCACATTGTTGACGAGCGTGCCGTCGATCGAGAGCTGGCCCGAACTGATCGTCTCCAGCCCGGCGATCATGCGCAGGGTCGTCGATTTGCCGCAGCCGGACGGGCCCAGCAGCACCATGAACTCGCCGTCGGCCACGGTCAGGTCGACCTGATCGACCACCGTGAGCGCGCCGTAGCGTTTGCAAAGCTGATCGAGCCGTACCACTGCCATCCCGCGTTTTCCCGCCTACTTGATCGCGCCGGCCGTCATGCCGCGAATGAGTTTTTCCGAGAAGAAGACATAGACGAGTATGACGGGCACGACCGAGATCATCACCCCGGTCGCGATCATGCCGATGTCCTGGAAATGGTCGCCCATGAAGGCGCGGATGCCGATCGGCAGCGTGCGCTTCTCAGGGTCCGTGATCAGCACGACCGCGAACAGGAACTCGTTCCACAGCTGGATGAAGTTCAGGATCAGCGTGGTTGCGATCGCCGGCATGCCGAGCGGCAGCACGATGCGGATGAAAATCTCCAGATCGCCGTAGCCGTCCATCTTGGCCGCGTCGAACAGGTCCTGGGGAATGCGGGCGAAGAAGCTTTCCAGCAGGTAGATCGTCAGCGGCAGCTGCAGCGAGATATAGACCAGCATCAGGCCGAACAGGCTGTTGTACAGGTCGTAATCGACCAGGATCTGGTAGAGCGAGATCAGCGTGATCTGCGGCGGAAAGATGATCGAGGAAAACAGGATGCCGTAGATCAGCCGATTGCCCGGAAACCGGTAGCGTGCCAGCGCATGGGCGGCAGCGGACCCGACCAAGGTCACGATCGCAACGGCACCGACCACGACGATCGTCGAGTTCCAGAAATAGGTCGCGAAATCCGAATCGACCCAGGCGATGCGGAACTGCTCCCAATGGAACGGGTGCGGCCAGGCATAGTGATCCAGGCTGATCTCGTTCGTGGTCCGGACCGACATGGTCGCGAGCCACAGAAACGGCGCCGCCGTGTAGATCGTATAGAGGCCGATGACCAGGGCGAGCGCGCTCCGGCCCAATCCACGACGCAGGGCGATGGCGGCCATCAATACTCCAGCCGCTCGGTCGAGCGCAGCAGGCGGTTGAGGATGACGACCGCGGCGCAGACGACGCAGAACCAGACCGTCGCGATCGCCGACGGGTAGCCCAGGTCGAAGCTGTTCCAATTGAACGCGCGCTTATAGACGTAGGTCGATACGGTTTCCGTCGCCCAGAGCGGCCCACCGCCGGTCATGATCCAGACCAGGTCGAAGATCTTCATCTTGCCGATGAAGGCCAGGATATAGAGGTTGAGCAGGGTCGGCCGCAGCATCGGCACGATGATGTAGCGCAGCTTGGCGCCCCAGCCGCAATTGTCGAGCTCGGCCGCTTCCAGCACCTCGCCCGGCAGCGAATGGATGGCGGCCAGGCACACCACCATGTTGAATCCCGCCCATTTCCAGGCATGGGTCACGATCAGCGCGCCCAGCGCCAGATTGGGCGAACCCAGCCAGGACGAGGCGAGCGACCCCAGCCCGACCGCGCGCAACGCCAGGTTCACGATGCCCCAGTCGTAGTTATAGATCCACATCCACAGGATCGCGACGACGACATAGGACAGCAGCACCGGCGTGAACCAGGCGACCCGCAGGAACCGGGCGAACGGCACGCCGGCATAGAGTGCGACCGCGAGCAGCAGCCCGGTCGAGACATCCAGGATCGGGGCCACGAACGACCAGATCGCGGTGTTGCGGACCGCGATCCAGAAGGTCTCGTCCGACATCAGGTCGCGATAGTTCGACAGGCCGACGAAGCTGACGTCCGAGCCGTCGATGGTGAAGAAACTGTCCCAGATCGTCCGGAACGCCGGATAGGCCGTCATCGCGCCATAGACGACGAGCGCCGGCACCAGGAAGATCAGCAGGATCGGCCAGCTCGTCCGGCGCGGATCCGCCATCGAGCCGGCGGACGGCACGCTTGTCCGGCGCGCCGCCGCCGCTTCGTTCCGATCGACCGCCTGGGACATGGCCCGCGTCAGCTCTTCAGGCAGGCGGCGTCCATCTTGTCGGCCGCCTCCGGGATGCTCAGCAAGCCGGCCGGAAAGGCGTTGTTCATGACCTGGGTATAGGTCTCGGCGCATTTGCCGCGGTAATACAGCAGCGGCGTGCCGAAGAAGAATTTCGCGCCCTTGTCGCGCTCGTTCAGCTCGGTGAAATAGGCGGCATGTGCGCTTTTGATCTTGCTGCTATCCGACTTGACGCCGGTCTGCAGCGAGACCTGCTCCATCCATTTCGTGCCGTTCTCCACCGTCGCCATCGACTTCAGCAGGGCGCCGGCGCATTCCTTGTTCTTGCTCTTGGCATAGATGACGAAGCTGCCGCCGATCGCGAGCGTCTTGCACTCGGGGCATTTGCCGCCGTCCATCGCCGGGAACTGCATGATGCCGAGCGGAAAATTCGTCGGCATGCCGCCGCTCTCGGGCGCCGCGAAGGCGCGGCCGGTGAACCAGCTCGGGTCCGGAAAGGTGAGAGCCCCCGGCGTGTTGTAGAAATAGAAATGGGATTCGCCGAGCTTGAGCGTCGAGAAGCTTTTCGGATAGGCGCCGGCATCGACCAGGCCCTTGTACCAGGTCATGACATCGACGATGCGCGGGTCCTTGAACGACAGCGCGCCATTGAGCAGCTTGCCGTAATCGTCCGAACCCAGCTTGCGCAGCAGCGCTTCGAACAGCACCAGGCCGCCCGGGAACGGCCGGTCGCCGACGCCTTCGGCGATCGGCGTGATGCCGGCGGCGGCGCCCTTCTTGACCAGATCGGTGAAGCCGGACTGGCTCAGCTGGAACGAGGCCGGCACATCGACGCCGACTTTCTTGACCAGATCCTTGTTGTAATAGAGCTCGACCGTATAGGCCTCGACCGGCAGGCCGTAGAGTTTGCCCTTCAGGGTCCAGGCGGGCTTTGCCCAATCCTCGACGCCGGCCATGTCGATATAGCTGTCGAGCGGCTCCAGGAAGCCGCCGGTCATGAACTCCGGCTCGTCCGGCTCCATGTAGAAGATGTCCGGTGCCTGGCCGGTCCGCACCGCCGACTTGGCCTGGGTGTAGATGTCGGCCTTCGGGATGAAGTTGAGCTTGACCGTGCATTGCTTGTCGGCGGCCTCGAACTCATGGACGCGGTCCGCGACCCATTGCTTCTTGGCCGGCTCGTCCGGCCAGTTGCTCCACATCGTGATCTGCGTCGCGTCCGCCGCACGGGCGGTGCCCGCCAGGCCCGCGACCGCGGCGATCAGCACGGCCAACCGGCCGAATTTCTGCAGGCCCATGACGTCCTCCCCGATTTATTATTATTGGGTGATCTCGGCATGGCGACGCCGGATTGTCAATAATCTATCGGGTATGGCTCGAAACTAACCGATATGGACCGGTATAATTGACAATATGGCGGCCATACCTATGGTAGGCTGACACCGACGATCAGGTGTCGGGACGAGGGAACGAGAATGGCCAAGGGACTGCGCAAGGGATTGACCAGCTATGGCGACGCGGGTTTCTCGCTGTTCCTGCGCAAGGCGTTCATCAAGGCCATGGGCTATTCCGACGATGCGCTGGAACGGCCGATCGTCGGCATCACCAACACTTACAGCGACTACAACCCGTGCCACGGCAACGTGCCGGTGCTGATCGAGGCGGTGAAGCGCGGCGTCATGCTGGCCGGCGGCATGCCGATGGTGTTTCCCACCATCTCGATCCACGAGAGCTTCGCGCACCCGACCTCGATGTATCTGCGCAACCTGATGGCGATGGATACCGAAGAGATGCTGCGCGCCCAGCCGATGGACGCGATCGTCCTGATCGGCGGCTGCGACAAGACGTTGCCGGCCCAGATCATGGGCGCGGTCAGCGTCGATCTGCCGACCGTGGTGGTCCCGGTCGGCCCGATGGTCGTCGGCCATCACAAGGGCGAGGTGCTGGGCGCCTGCACCGACTGCCGCCGGCTGTGGAGCGCGCATCGCGCCGGCGAGATCGATGCCGCCGAGATCGAAATCGTCAATGAACGGCTCGCGCCCTCGGTCGGCACCTGCATGGTCATGGGCACGGCGAGCACCATGGCCTGCATAACGGAGGCGCTCGGCCTGTCGCTGCCGATGAGCGCCACCATTCCGGCGCCCCATGCCGAGCGCGTGCGGCTGGCCGAGGCGAGCGGCAAGCGCGCCGCCGAAATGGCGATCTCCGGCAGCCCGCGGCCGAGCGAGATCCTGACACCCGCCGCCTTCCGCAACGCCGCGATCGTCATGCAGGCGATCGGCGGCTCGACCAACGGCCTCATTCATCTGACCGCGATCGCCAACCGGACCGAGCATGCTTTGGACCTCGCCGAATTCGACCAGATCGGCCGCGACGTGCCGGTGCTGGTCGATCTGAAGCCGTCGGGCGCGCATTACATGGAGCATTTCCACCATGCCGGCGGCTTGCCGCGCCTGCTGATGCAGCTGGGCGACCTGCTCGATCTCGATGCCATGACCGTCGGCGGCAACAGCCTGCGCGAGATCGCGGCGGCGGCCGAGATCGTGCCGGGCCAGGACGTGATCCGCTCGGTCGAGCATCCGATCAAGCCGGAAGGCTCGATGGCCGTGCTCTACGGCAATCTCGCCCCCCGCGGCGCGCTGATCAAGCATGCCGCCGCCTCGCCCAATCTGCTGCAGCACACCGGCCGCGCCGTGGTGTTCGAATCGGTCGAGGACATGGCCGCCCGCATCGATGCGCCCGACCTGGACGTCGCGGCCGACGACGTGCTGGTGCTGCGCAACACCGGCCCGCGCGGGGCGCCCGGCATGCCGGAGGCGGGCTACCTGCCGATTCCGAAGAAGCTCGGCCGCCAGGGCGTGAAGGACATGGTGCGCATTTCCGACGCGCGCATGAGCGGCACCGCGTTCGGCACGATCGTGCTGCATATCACGCCGGAGTCGGCCGTGGGCGGCCCGCTCGCCTTGATCCAGAACGGCGACAGGATCCGGCTCGACACCGCCGGCCGGCGCATCGATCTGCTGGTCGACGCGGCCGAGATGGACCGGCGCCGCGCCGCGCTGCCGGTCGTGCCGCCGCCGGCCTGGACCCGGCGCGGCTATGCCCGCTTGTTCTACAAGAGCATCCTGCAGGCCGACGAAGGCTGCGATTTCGATTTCCTGGTCGGTTCGGACGAGCTCTGAGTTCAGCCGCCCAGGCCGTAGACCCGGCGGGCGAAGGCGGCGATGGCGTCGCTCATCGCTGCCGGCTGTTCCGGCGCCAGCGCGTGGCCGGCGTGCGGCACGACCAGGATGGTGACCCGGTCGCCCAGCATCGATTTCATCACGTTGGAAAAGCGCCGCGGCGCCACGGTGTCGTCCGCGCCCTGCAGATCGAGGATCGGCGCCTTGCCGGCGGCGAAATATTCGTCGACCGGGGTCACGTCGCGTGCGTGCCCCTCCATCGCCAGCACGGCTGGATACCAGCCGCCGAGCCAAACCCTCGGATCGTTGCCGGGGGCGAAGAAGGCGAGGCGCAGATAATCGAGCCGTTGCGCCTCGGGCAGAGTCAGGTCGCCGGCGCCGTCGATCGCCCGGCGGATATCGGCGCCGATCGGCGGCTCGGTCGAGCCGGGCGGCACCTTGCCGGCGGAGGCCGCCGCCATCACGATGCCCCGCACCAGATCGGGACGGTCGGTCGCCAGCATGCGCACGACGAAATTGCCGAAGGCATGGCCGACCAGCACGGCGGGGCCCTGATGCTCATGAGCGACGACACTGGCGAGGTCGCCGGCGAGATCATGGAGCGTCAACCCGCTCATCGGACCCCGGCTTTTGCCGATGCCGCGCGGCTCCGGCCGCACCACGCGGAAGCCGTTTGCCGCCAGCCGGGCCGCCACCGCATCATAGTCGCGCGCCGACCGGCCGAGCGACGGGTAGAACACCACCAGCGGCCCGTGACCCTGGGCCAAGACCTCGATCTGCACGCCGTCATGGCTGACGATCTCGTGCTTGACCGGCGCGGGGCCGGCCAATGCCGCTGCGGGCAGCCAGGCGACGAGCCCGATCAGGGCGAAGCGGAATTTCGGGTGCATGGGCCAGTTCCTGCGGTCTCTCGTTTTCGGCGGCAAGCTCACCAGAAGGCGGCAGCGCCGACCAAAACTTTCGCGCGATGACGGGCGATGCCGTTACGGCATGGTTCCAGGCTGGGCCTCCAGTTGCGGCGATCCGGCACGGGTCCGCCGTCGGCCCCGCCGCGCACGGCAGGTGACAAGCTGGCCGCCGCTTTCGATACTGGCCGGAACAGGAACGCCGAGGCGGCGCGAGCGGGGAGGAAGATCGGATGTCGACCAGGATGTGCCAGGGAGCGCTGTGTGCGGCCCTGCTTGCCGCGATGCTGGCGCTGCCCGCCGCGGCGGACGAGGCGGCGCCCGGGCCGCTGATCATCGACCGGCAGGGCAGCTTCTTCGTCGGCGGCCATGACGTGCATTCCGACACGCTCTCGACCCTGCCGGCCTATGCGCCCGCCGGCACCATCACGGTCGATCAGATGTATGTGCATTATCAGATCCCGGTCGGGGCGGCCCCTGTGCCGATCACCTTCATCCATGGCTGCTGCCTGACCGGCAAGACCTGGGAAACCACGCCGGACGGCCGGATGGGCTGGGATGAATATTTCGTGCGCAAGGGCTATCCGACCTATGTGATCGACCAGGCCGGGCGCGGACGCTCGGCCGCCGATCCCTCGGCGATCGACAGCGTCAAGTTGGGAAAAACGTCGGCCGATCAGCTGCCGGCGGTGTTTTCGGCCGGACACGAACCCGCCTGGGCGATTTTCCGCTTCGGTCCGGAATATCCCAAGGTGTTTCCGGGCATGCAATTCCCGCTCGATGCCCAAGCCGAGTTCTGGAAGCAGATGGTGCCGGATTGGAGCGCCGCGCTGCCGACGCCCAACCCGACCGTGCCCGCGCTGTCGGCGCTGGCGATCAAGCTCGGCCGGACCGTTTTGATCAGCCATTCCCAATCGGGCGTCTACCCGTTCCAGACCGCGGCGCTCAACACCCAGGGCATCGCCGGCATCGTCGCGATCGAACCCGGCGCCTGCCCAGCCGTGACCGACGACATGACTCCCTTCACCAAGATGCCGATCCTGGTGCTGTTCGGCGACTACGTCGACCTGTCGCCGCGCTGGGCGCCGCGGCTCAAGCAATGCAAGGCCTTCGTCGAGACGGCGAACAAGGCGGGCGGCAAGGCCGAACTGGTCGAATTGCCGACGATCGGCATTCACGGCAATTCGCACATGCTGATGCAGGACCGGAACAGCCTGGTGATCGCCGATTGGCTCTCGAACTGGATCGAGGCCCACGTCAAGATCTGACCCGAGGCCATTGAGACGAGGTGGGGGATGCTGACGATCCGGCCGGCCGCCCCGAGCGACGCAGCGGCGATCATGGGCGTGCGGCGGGAAGCGATTCTGTCGAAGGCCGGGACCCACTACGATCCGGCCGGCGTGACGGCCTGGCTCGGCACGGACACCCGGGATCGCCTCGTGCGCATCGAGCGGGAGATCGCGGACCCCGCCATGATCGTGCTGGTCGCCGAGGCCGGAGACGATCTGATCGGCTTCGCGATGGCAGTCCCGGCGCAGCATGAATTGCGCGCGCTCTATGTCCGGCCCAACCCGATCGGCCAGGTCGGACGCGCGCTGCTGGCGGCGCTGGAGGCGCAGGCCTTCGAGGCGGCCGACTTTCTCGTCTGCGACGCCTCGCTCAACGCCGAGCACTTTTATGCGGCGAACGGCTATGTGGAGGAAAGCCGCAAGGACCACGTGTCGATCCCCGGCGGCGTGGTTTCCGGCATGGTCCAGATGAGGAAGCCTCGTCCGAGCGGTTTATAGCCAGGCGCCGCTCATGGCTCCACGCGCAGGAGCAGGAAGCGCTTCTGCCCGGTCAGCCGCGAAAATGTCGCGGCGGTTTCGTAGATCTGCTCGACGCCGGGGTGATAGGAAATGCCGAGAATGCCTTGGTTGGCGCCGTTCGCATCGCCATAGGGCAGGCAGAGCCGCTGACCGGGGCCGGCGTTGGTCCCGGCATAGTCGAGCGCGCCCACGGCATGGCAGCAGGCCGGTCCGCCGAGGACGGCCGCAAACTCTTCCCGGATTTCCTGGGCGTAGGCCTTGTGGTAGAGCTCGTCCAGCGTCTTGCCCCGGGTCGTGACCCGGACCATCCGGGCGATCTGCTCGCCCGCCAGCCGCAGACGGGCGTCGCCGTTGCCATCGATCCGCCAGGCCCAGACGTTGGGCAGCAAGCCGGGGATCTCTTCGGGCAGAATATCGCGCCACCGCGGCATCAAGCGGGCGCCGCGCCAGCGCACCCAATGATCGAACAGCTGGATCAGGTTCGGGTTGTTCAGTGAATCTCGAAATTCCAGATCCATAAAGGCCCTGCTCTGCCCCGCGCGTGGCGCGATCGCCGCAGAAGCAGTCTACACCCGTCGATCCCGGCACCGGAATCGAAAGATTACGGCCTCGGTAGGCCGGGCGCTACCCCGGCGCGCCGTCGATCGTCAGGATCGTCCCCGTCGTATAGCCCGACCGGCTCGACGCCAGGAAGGCCACCGCGTTGGCGATCTCCTCCGGATGGGCCGGGCGGCCGAAGGTCATCGGCTTGTAGAACTCCTGCCAGCGCGCTTCGTCGTCGAATTCGCGCACGGCGCGGGCGCGCAGCAGCATTTCGATCCGGCCGGTCGCGACCGGGCCCGGGTTGATGCCGACCACGCGCATGCCGTCGGTCTTGGCCTGCTTGGCGAGCGCCTTGGTGAAGGCCATCAGCGCGGCGTTGCCGGCGACGCCGGCGATATAGTTCGGATCGAGCCATTCGGCGGCGGCGCCGATGATATTGACCACGACGCCCCGGCGTTCCTTCAAATTCGGATAGAGCGCGCGGGTCAGGCTGATGAAGCCGAAGATCTTCAGGTCCCAGGCCATGCGCCATTTGTCGTTGTCGACGGCCAGCAGATTGCCGGGCGGAATGGCGCCGGCATTGTTGACCAGGATGTCGAGCGGGCCGGCCTCGGCCGCGACGCGCTCGACCTCGGCCTGGGTCGAGAGATCGGCCGCGAGGGTCTGGACCGCGACCTGGTGGCGGGCACGGATGTCATCGGCGGCGGCGGCCAGGTTGGCCGGATCGCGCGCGACCAGGACCAGGTCGCAGCCTTCCTCGGCCAGCAGCAGGGACGTGGCCTTGCCGATACCTTTGGACGCGCCGGTGATCAGGACGCGCTTGCCGGACAGGTTCAGATCCATTTTCACCCTCGTGCTTCGATGCGTGGCCCATCAGCGTTACCGCGGGCCGGCTCGGCAAGACGCCATCCGGTCGCAGGGTCCTGTTATTGCGCCCGCTGCTGCTGCCAGCGCAGTAGATAGACCTGCAGCCGCCAGATCAGCGCCGACAGGATGACGCCGACGATCATCAGGATGATGACCGCGACCATCATGCCCGACGCCTCGCCGCGCGCCTCGGATTCGATGATCAGGCGGCCGATGCCGTGCTCCGCGCCGATGAACTCGCCGACGATGACCCCGATCAGCGCGAACGAGATCGCCGGCGTCAGCGAGGCGAACACCCAGGCCATGGTCGACGGGATGACCACGCTGCGGGTGATCTGCCATTCGCTGGCGCCCAGCAGGCGCGCGGCATTGATATAGCCCTCATCGACCGAGCGGGCGCCGGCGAAGGTGTTGTAGAACACCAGGAACACCACGACGATCCAGGAGGTCACGATCTTGGAGCTGTCGCCGATGCCGAAGGCCAGCACGATGATCGGCGCCAGCGCGATGCGCGGGATCGAGTTCACCGCGGTGATGAACGGCTGGAAGATCGCGCTCAACCGGTCCGACCGGCCCAGCACCAGCCCCAGGACGAAGCCGCTCGACACGCCGGTCAGGAAGCCGAAAAACGTGTTCTTGAGCGTGACCCAGGTCGCGAACCACAGGTTATTGTCGAACTTGACCATGCAGCGGCCGAACGCGCCGTCGCCCCAGCCGTTCCAGGCACCGAGACCGGTCTTGAAACAGCCCAGCACCAGGAACTGGTCCCAGATCTCGGTCGGCTTCGACACGAAATAGGGGTCGAGCAGATCCGGGATGAGCCAGGGCACCCTGGCGTGCAGGTCGAAGCCCCATTGCCACAGCGCCAGCACGGCGAAGCAGATCAGCGCCTGCCAGGCGAGCGTGCCGGGATGACGGCCGCTCATGGCTGGCGTCCCTTGATGAATTCCTCGCCGAGCGAGTGCCAGATATGGCTGAAAAGCTCGGCATAATGCGGCGTTTCGCGCAGGGTGACCGCGTCGCGCGGGCGCGGCAGATCGACCGTGAACATCTCCTTGATTCGGCCGGGCCGGGCCGAGAACAGGATGATCCGGTCGGCCAGCGTCAGCGCCTCGCTCAGATCGTGGGTCACGAACAAAACGGTCTGCTTTTCCCGGTCCCAGATCTTCAGCAGCACGTCATGCATGTCGATCTTGGTGTGGGTATCGAGCGCGCCGAACGGCTCGTCCATCAGCAGGATCTGCGGCTCGACCACCAGCGTGCGCATCAACGCGGCGCGCTGGCGCATGCCGCCCGACAGCGACGAGGGGTAGGCGTCGGCGAAATCGCGCAAGCCCGCCTGGTCGAGGCAGGTCGCGACCCGCTGCGCGCGTTCCGCCTTGGACACGCCGGCCAGCTCCAACCCATAGCCGATATTGTCGGCGACGGTCCGCCAGGGGAACAGAGTGTCCTTCTGGAAGACATAACCCACCTGGGGGCTGGCCTTGTTCGGCACCGTGCGCACGCCGTCGATCAGGATCTCGCCGCTGCTGGGCTTCAGCAGCGTCGCGATCATGTTCAGCACCGTGCTCTTGCCGGACCCGGACGGGCCCAGCAAGGCCACGAACTCGCCCTTGGCGATGCTGAAGGAGACGTTCTTGACCGCCTCCAGCACCGTGCCGCCCAGCTTGAACGACTTGCCCAATCCCTGCACCGCGACCCGCGTCTGGGCCGGTTCCGCCGCGACGGCTCTCACGCCCAAATCCCGCGCCCTATCCGGCCGGGTTCGCTTGCTTCGCCGCGAGCGCGAAGCTGGAATCGATGATCTCGGCCATCGGGATCGGTTTGATGCCGGTCAATTCGCGGAACCAGACTTTCGACCCGCGCTCGTAGGCGGCCTGGTCGATCTCGCCGGTATAGTCGAACATATCCTTCATCTGCGCGATGTCGGCCGAGGTGCCTTCCCGCGACGTGCTGCCGAGATAGGGTTCGCTCGCCGCGTACATGTCCTCGACCGAATGGGTCTTGATCCATTGCGTCGCGCGCCACAGCGCGGTGACGAAGGCCTGCATCTTCGGCTTGTCCTGCTCGATCGTCGCGGCCAGGCTGAAATGCGCGGTCGCGGGCACCTTGCCGCCGATATACTGGTTCCAGTTCGCCTCGCTCGACCCGTCGAACAGCAGGCCACCCCAGCCGTGCTCGACCGCGGTCTTCAACAGCGCGGTCGAATTGACCAGCACGTCGATCTGTCGCGTCTTCAAGGAGCCCAGCATGCTCTCGACATCGCCGACGCCGACCCAGGTCACCTGATCGTCGAGCTTCATCTGCTCCATGTAATAGGACGCCCAGACATGGTTCGTGCCGCCGAGCGACGAGACGCCGATGATCGGCTTGTGGCCGTCCGGCCGCTTCGAGGCGGCGAATTGCTGGAGGTTGGTGATGCCGCTGTCGGCCAGCTGCTTGTTGATCATGAACACGACGCTGGCATTGCGGATATCGACCGGCAGCAGGACCTTGGCCTTGCGGCCATGGTTGGTCAGCTGCATCGGGTGCGACATGTCGCCGATGCCGATATCGCCCTGACCCGACGCCACGATCTCGCGCATCTTCACGCCGCTGCCGCCCTGGATCAGCTTGCAGTCGAGGCCGGCATCCTTGAAGAAGCCCAGGCGGTCGGCGACATATTGCGACATGTAGGCGACCTCGGCGGTCGGATAGATCACCCGGCCGGGTTTCGGATCGGCCGCGCGCGCCGGGCGGAAGGCGAGCGACAGCCCGCCGGCGCCGGCAACGCAAATCATCGCGCGTCTGGTCAAGATCATCGCCATCGATTTCCTCCCTGTTCGTCGGGCGTTCGCGTCGTGGGCTTGATGCCCCGAGCCGCCCGTTATCTTGTGTCGAACGTCGTTTAGTGGCCTGGACTATAACGCCGAAGCCGGGCCGGGATCACAGTCGCGGTTCGGCAAAGAGCCATCGCGCCTGACGATGGCGCGGTCAGGGCTTCGCGATGGCGGGGCCCAGCAGATGCTCGACCAGCAGCCGCGTGGCGGGCGGCAGCGCGGTCCGGTCGCGCACGGCCAGCATCAGCGTGCGCTGGGCCCAGGGCTCGTCCAGCGGCACCGCGACCAATTCGCCCAGGCCCAGCCGGCCGTTGGTGATCTCCAGCGGCACGACGCCGACGCCCATGCGCGCCTGGACCAGATGGAACAGCGCGTCGAAGCCGCTGACCCGGATGCGCAGCTTCAATTGCCGCCCCAGTTCGGCCGCCGCCTTGACGCACAGCGTGTCGATCGAACTGCCTTTCTCCAGGCTGATGAATTCCTGATCGACCAGGTCGCTGAACCGCACGGTCGGAAGTTTGGCCAGCGGATGATCGGCGGTCACGATCGCGACCAGCCGGTCCTGGCGATAGGGAAACACCTGCAGGTCGGGCGCCAGGATATTGCCGCCGAAGATGCCGAGGTCGGCCCGGTTCTCCATGACTGCCTGGACGATCAGCGGGCTGATGTTCTCTTCCAAATCGACCCGGATCATCGGGTGCAGCACCAGGAACTGGCCCAGTTCCTGGGCCAATGATTCCAGGATGGCGGATTTATTGACGAACAGCCGGATATGGCCGCGCGTGCCCTGGCGATAGCCGACCAGTTCGGTTTCCAGATGCGCCAGATTGCCCAGCACGATGCGGGCATGTTCCAGCAGGGCATAGCCGGCCGAGGTCGGCTCGATGCCCTTGGAATGGCGGTAGAGCAACTCGACCTGCAGCATCTCCTCCATGTCGGAGATGCGCCGGCTGACGGCCGACACGGCGATATGCTTCTTCTCGGCCGCCTTGGCGATGCTCTGTTCTTCGACGATGGCGACGAACAGCTGCAGCGTCAGGATATCGATGCGGAGATTCATCGGCGGGGCAGCCTGGACGGCGGCGCGGATCGCGCCGAGGCCCAGGCTACAGGCAAGCGTCGTTAGACCGGAAGCTTCTTCAGGGCCGCGACCGCGGTCATGACGCCGCGGATCTCGGCCAGGCCCTTCAGGCGCCCGACCAGCGGATAGCCGGGATGGGTCTTGCGGCCGACATCGTCCAGCAGCTCATGGCCATGGTCGGGCCGGAACGGGATGCGCCAATCGGGTCCGGCGTCCCGGCGGCGCTGCTGCTCCTCCAGCAGCGCGGTCACGACCGCGACCATATCGACGTCGCCGCCCAGATGGTCGGCCTCCATGAACGACCCGTCCGGCTCCTTCGCCACATTGCGCAGATGGGCGAAATGGATCCGGCCGGCGAAGCGGCGCGCAATCCAGGGCAGATCGTTGGCAGGGCCCGCGCCAAGCGAGCCGGTGCACAAAGTCAGGCCGTTGGCGACGGAATCGACCGCGCCCAGGATGAAGCCGATGTCCTCTTCGGTCGACACGATGCGCGGCAGGCCGAAGATCGGGCGCGGCGGATCGTCGGGATGGACGCACATCCGCACGCCGACTTCCTCGGCGGTCGGGATCACTTCCTTGAGGAAACGCGCGAAATTGGCGCGCAGATCGGCGACCGTCACCTCGCCATAGGTCTCCAGCACGCGCTTCAGGCCGGGCACGTCATAGCGGTCATAGGCACCGGGCAGGCCGGACATGATGCAGGCGAGCAGCTTGTCCTTGTCGCTTTCGGACGCGCCGTCGAACCAGGCGCGCGCCTTGGCCAGCACTTCGGGACGATGCTCGGCCTCGGCACCCGGCCGCTCCAGCATGTAGCAGTCGAACGCGGCATATTCGAACGCGTTGAAGCGCAGGGCCGTGCCGCCGGCCGGCAGCGGATAGGCCAGCTGGGTCCGGGTCCAGTCCAGGATCGGCATGAAATTATAGCAGACCGTGCGCACGTCCGAGGCGGCGAGGTTGCGCAGGGTCTGGCGGTAATTCTCATAGAGCGGCGCCAGATCGCCGGCGCCCAGCTTGATCGGCTCGGCGACCGGCACGCTTTCGACCACGCTCCAGCGCAGGCCCTCAGCCTCGATCATCGCCTTGCGCTTCTGGATCTCTTCCAGGCTCCAGACCACGCCATAGGGGATGTGGTGCAGCGCCGTCACGATGCCGGTGGCGCCGGTCTGACGGATCTGGGGAAGGGTGATCGCGTCCTCGGGACCGAACCACCGCCATGTCTGTTCCAAGCCTATAACTCCTTACGAAAGATCGGGCGCCGCTGCCGGGATCATCGGCGCCTCGGGAATGCTGTCCAGCCGCAACAGGCTGATCGTGGAAAAGACTTCGCGCAGATGGCCGCGCATCGCGGCCTCGGCGCCGTCGGCGTTCTGATCGACGACGGCATCCAGGATGGCGCGGTGCTGGTCGATCAGATGCGGCATCTGGCCGTCGAGCGGCAGGCTCAGGCGGCGGACCCGATCCAGATGGACCTTGCTGCGATGGATCAGCCGCCACACGTCCGGCCAGCCGGCGATGGCGCAGAAACTCTCGTGCAGCGCCTCGTCCAGCTGGTGGAATTGCTCGGCATCGTCGTCGCCGGCCGCCTGCTCCTGGCGCTGCAGCAGCTGGCGCAATCCTGCCAGCGCGCGTTTGTCGGCTTGGGCCGCGACCCGGCGGATGATGCCGCATTCCAGCCTCTCGCGCACGAATTGCGCCTCTTCGAGCTGGCCGAGGCTGATCGGGGCGACGAAGCTGCCGGACTGCGGGTAGATCGCGACCAGACCGTCCTGGGCCAGGCGCAGCAGCGCCTCGCGCAGCGGCGTGCGCCCGACGGCCAGGCGCAGGGTCAGCTCCGGTTCCGACAGGCGCGTGCCGGGCGGCATCTCGCCGCGCACGATCATCGCGCGCAGCGTTTCATACGCTTGCTCGGACAGGGTCGTGCGGGATCGGGGCAGGGCGGTCATGGCGACAGACATACTAATATATTAGTCGCGGGCGAGGGAAGGCCTAAGATGGCTACCCGGCCGCTAGTTCGGGGTGATGGTGCTGCAGTGCTTGCCCCGAGCGACGGCGGCCTAGCTGCCGCGTTTCACTTCGTCGTAGAGGTCGCCGACAAACCGATCGGCGCTGTTGCCGAATCCGGCGGGCAACGGCGTGAGGCTGCCCGGCACCTGGTCGTCGAAGGGGGCCGTCAATTTGGCGGCCAGCACTTCAGGCCGGCTCTTGCCGTCGGCAATCAGGCTGCGGACCTGCGCCTCGACCTTCAGGATCATGTCGCCATAGGGCGGGATGTCCGCCTTGGTGATGATGCCCCCATGCCCCGGTACGAGCTTGGTCTGCGGTCCGGCAAGCTTCATGACCTGGTCGAGTGCGGCAAGGCTGCCGGCAAAGCTGCCGCCATGGGTGGTATCGACGAACGGGTAACCGAAATTCCGGTAGAAATCGCCCAGCATGATGACGTCGGCCGTTTCGAACCGGATGATGGTATCGCTGTCGGTGTGGGCGGCCGGCATCGCGATCAGATCGATGGTTTCGTTGTCGAACCGCAGCTTCAGCGACTCGCCGGCGCCATAGGTGATGATCGGCAAGCGGGCAGGATCCGTAAAGGAGGCCGCTCGGCCGATCGCCGCGACCAGCGCGGGCGGCGGCACCTGATTCAATGTCTGCCAGGTTTCCTCGCGCGCGATGATCGTGGCGCCGAATTTGGCGAAGTTGGCGTTTCCGCCGGTATGATCCGGATGAGAATGAGTATTGACGAGGAAGCGGATCGGGCCGGCGTTGAGCGTTCTGATCGCCGCCATGATCTTTCCGGTCAGCGGCGCATAGGACGCATCGACCATGAAGACGCCATCGGGACCGACCAGAACACCGATGCGCCCGCCGGCGGCCTCCGGATGTCCTGGATCGACGCCCGGGGATCCCGTCAGCGTGTAGAAATTTGGCGCGAGTTGCCGGACCGTGAAGTCGACCTTGTCGTAATCGATGCCGTCCGCCCGTGCGACGGACGTGCCGCAGATGGCGAACATGACGGCGATGGCCGGCCACCGCTTCCCGAACCACAGGCGACGGAACAGGCCGTCGTTCCTGACGAACTGGTGAAACAGTGCGGCCGATATATGCAGCGCCAGCAGGGCGACGACGGTCCCCGCGATGACCGCATGGGCGTTGCGGGTCGGGAAAGCCTGGAAGGACGGCGGCAACGGCGCGCCCGACCCGCCATAGACGATTGGGAACAGACCGGCGAGGACGGCGGTGGCGAGGCCGGTGCCGGCCATAGCGAAGATCAGGAAATAGAAGCCGTAGTGGGTCCAGACGGCGAGCCGGTCCAACATCGCCGTGCCGGTCGATGCCGCCGACGGACGCACTGTCGTCAAGCGGACCACGAGCCGGATCGACATCAAGGTGAGGAGCACCAGCCCTGCCGTCATGTGCAGCCGCAGCGCGCCGAGTTTCGCGGGGTCGGCGTTCGACATCGGGGCGAGCTGGATGAAACTGCGCGCCAACGAGAAGCTGATTCCCGCCGCCAGCAGCCAGTGAAGGAACACGAGCAGCGGATGATACCGCGATACGCCTGCCATTGCCGGATCTCCACAGGGCCAGAAAGACTTGATCGGCTTTATTTATTCCAGAAGACGCCGCATAATTAGCTACCGGCTCGGCCAAGCTTCTGTGCCTGAAAGGCTTGAATGACGACGATTCTGGAAAAGACCGCAGGCCTGGCCGCGTTCGTGCGCGCGGTCGATACCGGTTCTTTCACCAAGGCCGCCCAGGCGATCGGCTCGACGCCCTCGGCCGTGTCCAAGAGCGTCGCGCGGTTGGAACGGCGGTTGGGGGTGCGGCTGTTGCAGCGGTCGACCCGGACCCTCGGTCTGACCTGCGAGGGGGCGACCTATTACGAACGGGTGGCGCCGTTGCTGCGCGCCATCGAGGATGCGGAAGACGTAGTCCAGCAGGCGAATCAGGCGAGCGGCCTGCTGCGCGTGAGCGTGTCGCTCGATCTCGGGCGCACCTTGATCGCAGGCTGGGTGCGGGAGCTCATCGACCGCTATCCCGAGCTGAAGCTGGAGCTGAATCTCAGCGACCGCAACGTCGATCTGGTGCGCGAAGGCTATGATCTGGCCATCCGCATGCGCGATCAACCCGATACCCAGTTGATCACCCGCAAGCTGGCCGATCTTCACATCGTCATCGCCGCGACCCCGGATTACGTCGCGCGCCGTGGAATGCCGCGGGTGCCGGAGGATCTGATGGGGCACACCTGTGTGCGCTATCTTGCGAGCGGCCGCCCTTTTCCCATCACCTTTGCCGACGGCACCAGTTTCGTCCCCGACGGCTCGTTCGATGCCGACGACGGCGGCGCGGTTCGCGAGGCCGTCCTGGCCGGGGCCGGTATCGGCCACCTCCTGCGGTTCACCGTGGCGGAGCAGCTCGCCGCGGGGCGTTTGATCCAGCTTCTGCCCGACTGCGGACTGCCGACCATGCCGGTCTACATCGTCCATGCCTACGGGCGGCAGTTGCCGGTGCGGGCCCGCCTGTTCATCGACTTCGTCGTCGAGAAAATGGGCCGATCGCCGGTCTAGCTGCCCAGTCCGGCCCCCGCTTTGATGAAATCGACGAAGGCCCGCAGCGGCGCCGGCACGAGGCGCCGGCCGGGGTAGTAGAGAAACGGCCCGGAGAAGTGCTGCCACCAGGGTTCGAGCACGGGTTCGAGCGCGCCGCTGTCCAGATGCGGGCGCAGCCAGTCCTCGAACAGATAGATGATGCCGGTCCCGGCGACCGCCGCATCGACGGCGAGATCGGTCGCGGCCCCGGCCTGCACCAGCAGCGGCCCGCCGGGATCGACCCGTACCAGCTCGCCGTCGCGCTCGAATTCCCACGGCGCCATCGCGCGATTGGAAAAGCGACCGCGCAGACAGGCATGGGCCAGCAGCTCGCTCGGGTGGTTCGGCCGGCCCCGGCGACCCAGATAGGCCGGCGCAGCGGCGGCGGCGAAGCGCTGGACGCGCGGCCCGATCGGCACCGCGATCATGTCCTGTTCCAGCCGCTCGTCATAGCGAATGCCGGCGTCGCACCCGGCGGCGAGCACATCGACGAAGCTGTCCTCGGCGATCACCTCCAGCCGGATGCCGGGATAGGCCGCGAGGAACGCCGGCACGATCCGGGGCAGCACCAGCCGGGCGGCACTGACCGGCACATTGAGGCGCAACGCGCCGGCCGGCCGATCGCGAAAGCCGTTCACCACATCGAGGGCGGCCTCGACCTCGGTCAAGGCCGGTGCCAACCGATCCAGCAAGCCCTGGCCCGCCTCGGTCAGCACGACGCTGCGGGTGGTCCGATTGAGCAGCCTGACGCCGAGTTGCGCCTCCAGGCGACGCACCGCCTCGCTGAGGCCGGACGCGCTGCCGCCGCTGGCGCGCGCGCCATCGCGAAACCCGCTGGCGCGCGCCACGGCCACGAAGGCGTTCAGATCGCCCAGATCGACTTTCATTGTTCGACATCCCGCACAGCCCGTGCGGATTGCACCCTATTATCGGGGCCGCGGGCAACGCCTATCTATCGGTCGACTTAAAAGGAGAGTGTTCATGTCCAGTATCGCCCAGTCCGGCACGTTCATCCTCGGCGACCGCAGCGTGAAGCGGCTCGGCTATGGCGCCATGCAGCTCGCGGGGCCCGGCGTGTTCGGGCCGCCCAAGGACCATGCCGCGGCATTGGCGGTGCTGCGCGCGGCCGTCGCGGCCGGGGTCAACCATATCGACACCAGCGACTTCTACGGCCCGCATGTCACCAACCAGGTCATTCGCGAGGCGCTGCATCCCTATGCGGACGATCTCGTCATCGTCACCAAGATCGGCGCCCGGCGCGGCGCGGATGGATCATGGCTGCCGGCCTTTTCGCCCGAAGCGCTGACCCAGGCGGTGCACGACAATCTGCGCAATCTCGGGCTCGACGTGCTGGACGTGGTCAATCTGCGACTGATGTTCGGCACCCATGGCCCGGCCGAAGGCTCGATCGAGGCGCCGCTCGCCGTGCTGGCCGAGCTTCAGCGCCGGGGTCTGGTGCGCCACATCGGCCTCAGCAACGTCACGCCGACGCAGATCGCGGAAGGTCGCCGGATCGCCCGGATCGTCTGCGTACAGAACCAGTATAATCTGGCCCATCGCGACGATGATGGCCTGATCGTCGATCTGGCCCGCGACGGCATCGCCTATGTGCCGTTCTTCCCACTCGGCGGCTTCAGCCCGCTGCAGTCCACCACGCTGTCCGACGTCGCCGCCCGCCTGGGTGCGACACCGATGCAGATTGCCCTCGCCTGGCTGCTGCATCGCTCGCCCAACATCCTGCTGATCCCGGGCACCGCGTCGGTTGCGCATCTGCGGGAGAACCTGGCGGTCGCCGAGTTCGTGCTGCCGGATGACGCGATCCAAGCGCTGGACAGCATCGGCGCGGCCTGACGCTCGAGACCGGGCAGCGGGCGGGTATCCCCGCCCGCTGCAAAACGTCGCTCACGGCTTTATCCATCTCGGCGGAGCTCCGTTCGCTTCGATTGCTGTTAGAGTGGCGGAAGTCGTGAACAGGTAGGGACTGGAGATGGCCGAGGTCGCTCACGTCGTCGTGCTGATGCTCGAGAACCGGTCTTTCGATTCAATACTCGGGTGGCTCAAGCCGGGTGATCCGAAATTCCGCGGCCTGACGGGCAACGAGACCAACCCCGTGGTCGGGGCGGCCCCGCCGGTCAAGGTCTGGAACCAGCCGGGAACCGATCCGGTCACGATGAGCATTCCCAGCCCGGATCCGGGGGAGCTGTTCCGGCCGGACATGAACGCCCAGCTTTTCGGCGCCGGAAATCCGGCGACCGGGACGCCCACGATGAACGGCTTCGTCATCAACTACGGGGGCCAGACGGGTGTCGCCGCGGCGGACGCGGATGCCGTCATGCATTATTTCACGCCGGACCAGGTCCCTGTGATCAGCCAATTGGCGACCGCATTCGGCGTCTCGGACTGCTGGCACGCCTCGGCGCCATGCCAGACCTGGCCCAACCGCTTTTTCGTCCATACGGCTACCGCCGGTGGCTACGTCAACAACGCGCCGACCCACTTCCCTTACAAGATGAAGTCCGTCTTCGAACTGCTGGACGAAAAGGAGCTGGCCTGGCGGATCTATTTCCACGATCTGCCGCAGTCGGCGACGCTCGCGAATATCTGGGCATCCGGACCGACGAATTTCCGGCGGTTCGAGGCAGATTTCGTCTCGGACGCAATGGCCGGCAAGCTTCCGGCGTACAGCTTCATCGAGCCGCGGTACTTCTCGAGCAACCTGCTCCAGCTCATCCCGAACGACGAGCATCCGCCGCACAACGTGCATTATGGCGAGCAGTTGATCGCGACGGTCTACAATGCCGTTCGAAACGGTCCGGACTGGGAGAAAACGCTGCTCGTCATTACCTACGACGAGCATGGCGGCTGCTATGACCATGTCCCACCGCCGGCGGCCGCTCCGCCGGGCGGCCCGACCCCCGACGGATTCGCGTTCGACCGGTATGGCGTCCGAGTGCCGGCCGTCATCGTGTCGCCCTATATTCCGCCGGGTACGATCGTGCGTCCGCCGGACGGCGCGGTCTATCCCTTCGATCATACGTCGATCATAGCGACGCTCCGAGAGCTCTTCGAACTCGGCGGCCCCCTGACCGGCCGCGATGCCGTCGCTCCCAGTCTCGTGAGCGCTCTGAGTTTGACGGGCCCGACCAATGGCGGTCCGGGCAAAATCGTGCCTCCGGGATCCGCGCCGTCCGCTGCGGAGGTCGCCTCGTCCGTTCAGTTGCCGCCCAACGATCTCCAGGCCGGCCTATGCGCGCTCGCGGCACATCTGCCGCACGCGACCACGGATATCGACGGGCATATTGCGGCATTGGAACAGGGCATCGTCACACCGGTCGCGCCGGTCTTTGCGGCGGTGGGGGCGGCTGGGGATTATGTCGAGACGCGCATGAGATCGTTCATTGGCCGACTCTAGTCCCGCCGCCCGCCTGGGCAGAAGGGATGTCGCCGACCGGTTGATCGGCGACGTCTATGACCACTGAGGCGCGGCGGCTGAACGGTGCCTAATCCAGCTCCAGCGCCGCCACGACGGCCTCGCCCATCTCGGCGGTGCCGACCTTGCGCGTCCCCGGCTGATAGATATCCGCCGTGCGATAGCCTGCGGCCAACACCGAGCGGACCGCCTTTTCGATCTTGTCGGCCTCGTCCGGGCGACCCAGCGAATAGCGCAGCAGCATGGCCGACGACAGGATCGAGGCGAGCGGGTTCGCGATGTCCTGGCCGGCGATATCCGGCGCGGAACCATGCACCGGCTCGAACAGGCCCAGCGTGCCTTCGCCCATCGAGGCCGACGGCAGCATGCCGATCGATCCGGTCAGCATGGCGGCAGCGTCGGACAGGATGTCGCCGAACACGTTGCCGGTCACGATCACGTCGAACTGGCGCGGGTTGCGGATCAGCATCATGGCGGCGGCGTCGATATAGAGATGGCTCAGCTCGACGTCGGGATAGGAGCGGCCGACCTCGATCACGACCTCGCGCCACAGCTGCATCGTCTCCAGCACATTGGCCTTGTCGACCGAACACAGCTTGTGGCGCCGCTTGCGCGCGGTCTGGAATCCGACATGGGCGATGCGGGCGATCTCGTCCTCGTTATAGCGCATGGTGTTGATGCCGACGCGCTTGCCGTTCTCGACATGCACGCCGCGCGGCTCGCCGAAATAGAGATCCCCGTTCAACTCGCGCAGGATCATCATATCGACGCCCTCGACGATCTCCGGCCTGAGCGTCGAGGCGCCGATCAGCTCCGGAAACAGCACGGCGGGGCGGAAATTGGCGTAGAGCGACAGGGTCTTGCGCAGCTTCAGCAACCCAGCCCCCGGCCGTTTGGTCCGGTCGGGGATCTCGTCGGTCGGACCGCCGACCGAGCCGAACAGGATCGCGTCGGACTTGCCGCACAGGGTCAAGGTCTCGTCCGGCAGCGGCACACCGGCGGCATCGACGCCGGCCTGGCCGATCGGCGCCTCCTCCATCTCGATCTCGAACCGGTTGCTGGCGATGGCGCGCAGCACCTTGACCGATTGCGCCGTCACCTCGGGGCCGATGCCGTCGCCCGGCAGCACTGCGATCTTCATGGGGTCGTCTCCTGGTTTAATTATTTTCGCGGCCGTAGCGATTCTCGAAGGCGACGATCTGGTCGACCTGCGAGAGGGTGAAGGCCATCTCATCCACCCCGTTCAGCAGGCAATGCTTGGCGAACGGGTCGATCTCGAAGCCGTGGCGGGTGCCGTCGGGCAGAATCACGGTCTGGCCGGGCAGGTCGATCTGAACGCTGGCGCCGGGCTCGGCTTGCAGCCGCGCGATCAATCCGGCGACGATCTCGGGCGGCAGCACGACCGGCAGCATGCCGTTCTTGATGCTGTTGCTCTTGAAGATGTCGCCGAAGCTGGGCGCGATGGCGGCGCGAAAGCCATAGTCGTACAGCGCCCAGACCGCGTTCTCGCGCGACGAGCCGCAGGCGAAATTCTTCTCGCCGACCACGATTTTCGCCGCGCGGAACGGCGCGTGGTTCAGCGGGAATTCCGGCCGCTCCGAGCCGTCCGCCGCGAAGCGCACGTCGCGGAACAGGCATTCGGCCAGACCCAGCTGGCGGTCGCGGCTGAGGAAGCGGGCCGGGATGATCTGGTCGGTATCGAAATTCGGCCGATCGATCGGCAAGGCCACCGCATCCAGCGTGGTGAACGGGGTCATGCCAACCCCTCCAGCCGGCGCACATCGGTCAAGTGGCCGGTCACCGCCGCCGCCGCGGCCATGGCCGGGCTCATTAGATGGGTGCGCGCGCCCGGGCCCTGGCGCCCGACGAAATTGCGGTTCGAGGTCGAGGCGCAGCGCTGGCCCGGCGCCACGATCTCGCCATTGGTGCCGAGGCACATCGAGCAGCCGGCCTCGCGCCAGTCGAATCCGGCTGCGGTGAAGATGCGGTCGAGCCCTTCGGCCTCGGCCTGGCGCTTGATCAGCCCGCTGCCCGGCACGACCCAGGCCAGCACATGGTCGGCGACCTTGCGGCCCTCGGCGACCTTCGCCGCGGCCCGCAGATCCTCGATCCGGCTGTTGGTGCAGGAGCCGATGAACACGCGGTCGACCGGGACCTCGTCCAGCTTCATGCCCGGCGTCAGGCCCATATACTCCAGCGCGCGGCGCATGCCGTCACGCCGCTCGATATCCGCCTCGGCGGCAGGGTCGGGGACCAGCCCCGAGATCGGCAATGCATTCTCCGGGCTGGTGCCCCAGGTCACCATCGGCTCGAAGCTCGATCCGTCGAGCGTGACCTCGCGATCGAACGCGGCGCCCGGATCGCTCGGCAGCTGGCGCCAGCGCTCGACCGCGGCGTCCCAGTCGGCACCCTGCGGCGCATAGGTCCGGCCTTTCAGATAAGCGAAGGTCTTCTCGTCCGGCGCCACCATGCCGGCGCGGCCGCCGGCCTCGATCGACATGTTGCACAGCGTCAGGCGGCCCTCCATCGACAGGCCGCGAATGGCGCTGCCGGCATATTCGATGACATGCTCGGTCGCGCCGGCGGCGCCGATGCGGGCGATGATGGTCAGGATCACGTCCTTGGCCGTCACGCCCGGCGGCAGGGTGCCGTCGATCTCGATGCGCAGGGTCTTGGGCTTGCGCTGCCACAGGGTCTGGGTCGCCAGCACATGGGCGACCTCGCTCGACCCGATGCCGAAGGCGAGCGCGCCGACCGCGCCATGGGTCGAGGTATGGCTGTCGCCGCACACCAGCAATTGCCCGGGCTGGCTGAGACCGGCCTCGGGCCCGACGATATGCACGATGCCCTGCTGCGGATCGTCGAGCCCGAACATCCGGATGCCGGCGGCGGCGGTGTTGGCCGCCAATTGCTCGACCATGCCGCGCCGCTCCGGGTCGGGGATCTCGGCGATCTTGCGCGTGTCGGTCAGCACGTAATGGTCAGGCGTGGCAAAAGTGCGTCCGGGCACGCGCACCTTGACGCCGCGCTGGGTCAGATTCTGGAACGCCGGGGCCGAGCCGTCATGGATCAGATGGCAATCGACATAGAGCAGGGTCTGGCCGTCGGGGCGCTCCAGCACGCGATGGCGCGACCAGACCTTCTCGAACAGCGTGCGCGGTGACGGATCGACCGGCATCCGGAACTCCTCCTCCTGTCGGCACTTCGTTGGCCGTTGCAGGGGAGACTAGTCGCTGGCGCCGATCCCGCGGCATCGCATTTCGGCACCGGGCCGTCGCGGCTGGCGATCCTCATCACCACAAAGAATTACTTCCCCAGCTCATCCTGCTGATAGATCCGGATGATCTGCACGAAGCTCGCATCCGGCTCGAACCCCAGCGCCAGCGCGCGTTTCGGGTCGAACTTGCGGGCCCAGCCGGCAACGATGTCGCGGATGGTCTGGTCCGGCTCTTCGCGGATCAGGGCCACGGCGGCATCGCCGGCGACGGTGCGGAGTGCTTCGATCTGCTCGGCGACCGTGACCGACAGGCCGGGCATGGTCAGGTTGCGACGCGCGCCCAGCTTGGCCAAGTCCAGCCCGGCCGCATGCAGCAGGAACCCAACGGCCGCGCGGGGCGAGGCATGCCAATGGCGTACGCTGCGCGGCACCGGCAGGATCGCCTCTTGGCCATTCAGCGGCTCGCGGATGATGCCGGAGAAGAAGCCCGAGGCCGCCTTGTTCGGCTTGCCCGGCCTGACGCAGATCGTCGGCAGGCGGATGCCGATGCCGTCGACGAAGCCACGCCGGGAATAATCCGACAGCAGCAGCTCGCAGATCGCCTTCTGGGTGCCGTAGCTGGTCAGCGGCGTCGTGTGGAAGTCATCCTCGATCGCGTCCGGGAACGGCGCGCCGAATACCGCGATGGTCGAGGTGAACACCAGCCGGGGCTTGTAGCCGCCGCCGACCTGGCGGATCGCCTCCAGCAGCAGGCGGGTGCCGTCGAGGTTGGTGCGGTAGCCTGCATCGAAATCGGCCTCCGCGCCGCCCGACGGGATCGCGGCCAGATGGAAGATCACGTCCGGCCGGGATGCCACCAGCGCGTCGGCCAGGCCCGGCGTGGCGAAATCGCCGGCGACGGCGCCGACCTCGAACGGGGCGGCGAGCGGGGCGGGCTGGACGATGTCCTGCAGCACCAGCCGGTCGATCTTTCGGCCGGCGAGCGTGCCGTCGTGGGCGAGGCGTTCGGCCAGTTTGCGGCCGATCATGCCGGCGCCGCCGGTGATCAGGATCTCGGTCATGGTTCTACTCCGGTATCTGCAGGATATGGGCCCGGATCAACGCCTTCAGCCGGGGCAGGTCGCGCGCTTCCAGCGCGTCGATCATCTGGAAATGTTCCTGGTTGGATTGCTCGATCCGGGCGCGTGTCTTCCATTGGTCCAGCGGCGCCGACGGGCCGCGGCCGCGGAATTCCAGGATCAGGCCGGTCAATTCGCGGTTGGCGCACAGATGGGCCATGCAGACATGAAAAGCGATGTTCGCCTCATACTGCTCCAGCAGCGTGCCGTCGAGCACCAGGTCACCGAAGCGCTGGGCCAGAGCGCGCAGTTCGCCGATCGCCGCCGCGTCGGCATGGTCGATGATCGTGTCGGCGGCGGCGCTTTCCAGCACTACGCGCACGTCGCGGATCTCGTCGCTGTGGCGCGCGTCGGGCTGGTAGACGTGATAGCCGCGGTTCGGGATATGCTGGACCAGCCGCTTCAGCACCAGCTTGTCCAGCGCGCGGCGGATTTCGATGCGCGTGCAGCCATAGCGCCGTTCCAGGTCGATCTGCTTCAGCCAGGAGCCCAGGCCGAAAATACCGGCATGGATGTCGCGCGCCAGCATGTCGGCCGCGTCCATCGCCGGTGTGCCGGGGCTCGTCGCGTGGGTCATAAAGTTTCCAGTCGTGGCATCGCTTGTTTGCGTTTCATAGCCGCTTGCCAACCCTCCCAGCAATATGCATCATAATTGGCGCCAATTATGGAACCAAAAATGCCAGAGATCAAATCGACCGACTCCGACCGCGGCAGCGCGATGTACGACCTGGGCAGCACGACGATCTTCGCCAGCCGGGGCGACGCGCGCTTCAGCTATTGCCTGTATGTTCCGCCCGGCTTTGCCACGGCGGCGACGGTACCCGAGCTGATCGTGGCGATGCACGGCACCGGCCGGTCGTTCCTGGAATATCGCAATGCGCTGGCCGAGTTCGGCCGCTGGAACAATTGCATTATCCTGGCGCCGCTGTTCCCGGTCGGCGTGCGCGGCGACGGCAATCGCGACGGCTTCAAATATATGGCCGAGGCGGATATCCGCTACGACCAGGCGCTGCTGTCGATGGTCGACGAGATCGGCGAGAAATACGGTCGAAGCTTCGACCGGTTCGCCTTGTTCGGCTATTCCGGCGGCGGCCATTTCGCCCATCGCTTCCTGATGCTGCATCCGGACCGGCTGTGGGCCGTCTCGATCGGCGCGCCCGGCTCGGTCACCCTGCTGGATCCGACGCGCGACTGGTGGGTCGGCACGCGCGATGTCGAGGCCCGCTTCGGCATCCGGATCGATCCGGCCGCGATGGCCAGGGTGCCGGTGCAGATGGTCGTGGGCTCCGCCGATCTGGAAACCTGGGAAATCACCCATCGCGAGGGCGGCAAGAATTGGATGCCGGGCGCCAACGACGCCGGCAAGACCCGGCCGGAACGGCTGGCCAGCCTGCAGCGCTCGTTCGAGGCAGCGGGGGTGAAGGTGCGGTTCGACCTGGTCGCCGGCATGGCGCACGATGGCCTGCGCGCAGTCGAGACCGTGAAGGATTTCTTCGCCGACATCCTGACCGCCAAGCGGGGCCGATGATGCTGAAATCCACGCTCGCGGCCGTCCTCTTGCTGGCGGCGCCGCTCGCCCAGGCGCAATCGATCACCGTGGCGCTCAATGCCGACATCCGCAGCACCAACCCCGGCGTCAATCGCGACGACAATACCGACGGGGTCGAGCTCAATATGGTCGAGGGCCTGGTGGGCTATCGCGACAACGGCACGATCGGGCCCTTATTGGCGCAGAAGATCGACCAATCCGCCGACGGCCTGACCTACACGTTCCATCTGCGTCCGGGCGTGAAGTTCCATAATGGTGCCACCATGACCTCCGCCGACGTGCTGTGGAGCTGGCAGCGCTACATGGATCCCAAGACCGAATGGCGCTGCCTCGCCGATTTCGACGGGCGCAGCGGCCTCAAGGTCACCTCGGCAACCGCGCCTGACGCAGACACGTTCGTCATGACCATCGACAAGCCCAGCGCCTTGTTCCTCGATGGCCTGGCGCGGACCGACTGCGGCATGACCGCGATCCTGAACAAGGCCTCGGTCAATGCCGACGGGAGCTGGAACCAGCCGGTCGGCACCGGCCCGTTCAAGTTCGTCGAGTGGAAGCACGGCGAATATGTCTCGCTCACGCGCTTCGATGAGTATAGCTCGCCGCCGGGCGACAAGGTCGACGGCTATGTCGGCAAGAAGCAGGCCCTGGTCAAGGACGTGAAGTTCCTGGTCGTGCCCGATGTCTCGACCGCCAAGGCCGGGCTGCTTTCGGGTGCCATCGACATCGCCCAGATCATCGCGTCCGACGCGTCGGAACTGAAGCAGAGCGGCACGGTCCAGGTGCTGACGCCGACCTCGGCCGTGAAGCATGTGCTGCTGTTCCAGACCCGCGATCCGGTGCTGCAGAACGTCAAGCTGCGCCAGGCGATCGCGGCCGCGCTCGACATGCCGCAGCTGGTCGCCGCCGTGTCGGACGGTTTCGGCAAGCCGAACAACTCGCCGATCCCGCCGCAATCGGCCTATGCCGACGCGGTCCAGCGCCAGGGCTATGTCTATGACGTGGCCAAGGCGAAGCAGCTGCTGAAGGAGTCCGGCTACAAGGGCGAGACGATCAAGCTGATCGCCAACCAGCGCCTGACCGTGCCCAGCTTCCCGGCCGCCGTGATGGCGCAGGCGATGCTGCAGGCGGTCGGCATCACTGTCGAGATCGAGGTGCTGGAATGGGCGACCCAGCTCGACCGCTACAACAAGGGCACCTATCAGATGATGTCCTTCAGCTATTCCTCGCGCCTGGATCCGGCCCTGAGTTTCGAGCAGTTCATGGGCCCGAAGGACAAGCAGCCGCGCAAGATCTGGGACAATCCCGAGGCGCAGGCCTTGCTCGACAAGGCCTCGGTCCTGTCCGACATGGGCGAGCGGCAGAAGCTGTTCGATGAACTCTATCAGCGCCAGCTGGTCGACACGCCGCTGATCGTCATGTTCAACGGCATCGAGGCCTCGGCCCAGGGCAAGCGCATCGAGGGCGAGCCCTATTGGGAAGGCAAGCAGCGCCTGTGGGGCGTGAGCGTCGCGGGGAAATGACCATGGTTGAACAGTTTCCGTTCGTCTCCGTCTCGGGTGCGCCCTATGAGCGCGGCCGGCAATATGGTTCGGTGCTGCGCGATCGGGTCAAGGCCAGCGCGCAGCTCTACGGCAAGACGCTCGACGATCTGGGCTATGATTCGGGGCGCAAGACCGCGCTGATCAAGGCGTTCGCGACCGAGATCGGGGCGTTCGCCGAGGATTACCTCGAAGAGATGCGCGGCATCGCCGACGGGGCCGGCATTCCGTTCGAAGACGTGGTGATGATCAATGCCCGGACCGAGGTGATCGCCCAGGCCCGGCGCGAGGCGGTGGTGCCCGACCCGGAGGACGATCCGGACGACGGCTGCACCGGCGCGGTGATCCTGGCCGAGCGCAGCGCCACCGGCGCGCTGATCCATGGCCAGAACTGGGACTGGCGCGCCGAATGCGCCGAAACCGCGATCGTGCTGCGCGTGCGGCGCGACGACGGGCCGGATTTCCTGACCTTCGTCGAGGCCGGCGGCCTCGCGCGTTGCGGCCTCAACGCCGCCGGCATCGCGATCACGGCGAACTATCTGGAATCCGACCGGGATTATCGCCAGCCGGGCGTGCCGCTGTCGCTGATCCGACGCAAGGTACTGGAGCAGGAGCATTTCGCTTTGGCGATGCGCGCGGTCGCGACCACGCCCAAGGTCTGCTCCAACAATATGATGCTGAGCACGGCCGAGGGCTTCGCCATCGATTTCGAATGCGCGCCGGACGAGGCGTTCCCGATCTATCCGGCCGACGGGCTGATCGTGCACGCCAACCATTGGCAGAGCCCGATCGCCCTGGCGAAGCTCAAGGAGACCGGGATCCCCAGCGTGCCCGAGAGCTATTACCGCGATTGGCGCGTGCGCAAGCTGCTGGAGCAGGCCGGGCCGAAGCTGTCGACCGACGACCTGAAGACGGCGTTGTTCGACACATTCGGCACGCCCTATTCGGTCTGCCGGCCGCCGCGGCCGGGCAGTGCCGGCAACCTGTCGGCAACCGTGTCGATGGTGATCATGCAGCCGTCGAAGGGCGTCATGGAAGTCGCACCGCTGCCGGCGCTCAATCGCGTGTTCACCCGCTACAGCCTGACCGAAGAGCCCGTCACCCTGGCGGCGTTCTAACCGGCCGATGCTGCGTTTCGCCTTCAACCGGATTCTGATGGCGCTGCCGACGCTGCTGATCGTGGCGGTGTCGGTCTTCGTGCTGATCCGGTTGATCCCGGGCGATCCGGCGACGCTGATGCTGGGCGATCAGGCCACGCCGGCCAATCTGGCCGACCTGCGCCAGCGGCTGGGTCTGGACGATAGTCTGCCGGTGCAGTTTGGTTTGTGGTTCGGCCATGTGCTGACCGGCGATTTCGGCAATTCGATCACCACGGGCCAGGGCGTGCTGCCGCTGATCCTGGCGCGCTTCTGGGTCAGCGCCAAGATCGTGCTGGCCGCCGCGGCGCTCGCCAGCCTGGTCGCGGTCCCGGCCGGCATGATCGCCGCCTGGCGCCAGAACAGCTGGGTCGATCTGGTCCTGGTCGGTGGCGCCACGCTGCTGCTGTCGATCCCGGCCTTCTGGATGGGCCTGCTGCTGTTGCTGTTCTTCGGCCTGAAGCTCGGCTGGCTGCCGGTCGTGGGCTATGTCTCGTTCTCCGACGATGTCGGCAAGGCGCTGCTCTATATGGTGCTGCCGGTCCTGACTCTGTTCCTGCACGAGATCGGCGTGATCCTGCGCATGGCGCGCGCCAGCACGCTCGAAGTGCTGCGGCTCGATTTCATCACCCATGCCCGGGCCAAGGGGCTGAGCGAGATGGCGGTGCTGTGGCGCCACGCGTTCAAGCCGGCGTTCGGGCCGACCTGGACCCTGATCGGCCTGGTGCTGGGCAATTTGCTGGGCGGCATCGCCGTGGTCGAGACCGTGTTCACCATCCCGGGCCTCGGCCGGTTGCTGGTCGATTCGATCTTCGCGCGGGATTATCCGGTCATCCAGGGCTGCCTGCTGTTCATCGCCTTCGTCTATGTGCTGGTGAACCTGATCGTGGACCTGTGCTACCCGCTGTTCGATCCGCGGGTGACCGCGGAATGAGGCGCCGTCGTCTGAATGCAATGCTGGGCATCGTCCTGATCGGCGCGCTGCTGGTCGTGGCTATCGTCGGCATGATCTGGACGCCGTACGATCCGCTCGGCATCAGCTTCGGCGCCCGGCTGAAGCCGCCAGGGCCCGCCCATTGGCTCGGCACCGACGAGTTCGGCCGCGACGTGCTGAGCCGGCTGATGAAGGGGGCGGCGACCAGCGTTCGGATCAGTTGCCTGACTGTCGCGGTTTCCCTGACCGTCGGCACGGCGCTCGGCATCCTGACCGGCTTCGTGCGCGGCTGGACCGACCGGATCATCATGGCCTTCATCAACGCGCTGCTGGCGTTTCCGGGCATCCTGCTGGCGCTGGCGCTGCTGACCGTGATCGGCGCCAACGAATACGGCATCGTGCTGGCACTCGGCATCGCCTATACGCCGTCGGTCGCCCGCGTCGTGCGCGGCACGGTCTTGTCGCTGCGCGAGAAGGAATATATCGAGGCGGCCCGGGTGATGGGCAATTCCGAGCTGTTCATCATGGCGCGCCATATCCTGCCCAATTGCGTGGCGCCGCTGATCGTGCTCGGCACCTCGATGTTCGGCTGGGTGCTGCTGGCCGAAAGCGCGCTCAGCTTCTTAGGCCTGGGCGTGCCGCCGCCGGCGCCGACCTGGGGCAACATGCTGGCCGGCGGCCGGCCGTTCATGGCCCAGGCGGTCTGGCTGGGATTGTTCCCCGGCATCTGCATCTCGCTGACCCTGCTCGGCATCAACCTGCTGGGCGACGTGCTGCGCGACCGGTTCGATCCCCGGATGCGCGGGCTATGACGGGTTTGCTCGCGGTCGAAGATCTTTCGCTGGAGGTCGGCCGCACCGGCATTCTGGTGGTCAGGGACGTCAGCCTGAGCCTGGCGCCGGGCGAGGTGCTGGGCATCGTCGGCGAGTCCGGCAGCGGCAAGACCCTGCTCGCCCGCGCCGTGATCGGCCTGGAGCCGCCGGCGATCCGGCGCGCCTCGGGGCGCATTCTGTTCGAAGGCCAGGACATCGCCAAGCTCTCGCCCAAGGCGCTGCGCCAGCTGCGCGGCAGCCGGATCGGCATGGTGTTCCAGGAGCCGATGACCTCGCTCAACCCGTCCATGACCATCGGCCGGCAGCTGGAGGAAGGGCTGGTGCTGCACCGCGCCGGCGATGCCGCCCAGCGCCGGGCCGCCATTCTGGAGATGCTGCGGCGGATCGGCATCGCCGAGCCCGAGGCGGCGCTGGCGGCTTATCCGCATCAATTCTCCGGCGGCATGCGCCAGCGCATCATGCTGGCCTCGGTCATGCTGCTGCGTCCGGCCCTGCTGATCGCCGATGAGCCGACCACGGCGCTCGATGCGGTCGTGCAGCGCGAAGTGCTGGAGCTGATGCTGGAGCTGACGCGCGACTATGGCACAGCCGTGCTGATGATCAGCCACGACCTGTCGATGGTCGCGCGCTATACCGACCGGGTCGTGGTCATGTGCCGGGGCGACCTGATCGAACAGAACACCACGGCCGAGATCCTGGCGCGGCCGCAGCAGCCCTATACGCGCCAATTGCTGAATGCCATGCCGCACCGCGCGCCGGCGCGCCTGGTGCCCGATGCCCCGCCGATCGTCGAGGTGCGCGGGCTGGTGGTCGATTACACGGGAAAATCAGGCACCAAGCGGGCCCTGCATGGCATCGACCTGACGATCCGGCCGGGCGAGGTCGTGGCCGTGGTTGGCGGGTCGGGCTCGGGCAAGACCACGCTCGGCCGCGCCATCGCCGGGCTGCTGACGCCGGCCGAAGGCGACATCCTGTTCGCCGGCCGGGCCATCGCCCGCAGCGACGAGAGCTGGCGGCAATATCGGCTGAATTGCCAGATGGTGTTTCAGGACCCCTATGCGTCGCTCGACCCGCGCATGACCATCGGCCAATTGATCGGGGAGGCGCTCAGGGTCGTGCCGGGCCTCGGCCGGGCCGAGAAAGCCGCGCGCGTTCTGGAGGGGCTCGACGAGGTCGGGCTGGAGCGGAAGTTCGCCGACCGTTATCCGCACGAGCTGTCGGGCGGCCAGCGCCAGCGCGCCGCCATCGCGCGCGCCGTGGTGCGGCGGCCGTCGTTCGTGATCGCGGACGAGCCAGTCTCGGCGCTCGACGTGACGGTCAGAGCCCAGGTCCTGGCATTGTTTCTGGAGCTGCAGCAGCGCCACGGGTTCTCGTGCCTGTTCATCAGCCATGATCTGGGCGTGGTCGAACAGGTGGCCGACCGGGTCGTCGTCATGCAGCAGGGCCGGATCGTCGAACAGGGCGGGCGCGACCAGATCTTCGATCATCCCAGCCAGGACTATACGAGAACCCTGCTCTCGGCGATTCCGGCGCTGGAGGCGGTGAGCGGCGGCGGCGTCCAGCTCAAATGGCGCTTCGACGCGCCGCCGCTCGATGGAAGTCCTTAGACTTCCATATGGTGCTTCAGGTCGCGCATCTCGTCATGGCCGGCCTTGATCGAGACATACATGCGGCGTACCAGATCCAGTACCGGCATGGACAGGGCCTGATCGGCCAGCGCCTCGTCATATTCCTTCTTGATGTGGTCTTCGCCGGATTCGACCGAGTTCACGATGCCCTTGTCGCTGCCGGTGACGGCGGCCTTGAGGTTCATGAAGGCGCGGTGGGCCTTGCCGGCGGTCGTGCCGGACGTGGCCGGCTTGCCGCCGAGCTGGCGCCGCACTTCGGTCTGCAGTTCGGCCGTGACCTGTTTGCGCTCGATCGCGCGCTTGCCGAACAGCGTCTTGAAATACGGGTTCTTGGTATCCTTGGCGGCATCCTCGTAACCGTGGGCGCTGTCGAGCGTCACTTCGATGAGGTTGTTGAGGATATCCAGGTCGTGCTGCGTTGATGCCATGGGGGGCGTCCTCCTGTTTGCTGTCGTGAAGGAACAAGTCTTTCGACCCGGTCCCGGTTGCCTGAGCGAAGTCATTCGGCGCGATGTTCGGCATTTCGCTTGCGGGTCGCGGCGGCTTTCTTGGCCGATGCCGATCGCTCGGCGGCCGGGCGCGAGGCGGCCGCCTTGCCGCCAAGCGTGCCGCCCTTGTGCGAGGCGGCATGGTTCTCCGCGTGGCCGCGGCCGGATCCGCTCTGCTTGCCGCCACCGCTCTCTTTGTTGACGGTGGCCCAAGCCCGACGTTCGGCTTCGCCGTCGGAGACGCCGCGCTGTTCATAGCCGTCGGCGATATGGTCGGCCTTGCGGATCTGCTTGTCGGTGTATTTCGACTTGTCGCCACGGGGCATGGCGCATCTCCCTGATTGCTTAACGAACCATCCGGCTGATCGCGGTCGGGGCCGCGATCGAGGCGGGCAGATGGGTCTGGCCGACCTTCGCCCACCAGACCAGCAAAGCGCCGAGCACGACGACGGCGCCGACCAGCGACAGGGTCAGCACGATGCGCATGTGGCCGCTGGTCTCGCCCTGCCGGGCATCTTGGGTGCTGAGCTTCTTGGGATATCGATCTGACATGGCCTGCTCTCCTTCAAAAGTGATCGGCCGTATGAAGAGCAATCCGGCGCCCCCGCCTTGGGTTCCGTGGCAAGTGCGAACCGTAACCGGGTGCCGGGTGTTTGTCGGAAGCCCATGCCCGCCCCGGAGACCGCCCGAAGTGATCAGCCCGCCCGACGAAAATGCGATCCGACTGGATCGTGGCATCTTCCGCTATGTCCTCCGCGCGACCGGGAAGCACCAGATCGTCCTGGCGCTCTTGACCATCGCCGTGTTCCTGCTGGAAATCGTCCCGCTGGAGCTGCAGCGCCGGGTGATCAACGACCTGGTCAAGAACCGGGAATACCGGATGATCGTGGTTCTATGCGGCGCCTATTGCGCCTCCGTGCTGGTGCAGGGCGGCACCAAGCTGATCCTGAATATCTATCGCGGCTGGGTCGGCGAATGGGCGACACGCGATCTGCGGCACCGGGTCCGCCTGCTGGCCAGTTCGTCGTCCGATACGTCGAGCGGGTCGGAGGCGCAGGGCGTTCAGGCGGCCATGGTGGTGTCGGAGGTCGAGCCGATCGGCGGCTTCGTCGGCGGCGCCATCTCCGAGCCGCTGTTGGAGGGCGGCATCCTCGCGTCGGTGCTGGCCTACATGGTCCATGTCGATTGGCGCATGGGCCTGTCGGCGCTGGCCTTGTTCGTGCCGCAACTGATCTTCGTGCCGCTGATGCAGGGCGCCATGAACCGGCGCACGAAAAAGCGCGTCAAGATCATCCGGCGGCTCAGCATCAGCGTGGTCGGCAAACTGCCCGTGCACGAGATCGAGGCGGACGACCAGCGCGACGACGAGCGGATCCAGCGGGTGTTTCAGCTGAACGTCGGCATTCTGAAGCTGAAGTTCACCATGAATTTCCTGATGAACCTCAGCACCCAATTGCAAATCATCGCGGCGCTCCTGGTCGGCGGCTGGATGGTGCATGAGAAGCAATTGGAGGTCGGCGGCATCGTCGCCTTCATCTCCGGCATCGGCAAGCTGGCCGACCCGTGGGGCGATCTGGTCAACTGGTTCCGCGACGTCAACCTGAACCAGGTCAAATATCGGCTGATGCGCGACGCGGTCGATCACCAGTTGGCCGGAACGGGCATGGCGCCCGATTCGGCCCTGGTGGCGGAGTAAGCCGTCAGATCGCGACCGATTTCCGCTTGGCCGGAACGGATTTGGCGGCCTTGCCCTTCGGCGCTTCCCGGCGGACCGGGTAGTCCAGCCGTTCGCCCTGGTCCGACAGGCGCCCCGGCAGATCGCCCAGGCTTTCGACCGCGAGCAGCGGTTCGGCCGAGGGACCCTCGGGCTCGATCGGCTTCAGGGTGTCTTCGATGCCTTCGGCTTCGGAGACCTCCTCGCGGGCCAGATTCCAATGATCCTCGGCCCGGCCCTCGGGCTTGCCTTCGCGGACCCAGATCTCGTGGGCCCGCTCGCGAACGCGCTGTTGATAGTCGTCATAGGTATCGGTCATGGTTCGCTCCGCTTGCCATCGGGGATTGCCGTCCTCCTCCAACACATCGCCATGATCGTGCGTTCCGCTCGGAACCTGCGGCGGTTTCGACGGTTTTGCGTACCGGGCCGTCGCCCGGGAGAGATGTCATGCCAGCGAGTGCGATTCCATCGGCCGCGACTATCGTGGCTCTGTTCGACAATGCCGAAGCGGCCGCCCTGGCGTCGGGCGCGGTCAAGGCGCGCATTCCGGGTACCGTCGTGCATCGGATCGACCCGACCGGCGCCGAGGCGGCCCGGCTCGAAGCAGACTGGCTGCCGCCCGACACGATCGATCCCTATATCGCCAGCCTGGGTCAGGGCCGCACGCTGGTCGCGGTCGAAGCGGACCGGTCCCAGGCGTCCGATGTCGATGCCATTCTACGCGAATACGGTCCGGCGGAATCCGCGATCCACGGCCAGGAGCAGGACGCGGACGATCTGCCGCCGGCGATCCAATCGACCGCGGCGCAAAATCCGCGCCCACACGGCCATCGCGACCCGAGCGCCTGACGTCCGATGGCCCTGCTCAAGGTACCGGCCGGCGAGGGACAGGTCACGGTCCGCGCGCCGGCCAAGCCCAAGCGGAAGCAAACCCGGATCGTCGCCCTGACGGTTAAGCTGCTGTACGTCACCGACGAGGTGCCGGGCATCACCCGCCGCCGCACCGGCACGGGCTGGGCTTATCGGGGCCCGGACGGTCTGATCATCCGCGACAAGGACGTTATCGCCCGGATCCGCTCGCTCGCGATTCCGCCGGCCTATCGGGACGTCTGGATCTGCCCGGATGCCAACGGCCATATCCAGGCGAGCGGCCGGGATGCGCGCGGTCGCAAGCAGTATCGCTATCACCCCGCCTGGCGTAATTTCCGCGACGCCGCCAAATTCGAGCGCGTCGCCCGCTTCATTCGGGCGCTGCCGCCGTTGCGCCAGCGGGTCGCGGCCGATCTGGCGAAGCGCGGGCTGCCGCGCGACAAGGTGCTGGCCACCATCGTGCGCCTGATGGAAACCACCTTCATCCGGATCGGCAATGCCGAATATGCCAAGCAGAACAAAAGCTTCGGCCTGACTACCCTGCGCAACCGGCACGCGCGCGTCGCGGGCAATAATGTCGAGCTGTCGTTTCAGGCCAAATCCGGCATCAAATGGCATGTGGTCGTGCGCAATCGCCAGCTCGTCTCGCTGGTCCGCCGCCTGCGCGATCTGCCGGGGCAGGAGCTGTTCCAGTATCTGGACGAGGCGGGCCGGCGCCATGCGATCGGCTCGGCCGACGTCAACGATTATCTGCGCCAAGCCGGTGACGAGGAGATCACCGCCAAGGATTTCCGCACCTGGGCCGGGACCTATCTGTCGGTCATGACGCTCGCGCGCCAGCCGGCCGGGGATACCGACGCCGCCCGCAAGCATGCCATGCTGCGCGCGATCGAACAGGTGTCGGCGGCGCTCGGCAACACGCCGGCGATCTGCCGCAAATGCTACATCCATCCGACCGTGCTCGACGGCCATATGACCGGGACGCTGGCGCCCCGGTTCCGGGCCCTGCTCGATCGCTTCGCCGCCCGGCCGCATAGCGGCCTGAGCGCGGAGGAGGCCGCGGTGATGGGTTTGCTGGAAGACGGCTGACTTGACGCCGCGCCGGTTTTGAGGAAGTTTCACCAAACGAGCATTTGTATTTTCAAGGATTTTCGCGCTGTTGCAAAGCTCGACGCGCAGGACCGGCACCGGTTCCTCGCCGTGGTACGTGGCCGGATTGATGGGGTGCGGCTACGCGGTTTCCTTCCTCGACCGGGCCCTCGTCAGCGTCGCCGGCGCCCCGATCAAACAGGATCTGGGGCTGAGCGACACGCAGTTCGGCCTGCTGCAAGGCACCAGCTTCGTCATCCTCTATAGCCTGTGCGGCCTGCCGCTCGGGCGGTTGGCCGATCGGGTCGATCGCCGCCGGATGATCGCGCTGGGCATCCTGTTCTGGACCGCGATGACAATGGTCTGCGGGCTGGCGGGATCGTTCGCGATGTTCTTCCTGGCCCGCATCGGCGTCGGGCTGGGCGAGGCCAGCCTGGTGCCGGCCGGCATGTCGTTGATCGGCAGCGTGATGCCTCGGGACAAGATGGCGCGCGCGATCGCGGTGTTCATCATGGGCGCCACGATCGGCACGGCGACGGCCCTGATGGGCGGCGGCTATCTGCTGGGCGGGTTTGGGGCGGCCGGGCCGATCGACCTGCCGCTGCTGGGCGTGATCGCACCCTGGCAGGCGTTGTTTTTGATCGCGGGCCTGCCCGGACTGGCGGTCGCGGCTTTGGTCATGACCATCCGTGAGCCCGCGCGGGCGGCGGTACCACGGGCCCAGGCCAGCCTCGGTGCGGCGCTGGCCCATGTCCGTGCCCATCTGCCGGCCTACGGCTTTCTGACCGCGGCCGCCTGCTGCAATGTCACGATCGCGCAGACCCAGGGCGCCTGGGCGCCGCTGTTCTTCGTCCGGCAGTTCGGCCTGTCGCCGGGGGCGAGCGCCATGCTGGTCGGCGCGATGTTCCTGGTGTCGGCACCGACCGGACAATTGCTGGGCGGCATCCTGACCGACCGGCTGCAGGCCCGCAGCATCGCCGGCGCGCAGAACCTGGTCATGGCGCTGCTACTGGCGCTGGCGTTGATCCCGGGGGCTGTCTTTTGCACGACCGATAATTTATGGCTGGCCCAGGCGAGCTATCCGCTGTTTACCTTTCTGGTCTCGGCCGCGACGCCGACCGGGCTGGCGGCGCTGCAGCTGCTGACGCCTGGCCGCCATCGCGGCACGCTCAGCGCGCTGTTCCTGTCGATCGTGACCCTGGTCGGCCTCGGCCTCGGGCCCGCCGCGGTCGGCCTGCTGACCGACCATCTGTTCCATGACGAGCGGGCGCTGGGCTCGTCCTTGCTGATCGTCATTCTGGTCGCCGGCAGCGCCGGTCCGCTGCTGGCGCTCGCCGGGCGGCGCCCCTTCGCCAGGGCGACCGCCACGGCCTAAGGCGCTCGTGGATAAAATCAGACGGAAGCTTCCGTCTGATTGTCCCGCACCGCATTAGTCTGGTGGGCCGATTCACCCAACGCTTGCAGGCCAAGCGTTGGGATCGGACCACTAGTAAAGCGTCTTCAGCATGTCGCGCGAGAAGTCGCGCAGCTGCGCGTTGCGGCCTTCGCGGATCTTCGTCACCCAATCCGGGTCGGACAGCAGCGCGCGTCCGACCGCGACCAGGTCGAACTCGCCCGCATCCAGCCGGCGCAACAGCTCGTCGATCGGGCTTGGGTGCGACGCCTCGCCCTGGAAGGCCGCGATGAACTCGCCCGACAGGCCGACCGAGCCGACCGTGATCGTAGCCCTGCCGGTCAGCTTCTTGGCCCAGCCGGCGAAATTCAGGTCCGAGCCCTCGAACTCGGTCTGCCAGAACCGGCGCTGCGAGCAATGGAAGATATCGACGCCGGCATCCGCCAGCGGCGTCAGCCAGGCTTCCATCTCCGCTGGGGTCTTCGCCAGCTTGACCGCGAAATCCTGCTGCTTCCACTGCGACAGGCGCAGGATGATCGGGAAGTCCTCGCCGACCTCGACACGGATCGCCTTGACGATTTCGATGGCGAAACGACTGCGTTCGGCCAGGCTTGCGCCGCCGTACCGGTCGGTCCGCTTGTTGAGCCCGGCCCAGAAGAACTGATCCAGCAGATAGCCGTGGGCGCCGTGGATCTCGACCGTGTCGAAGCCCAGGCGCTTGGCCGCACCGGCGGCCTTGGCGAAGGCCGCGATCGTATCGGCGATGTCGCTCTCGCTCATGGTGGTGCCGCCGGCTTCCTCGGGCATGACCAGGCCCGACGGACCCTCGAACGGCGTCGGCGGCATCCAGCCGGACCGGTGCGGCTTGACGATGCCCATGTGCCAGATCTGCGGTGCCATGGCGCCGCCGGCTTCATGCACGGCCTGGACGACGTCGCCCCAGCCGGCCAGCGCTCGGTCGCCGTAGAAATGCGGGATGTTCTCGTCGTTCGACGAGGCCGGCCGATCGACGACCGTGCCCTCGGAGACGATCAGGCCGACCTCGGCCGCGCGGCGGCGATAATAGGAGGCGACATCGGCGGTCGGCACGCCGCCCGGCGAGAAGGACCGCGTCATCGGCGCCATCACGACCCGGTTCTTCAGGTGCAGCGACTTCAGGGAAAACGGGCGGAACAGGGCGTCGAGGCTCATGCTGGTATCCATCTGATCGCGAACGGGAAGCGGGCCCAAGGCCCATGGTTTGGCTTTCCGGAACCTACCTCATATGATGGTCGGCGGGCTGGAAGGAAGGGTCATGAGGCACCGGATCGGATTGGCTGCGCTGTTGGCACTGTTGCTGGCCGGCGGCTGCGTCGCGCGCCAGGACGAACCGGGCGACGTGACGGTTCCGGTGGCGATGACGGCCGAGCCTGCGCGCGCTCCGCCCGAAACACCGAAACCCGCGCCACCGCCGCCGAGCGCTGCGGCCCCGATCGACGCGGCGGCATCCGGCCCGACCTTGGAGCAGATCACCGTCCTCGGCCGCAGCTTCACCGGCCTGTGGAAGGTCAATTCGCCCAAACGTCTGGGCCTCGATGTCGGCCTGCTGTCGGGCGTACACATCCGCTATAGCGGCGAGACCGGCGATCGCGATATCTGCGAGCTGCGCCAGACCGGCGACCGGCTCGACGCGCGCTGCCTGCGCCTGGCGCGCGATATCGACGGCAGCATCGACGGCGATCGGATCACGCTCAAATCCTGGATCGGGCCGGCCAACCTGATCCTGACCGCATCAGCGCAATCCGCCTCGTCGTTGAAGGGCAGTATCAGCGGCGGCGCGCTCGGCGCCCGCATGACCGGAGGCGTGCCGATCGTGGCGACCAGGCTGACCCCGGCTCTGGCGGGCACGGACCGGCCGAGCCTGCCGCTGGTGCGCGACGTGCTGGCCGATATCGGCGACGGACGCCTGACGGCGGGGCGTTACACCCCGGAGGCGGCGGCGCGGCTCCATAAGGAATTGCGCGACCTGCAAGCCGATCAAACCGCGCTAGGGCCGCTGCAGGGCCTGACCTATCTGGATCAGCTGCTGCCGCGCCACCCGTTCGATCCGCGCGAACGGCCGCTGGAGGTCTACCGCGTCGACTATGCCAAGGGCACGCAGCTGTGCGGCATCAGCCCCGGCGAGGCCGGCATCGTCGACGACTTCATCTGCCGTTAGGCGGTCTTGCCGGCGAGCGCCTGTCTCAGCGCCCGGACCTGGTCGTTCAGGGCGATGATCTGCTCGACCTTCATGCCGGACGAGGCCAGCAGCGTCTCGCTGAGGCAGCCGGTGCGCGCGCGCAGCGCGCGTCCCTTGTCCGTCAACCCGACCAGCACTTGACGCTCGTCCTGCGCATTGCGGGTGCGCCCGAGAAATCCCGCCGCCTCCAGCCGCTTGACCAGCGGGGTGATCGTGCTCGATTCGAGGGCCAGATGCTCGGCGATGGCACCGATCGTCTGGGCGTCGCCTTCCCACAACACGCTCATGACCAGATATTGCGGATAGGTGATCTCCAGCGCGTCGAGCAGCGGCTTGTAGACGCGTCCGACGGCGATGCTGGCGCCATAGAGCGCGTAGCACAGCTGCTGGTCGAGGGTGAGTGGGGCGGGCATGGCGGCTTTCCTTTGAACGCGACGATCTCCATAGCGATGTCACGATAATCTATATCGCGATAAATAAACGATTGACAAGGCTTCAGGCCGAGCCTAGATAGTTTATTATCGCAATAAATGTTATCGCGATAATCATATGGGAATTTCCGCCATGTTCTCCGTTCGCAGCCTGCTCTCCGCCACCGCCGCCATCGCTCTGCTGGCCGGCATCGTCCCCGTAGCCTCCGCCGCTTCGATCAAGAACGTGGTGCTGGTCCACGGCGCCTTCGCCGACGGTTCCGGCTGGAAGGCGGTCTACGACATTCTCAAGCATGACGGCTACAGCGTCAGCATCGTCCAGGAGCCGGAGACCACGCTCGCCGACGACGTGGCGGCGACGCGCCGCGTGCTGGCGCAGCAGTCGGGCCCGGCCATCCTGGTCGGCCATAGCTATGGCGGCGCGGTGATCACCGGCGCCGGAACGGACCCGAAGGTCGCCGGGCTGGTCTATGTCGCGGCCTTCCAGCCCGACGTGGGCGAGAGCGTGGCGCAGCTGGCGACCGGCACGAAGGCCGCGACCAACGGCGCCCGGCCGAGCGCCGATGGCTTCCTGTTCCTCGACCCGACCGAATTCCACGCCGACTTCGCCGCCGATCTGCCGGTGGCCCAGACCGACCTGATGGCCCGTTCCCAGGTCCCGGTTTCCGTCGCCGCCTTTACCGCACCGGCGCTGGACGCCGCCTGGAAGAACAAGCCGAGCTGGGCGATCGTCGCGACTGAGGACAAGGCGATCAACCCGGACCTGGAGCGCTCGATGTATAAGCGCTCGAACGCGACGGTGACCGAAATCAAGTCCAGCCACGCGGTCTATATCTCCCACGCGCGCGAGGTCGCCAAGGTGATCGAGCAGGCGGCGCAGCACGCCGCGAAGTAAGGGCGCGCTGGGGCGCTCCCACGCGGGCGCCCCAGCTGCGTCGTCTAGTCCAATACGGACTCCACCGGCATCTGGTCGTCGCTGAGGATGGTTTTGACGCGCGAGGTCAGGGCTTCCATCGTGAAGGGCTTGGTCATGACGTGCATGCCCGGCGCCAGATGCCGGCTGCCGAACACGGCATCGTCGGCATAGCCGGTGATGAACAGGATCTTCAGCGTCGGGCGCGCCCGACGCGCGGCGTCGGCCAGTTGCCGGCCGTTCATGCCGTCCGGCAGCCCGACATCGGTCACCAGCAGGTCGATCCGCGCGTCCGACCGCAACACCGTCAGGCCGGAGCTGCCGTTGGCCGCCTCGACGGCCGCGTAGCCCAGATCGACCAGCACCTCGGTGATCAGCATCCGCACCGCCGGTTCGTCGTCGACGACGAGCACGGTCTGGCCCTGCTCGGCCCGGGGCGCGTTCGACAGCGTGAGGCGGTTCGGCTCGGCTTCGAGCGGGTCCGCGATTTTCGGCAGGTAGAGCCGCACGGTGGTGCCTTGGCCGACGATCGATTCGATCCGGACCTGACCGCCCGACTGCTGAATGAACCCATGGATCATCGACAGTCCCAGTCCGGTGCCCTGGCCCAGCGGCTTGGTCGTGAAAAACGGATCGAATGCGCGCGCCACCACCTCCGGCGCCATGCCGGTGCCGGTGTCGGTAACCGCGACGGTCACATAGGGGCCGGGCGCCATGCCGTGGTGCCGGGCGGTCTGCCCGTCGAGCAGAATGTTGGCCGTCTCCACCGTCAGGCTGCCGCCGTCCGGCATAGCGTCGCGGGCGTTGATGCATAGGTTGAGCAGCGCGTTGCCCAGCTGGTTGGGATCGCACAGGATCGCGCCCAGATCGATCGCCAGCACCGTCGTCACGCTGATCGACGGCCCGACCGTCCGCCGGATCAGCTCTTCCATTTCGGCGACCTGCCGGTTCGCGGGAATGGCGCGCGGATCGAGCGTCTGGCGCCGGGCGAACGACAGCAGCCGCTGGGTGAGGGCGGCTGCCCGGTCCGCGGTCCCCCGTGCCGTCGCGACATAACGGTCCAGATCCTGAATGCGGCCCTGGGACAGCCGCATCGCCAACAACTCCAGACTGCCGATGATCCCGGTCAGCAGATTGTTGAAATCATGGGCGATGCCGCCGGTCAGCTGACCGATGGCCTCCATCTTCTGGCTTTGCCGGAGCGCATCCTCGGCCCGGCTGCGCTCGGTGGTCTGGGCCTCCAGCGCGTCGAGCGCGCTCCGCAGTTCGGCCGTGCGCGCGCCGACGCGCCGCTCCAGCATGGTGTTGATATCGATCAGCGCTTCCTGTTTGCGCTTCTGCTCGTCGATGTCGGTGGCCGACCCGAACCATTCGATGATCCGCCCGACGGCGTCGCGGACCGGCTCGCCGCGCATCAGGAACCAGCGGAAGCGGCCATCCCGGGCGCGGATCCGATGCTCCTGCTGAAAAGGGAGACCGGCCTCGATCGCCGCCTCGAAGCTGTTCTGCGACGCCTCGCGATCGTCCGGATGGATCGCCTCGAGCCAGCCCTCGGCCCGGGTATGCCCATGGGACCGGCCGGTATAATCGGCCCAGCGCCGGTTGATCCAGGTCGTGCGTCCGGACGGATCGCCGGCCCACAGCAGGTCGGGGACCAGGTCGGCGACCGCATAGAACCGCACTTCGCTCTCGCGCAGCGACGTCAGCGCCCTCGCCCGTTCGGCCTCGCCCCGGGTCCAGGCGGAATCGGTCGGGTCGAGCAGCAGGCGCGCCAGCTCCTCGTTCTGCGCCATCAGCTTGATCATATCCGGCTCGCACTCGAGGTCCGGATGGGTCTCGGTCCAGAAATGCGCGGTGCGGATGAACGCCAGGAAGGCGATCAGAATTTCCAGATTTTCGGCGCCGATCGCCGCCTGCACCGCGTGCCGCGCCCGACCCGACCCGAGCGGCGCCAGAAACAGGATGGTCAGCACGTCGAACAGATCGGACTCGAGCGGCGTTTCGGGCGCCGGAATCGCCACCGGCCGCAGATGGCGCTCGAGCCGGGCCAGCGCCTGCTCGAAGGCGACGGCATCGGGCACCGGCCGGCGCAGCAGGGCCATGCCCTGCTCGACCGTGTGCGGCATCGCCTCCCGGTCGCCCGCGGGCCGCCCGAAGCCGGTCAGGAAGCCCAGATGCCGCACGATGCAATAGCGCACCGGACAAAAGCGCGAGAGATGGACGAACAGCCGTTCTTTGAACAAGGGTGGCAGCGGACTGTCGAGATAGGCCGATTTCGCAAAGTCCCACAGCCGGTCGATCAGTCCCGGCGCCGCCTCGGCCGAGCAGAAGAAGTTGGGCAGCAGACCGAACCGGTCGATGACCTGCCGGCTGAACGCATCGTCGCCGATCGTCGATGGATCAGGGACTAGCCGCATGGGCGGCTCGAACGGCGCCCGGCGACGGGTAGATTGGTCATGGCGAGGGTCTCCGGGGCGCGAAGGGGCGCGATTTCTCACCATGCCCCGCGCCGCGATACCGCATCAGCCTCGGAATCTACTCACCAGCCTCGGAATCTACTCAGAGGCCGGCCCCCCCCCAAAGCCGGCTGCGACAAAACAACCGGTGCCACCGTCTTAAATTATGGAATAGACGCGGCGCCGGGCCGGTAGCCTCCGATAGGCCTCATGGAGCTTCCGACCGATGCGCAAGATCATCCTGCTTTCCCTGCTCGCCTTCAGCCTGTCGCCATCGGCCTTGGCCGGGACCATCATCGACGACTGGTCGACCGTGCAGGCGCCGCCGGCACCCGCGCTGAAGCCGGTGACGGTCGATCCCAAGACGACGGCGCTGCTGATCCTCGACATCGTGCGCCAGGGCTGCAATGCCGAGCGGCGGCCGCGCTGCCTCGACACGCTGCCGGCGGTCCATACGCTGCTGGGCCGCGCGCGGATGGCGGGCGTGCTGGTCGGCTACAGCCTGGTCAAAGGCTCGACCGCGGCCGATATCCTGCCGCCGGTGGCACCGGTCGGCGGCGAGCCGATGGTGACCTCGGGCACCGACAAATTCCTCGGTACCGATCTGGAGGCGACGCTCAAGGCCAAAGGCATCAAGACCGTGATCATTCTGGGCGTCGTTGCCCAGGGCGCCGTGCTCACGACCGCGACCGAGGCTGCCTTGCGCGGGTTCGAGGTCGTGGTGCCGGTCGACGGCGTCTCGTCCGACCAGATCTATGCCGAGCAATATACTGCCTGGGACCTGGTGAACGCGCCGGTCATTGCTGGGCATGTCGCGCTGACCCGGTCGGACATGATCGGGTTTTAGACGACAACCGCTACGGGATCAGCCGGTCGTCGCGCAGGCGTCGGAACAGGTCGAAGAAGGCGTCGTCGGTCGCCTGATAGGCGGTGAAGCCCAGGCGCCGGCTTTTCGACATGTCGGCGACGACTTCGATCGGCCGGCCCAGGTCGGCGTCGGTGTGCCAGGGCGAGGCCAGGCGGCCCAGGTCCGGTTCGGCCAGGCCGTGGCGCCGGGCGATCTCGGCCCAACGCGGCGCGTCCTTCGCCATCTGGCTTTCCAGCGGCCGGACGGTGCCGTCGAACGGCGCCGGTTGGAGGCCGAACCAGTCGGCGATGCGGCCCCACATCCAGCTCCACCGGAACACATCGCCATCGACCACGTTGAACGCCTGGTCGGCGGCGGCGGGTGTCGTGGCCGCCCACAGCAGGTGGCGGGCCAGCAGGCGCGCGTCGGTCATGTCGGTCAGCCCGTGCCACTGGGCGGCGGAGCCGGGGAACAGGAACGGGCGGCCGGTCTCCCGGCACAGCGTCGCGTAGGCGGCGAGCGTCGTGCCCATGTTCATGGCGTTGCCGACCGCCTTGCCGATGATGGTGTGCGGCCGGTGGACGCTCCAGTGGAAGCCGTCGCGCCGGGCGGCGGCGAAGACCTCGTCCTCCTGGGCATAATAGAAATTGGCGATGTCGAGCCGGCCCTGGTCCTCGCGGAACGGCGTCTGGGGCAGGACGCCCTTGCCATAGGCCTCGAACGGGCCGAGGTAATGTTTGAGGCCGGTCACCAGCGCCACATGGCGCACCGTGCCGGCAGGGCGCAGCGCCGCCAGCAGATGGCGCACCATGCCGCCATTGACCCGGATATTTTCGGCCTCGGTCGGCTGGCGCGCCCAGCTTGCGATGAAGACATGGGTCGGATCGATGCCGTCGAGCGCGCGGGCGAGGCCCAGCGGGTCCTGCAGGTCGGCCGCGACCGGCGTCACGCCTTCGGCCGCCACGGGATGGCGCGCCAGGCCCGCAACTTGCCAGCCCGCTCGGGTCAGCGCCGTCGCCAGCGCGCTGCCGACGATGCCGCTCGCGCCGACGATCAATGCCTTGTTCGCCATGTCAGTCTCCGTGATGCCGCCGTTCACTTGGGCATCGCGGCCATCCTTCGCCATGCGGCATCGGCGCCGACGGCTATTCCGCCGTCGGCTCGTCGCGGAAATAGGGCTCGACCAGTCCGCGCAGCTTGATGGTCAGCGGCTGGCCGTGGCGGTCCATGGTCTTGCCGACGGCCAGGCGGACCCAGCCTTCGCTGACGCAATATTCCTCGACCGTGGTCTTTTCCGCGCCGTCGAACCGGATGCCGACGCTGCGCGCCAGCACGGCCTCGTCGTAGAACGGGCTCTTGGGATTGGTCGACAGGCGGTCGGGCGGGGTATCGGTCATCGGACGGGCTTTCGGCGGGGAAACATCAGGGGGCGGTCATAGCCGTCCGGGCGCGATATGGGAAGCCTCACGATCTCGGCGGCCGTGTCCCGCCCTTGCCCCTCCGCCGCGAAAGGGCTACGCCTGACGCATCCTTCAGTCCTCGAACGAGCCCATCCCATGCCCGCCAAAAAGAATCCGCTCGGCCTCAATCCGCTGCAATTGAAGACGCTGACCCTGATGCAGGAGCTGGCGCGGTCGCCGAACCATGCCAGCCCGCGCGACGGCGGCGCGGTCGATATCAGCAACATGCCGCATCCGCACGGCAATCATTTCCATGTCGGCCATGCGGTCGTCATGACCGCCGACGCGTCGGGCCTGGCCAACGAGGCGGCCTGGAAGGCGCTCGAGCGCAAGGGCCTGATCCAGTCCGACTTCCCCCATGGCGCGCTGATCACGGCCGAGGGCATCGCCTACGACACCGGCATGGCCGAGCAGATCCTGCACCGCGCCGACCATTGAGCGATCTGGCGCGGTTTGCCGCGCCAGATCCAGGGCCATTGAGGCCCCGCGCAGCGAGCCAAGCCGGCGGAGGCCGGCGCCCGGCGCTTGAGGGCCCTATATAGCCTCCGCTTTACCAGTTGAGGCGGCCGACCACGGCCGTCGGGCGCGGGCCGTTGGTCAGCACCCGGGTCAAATGCTGGGCGTCGAGCCGGTTGCCGGGCACGAACTTGAACTCGTTCGCGTGCAATCCGCCGGCGACCAAGAGGCTGTCGATCCCGGCCGCATTGGCGCCGGCCACGTCCGTGCGCGGGCTGTCGCCGACGCCCGCGATGCGGCGCTTGTCGGCGATGCCCAGCAGGGCCATGCAGGTGCGGTAGACGCCGGGATAGGGCTTGCCGTGCCAGCGCACCGTGCCGCCCTGGGCCTCGTAGGCCTGGGCCAGCGAGCCGGCGCAGATCAGGATCTCCGGCCCGCGCATGACGGTCAGGTCCGGGTTGGCGCAAACCATGGGCAGCTTGCGGGCGACGGCGGCATCCAGCAGCGGCTGGTATGTGGCGACCGTATCGGCCGGCTCGCCCGGTCCGGTATTCAGCACGAATTCGGCCTCGCCGGCATCGGCGACCGTCACCAGATCCAGCCCGTCGAGCATGCCCTTGTCGCGCTCCGGCCCGATATGCAGCACCTTGCGGCCGAGGGCTTTGTAGAACGCGTCGGGTCGGTGCTTCAGATGCTGCCAGACCTCCTCGCCCGAGGTCATGATGTGGTGGTAGGCGTCGCGCGGGATGCCGATCGTCTCGATCCGGCCGGCGACGGTCTCGGCCTGGACCGGGGCGTTCGACAGGATGCACAGCCGCTTGCCGAGCGATTTCAGCCGATAGAGCGTATCGACCACGCGCGGATAGGGCTCGACGCCGTTATGCAGCACGCCCCAGACGTCCAGGATGAAGCCGTCGTAGCGCTCGGCGATCTCTTCGATGCCGCCGACGACCGGAACGACCCAGCCGTCGTTCTGCGGGGAAACCGCGCTCACTTGTGCTTGAACGCGGGTTTGCGCTTCTCGGCGAAGGCGGCCATGCCTTCCTTCTGATCGTCCAGCGCGAAGGTCGCATGGAACACCCGGCGTTCGAACAGGATGCCCTCGGCCAGCGTGGTCTCGTAGGCGCGGTTGACGCTTTCCTTGGCCATCATCGCGACCGGCATGGACATGGCGGCGATCTTCTCCGCGGTCTTGACCGCGTCGGCCAGCAGGTCGGCCGCCGGCACGACCCGGCTGACCAGGCCGGACCGCTCGGCCTCGGCCGCATCCATCATCCGGCCGGTCAGGCACATGTCCATCGCCTTCGATTTGCCGACGAAACGGGTCAGGCGCTGGGTGCCGCCGGCGCCGGGAATGGTGCCGAGCGTGATCTCGGGCTGGCCGAACTTGGCGGTGTCGGCGGCGATGATGAAGTCGCACATCATCGCCATCTCGCAGCCGCCGCCCAGCGCATAGCCCGCAACCGCCGCGATGATCGGCTTGCGGCAGGTCGTGACCCGCTGCCAGCCCTTGGTGATGAAGTCGCTGAGATAGACGTCCATGTACGTCTTGGCGCCCATCTCCTTGATGTCGGCGCCGGCGGCGAACGCCTTCTCGCTGCCGGTCAGGACGACGCAGCGGATCGCGTCGTCGCTCTCCATGTCGTCGAGCGCCCGGCCCAGATCCTGGATCAGGGCGGCGCACAGCGCATTGAGCGCCTGGGGACGATGGAGCGTCACGATGCCGACGGCACCGCGCTTCTCCACGAGGATGTTTTCGTAGCTCATGGGGTTCCTCATCGGAAAAGATTGGCCTGGCGGCCGAGCCGGCTCAGCCGGGCGTCAGCGCGGGGCCAGGGTGAAGGCGACCTGCAGATTGCCGTCGCGTCCGTCGAAATCGAGGCTCAGGCGTTCGCCGTCGCGCTCGAAGGATTTGGTAGCGGCCGCGCCCGCCGTGCGGCGCCAGCCGAGCTGCGGCAGGCTTTCCTCATAGAACGCCACGACCGCGTGCCGTGTGACCGGGCCGCTGGCGGCGGCCTCGACGATGCGGCCCTGGGGCTTGTCAAAGATCAGCGAGGCCGCGTCATCGGCGGCGAGTCCGGGCATCAACGGCACGTCTTCGGTGCCGGGCACATAGACGGACGGGACGAAGGACGCCTGCACCACGCCGGGCGCGGCATGGCCCGGGGCGGCGAAAAACAAGGCGGCGAAGGCCGCCGGAAGGGCGAGGCGTCGTACCATCGGCGAAACTCTACACCTCAATGTTGCCGCTGGGCACAATAGAATGTCGACCGGTTCGATTGGACGATGCGTTCGATGCCGACCTTGCAGGTGCAGTCGGGGCACGGCGCGCCCTCCTTGCCGTAGACCGCCCATTGATGCTGGAAATAGCCGAGCTCGCCGGTCGCCTGGACATAATCACGCAGGCTCGACCCGCCGGCGGCGATCGCGTTCAGCAGCACTTGGCGGATGGCTGCCACCAGCGTGTCGGCCGTCGCGCCCTGCACCGTCCCGGCCATGCGCGTCGGCGCGAGACCGGCCCAATAGAGGCTTTCCGACACATAGATATTGCCCAGGCCGGCAACGATCTTCTGGTCGAGCAGCGCCGCCTTGATCGGCGTCAGCTTACCCTTGAGCTTGGCTGCCAGCACCGGGCCGGAGAATTCATTGCCGAGCGGCTCGGGCCCGATATCGGCGAACAGCCGGTGGCTGGCCAGGTCCTCCGCCCGGCAATAATCCAGGAAGCCGAAGCGGCGCGCGTCGTTGAAGCGCACGGCGGTGCCGTCGTCGGTCTCGAACACGACGTGATCGTGCGGTTCCAGCACGATCCCGGCGGCAGGCCCGATCGTCATCCGGCCCGACATGCCCAGATGCGCGATCAGCACGCCGCCGTCGTCCAGCATCATCAGAATGTATTTCGCGCGCCGCTTGATCGCCTGGACCGTGCGGCCCTCGACCAGGCCGGCCAAGCCCGCCGGAAACGGAAAGCGCATGTTCGGCCGGCGCAGTTCCAGCCGCGTCAGGCGACGGCCTTCGAGCCTGGAGGCCAGGCCCCGGCAGACGGTTTCGACTTCGGGCAATTCGGGCATGGGTACCGGCGGGCAGGGGGGACGGACCAGGCCGGTATAGACCGGTCGCGGGCCGGTTGCCACCCGGGCGTGGGATCATCCCGCGCCCGGCACCGGGAACGAGGGTGGCAGGGCGAGGATGGTGACTTCGCCGCGCGCACGCAGCGGCCTGCGGCAAACCAGATTGCCGGTGACGTTGCGATAGGTCTCCAGCACCAGGCCGGGGCCGAAGCTCGGTAGCCGCTCCGGCAGCACGCGCGCGAGGAAGTCGCCGCGGGCGGCTTCGTCGGGAATCTCCAGCGCCAGTTCGCGAAAGACCTCGTCCAGATCCTGCGCCGACTGGGCGGCCCGGCGCACCGCATGTTCGGCATAGGGACCGATGTGCTGGGCCAGCTCGTCGCGGACATGATGGAGCGCCAGGCTGGGGACGAGACCGTGCGTCGCAGCCCGGGGCAGGCTGTCCTGATCCCACTGCGCCGCATCCGTTTCGGGCGATGCCACGGCTTCACCCGCGAGCAAAAGGAACCGGCGGCCCTCGGCCCAGCGCGGCAGCATCAGGCGCTCGCCGGGGGCGAACAGCAGGATTTCGCTGGCGCCGGCCAGGGCGGCCAATTCGGCATCCGCCGGGAGCCACGGCAGGTTCAGACCGCTGAGCAGCCGGCCGAGTTCGGCCGGCGCGTGCCATGCCGAACTGTCGCCCGCGGCGGGGCGCCAGAGCCGCTCGCGCTGAAAGACGTACCAAAGCCGCCGCAGCACCTCGCCCTCGATCTCGGCGATGTCCTGGAAGCGGCGCGCCCGGAAATGGATGCGATAGCGCAGGCTGGTCTGGCTGTCTCCATAGCCGATCGGCGAGACCTCGATCGGCTGGACCCGATCGACATGCACGAAATCGCTGACGATTTCGACGGCAAGGGTGCGGATGCGCTGCGGCGGCTCGGAAAATGGCGCCTGGAAGCAGATTTCGGCGCGGATCGGCGTGTTGCGGGGCAGGATCTCGAGCGTGTTGTCGGCGAGGCGCGCGTTCGGGATGATCACGAGGCCGCCATCCGCGCGCCGGGCGACGACCCGGTGCCAATTCAGCGATTCGATCCGGACCGCCTGCCCGTCGAGCAGGATGCCGTCGCCGACCCGCGGCACGCGGTCGATATGCAGGCTGATGCCGGCGATCATGCTGCCGAGCGTCGGCTGCATCGCGAAGCCGATCGCGGCCGTCACGATGGCCGAGGTGGTCAGCACCGCTCCCAGGTCGAAATCGAAATGGCGCAAGGCCACGAACGCGGCGATGAAACTCAGCAGCGCGTAAATCAGCACGCGTTGCAGTCCCGTCGGCGGCACTCCGGCTTCCCGCGAGGCGGCCAGGCTGACCAGCAGCCAGCCGCCGCAGATCACGAACAGCAGCGCGGTCGCGACGATCGCCGCCGCCTCGATCACGAGGCGGACCGGGGCCGCGCCGAACAGCGGATGCCGCTCGGTGGCCGCGAAGAACAGCCAGAGCAGGATGGTGACGAGCGTCGTGGCCAGCAGAAGGTGGCGGCGAGGCCCGCGCGGTGCCCACATGCTCACGACGCTCCGTCTCCCCCGTCCTCGCCGCGATCGCGATGCAGTTCCGCCAGCGCCTTCATCATGCTGAGGCGCATGCGCTCGAGGGCATCCGCCAGGATATGGAGCTCTCTGATGCCGGTCCGCGGCACGTGCACGGTGCCGCCGGCCGATCGGCTCACCATGTCGGCGGCATGACTCAGCGCACGCAGCGGACGCACCACCGTCTGGTCGAGCGAGAAGGACAAGGCCAGATAGCAAATACCGAACAAGAAGAAGAGCCCGACGGTGAGCAGCGCCACCAGTTCCAGGGTCCCCGTCAACTGCTGGGTCAGCGGCACCGTCAGCAACTGGATGCCGATCACCTCTCCCAGCTTCCAGCCGAAGCCGTTTTCCCGGCCGTATTTCACCAGCATCGCCGCGGGCGCGCGGGCGGGTTCGCTGTGGCAGGACAGGCATTGCGCATCGCTGATGCGGATCGGGCGGACGAGGTAGAACAGCTGTTCCCGCCCGGTATCGTACACGCCACTCAGTTCGGTAAGATTCTGGTCGTCCCGGAAGCGGCCGATCAGCTCGACGTCGAACGGGGTTGCGCGGTCGTTCGGGCTGGTCGGATTGAGCGCCGGCTCGCGATAGGTGTAGGCGCTCGCCATGCCCGTCACCGCGCGAAACACGGTCTGGGCCGCGTAGGACGGCACTTCCTCCTCGTGGAACGTCGCGGCGGGCAATTGCGCCACCAGCGGGGCGATGTGCGTGTCCGTGTAAGCCCGCATGGCCGAGGCGGATCCGAGCAGGATGCGTGCGTCCTGTTCCGTCTGCCGCATCGCCCGATCATGCAGCAGCAGATAGAAACCGCCGGAACCGGCGAGCACGGCCAGCGCGAAGACCGAGAGCAGGATACGCCGAATCAGACCCTGGAGACTGTGCCCGTCCATGTGCTTCCCCATCCGCAGACGAGAATCGACCGATACGGCCCGGACGGACGCCGGCACCATCGGGGTCGGTCGGCCTGCACCCGTCCAGGCTGTATTGCCATAGCAAGGAGTGGCGGTTGAGTCGATTCCTCTCGTGCTTCCTGGGGGAACGCGGTCCGACCGCCTAGGCGCTCGCCAGCTTTGGCTTCTCCAGGTTCGGCAGGAACACGGTCAGGATGCCGATCAGCGGCAGGAACGAGCAGATCCGGTAGACATAGTCGATGCCGGCGACGTCGGCGACATGGCCCAGCACGGCGGCGCCGATGCCGCCCATGCCGAAGCTGAGGCCGAAGAACAAGCCGGCGATCAGGCCGACCTTGCCCGGCACCAGCTCCTGGCCGAACACCACGATGGCGGAGAAGGCCGACGACAGGATCAGGCCGATCACGACCGACAGGATGCCGGTCCAGAACAGGTCGGCATAGGGCAGCATCAGCGTGAAGGGCGCCACGCCCAGGATCGAGACCCAGATGACGGGCTTGCGGCCGATCTTGTCGCCGAGCGGGCCGCCGACGATGGTGCCGGCCGCGACCGCGCCCAACAGCACGAACAGATGGATCTGGGCCGACGGGACCGTGAGGCCGAACTTGCTGATCAGGTAGAAGGTGTAATAGCTGCTGAGGCTGGCCAGGTAGAAGAACTTGGAAAACACCAGCAGGGCCAGCACGACCAGCGTGCCCGCGACCTTGGCCCGGCTCAGCTCGACGGCGCCGGCGCCGCGCTTCGCTTTGGGCTTCAGCAGTGCCGCGTTTGCCTTGTACCAGCGCCCGACGGCGACCAGCACGCCCATGGCGACGAGCGCCGCGACCGAGAACCACGAGATGGCATATTGCCCGCGCGGAATGATGACCAGCGCCGCCAGCAGCGGCCCCAAGGCCGAGCCCAGATTGCCGCCGACCTGGAACAGGGATTGGGCGAAGCCATGCCTGCCGCCCGAGGCCATGCGGGCGACACGGGAGGATTCCGGGTGGAACACCGACGATCCGGTCCCGACAAGGGCGGCCGCGACCAGCAGGATCGGATAGGTCGGCGCCACCGACAGCAGCAGCAGGCCCGCGAGCGTGAAACCCATGCCGATTGGCAGCGAATAGGGCTTCGGCCGCTTGTCGGTATAGAGCCCGATGACCGGCTGCAGCAGCGACGCCGTGATCTGATAGGTCAGCGTGATGAGGCCGATCTGGCCGAACGACAGGTCGAAGCTGCTCTTCAGCATCGGATAGATCGCCAGCAGCAGCGACTGGATCATGTCGTTCAGCATATGGGCGAAGCTGATCGAGCCCAGGATGGCGAACACCGGTCCGTCCTTGGTCGCGGGTTTGGTCAGGGTGCTGTCGTCCAGGGTCGTACTCATGGGGCCGCCGGCATGATGGTTGATTTCACCGGATCATAGCGCCGGTGGTTTCGCGATGTCCTGCCAAGTTTCGTCGCGAAACGGCCACAAGGGTTCGTCGCGATCGGCTTCGTTTACAAAAATCTACGCCGTAATACATTGTAGCCGAATGATGTGAATGGAGTCGGAAGTGGGTAAAACCGCGCCTGTCAGCGTCAGGTTACAACCGGCCCTGAACGATCAGGTTTCCGCTATTGCCGTGGCCATGGATCGTCCGAAGTCGTGGGTGATCGAGCAGGCGGTCAAAGACTACGTGGCGCTCCAAGCCTGGCAACTCGCCGCGATCGACGATGGGATCAAGGCGGCCGACGAGGGCCGGGTCGTCGCCCACGAGGATGTTGCCGCGTGGGTTCGGTCCTGGGGCGACCGCGATGAAGTGCCCAGGCCCGAATGCGGATAATCTGGACCGAGCCTGCCCTCCGCGATCTGAGCGCGGCACGAGCCTATATCGTCACCGACAATTCGGACGCCGCCGACAAACAGGTCGAGTACGTCATGACCGCCATCCTGGGACTGGCCCGTTTTCCTGAAAGCGGCCGGCCGGGACGCCGAACCGGAACCCGCGAACTGGTTATCGGCAAAACCCCGTTCATTGCCCTATCGGGTGAAGAGAGATTTCCTCGAAATCTTGCGCGTGCTGCATGAGCGACAGCGTTGGCCGGACGGCTTTTGACGTTTCGCCCCGACGGTCTTGGGCATGCCGGTGGTCGCGCAGCGGCTGGGCTTGGTCCTGCGCCGGTCCGTGATGCCGAGATAGGCTCTGGTTGCTTATATAGAACGGGCATCGGCCCCGAAGACGGCATCATGCCAGTATTGTTCGGGATCTCGAAACCAGACCCGATTGTCATCCGTTTCGAACTTGGCAAACTGCCGCATATCGACGCCATAGCGACGGCATAACGCCATAAATTGCCGGAGGTCGTCCTTCCCCGGGCGTCGTTTGAGCCGAACGACCAGACCGCGAACGCCTTCTCCAGCGTAACTTGCGACCCAGGGTATCCGGGCGAGCCACTCGAAGAATGCCCGCTCATCGTTCTGGTGATAGAAGCGGACGCCCGTATCCATTTGGAAGAGCGTAAGTAAAGTTTGGGCCATGCGCTGGAGCGTGCCTCACGCGTGATCGTCGATGCAAGCCATACGTCGGGCCCGATTCTGGCCCTATCCAGCCCGGCTTCAGCGGCGGCTGGCCAGGTAGAAATATTTGCAGAAGACCATAGTGCCGGTGGTTTCGCGATGTCCTGCCAATCCTTGTCGCGAACCGGACGCCGCTAGACCACGGTCATAACGTCTAGCCGCGGAACTGGAATTCCGAGGTTGCCGCCGCCGTCGCGACCAGGGCCCCCAAGGCGGCGCGCAGCTTCGTCGTGTCGGTGAAGACCGTCTTCGATCCCAGCACTTGCGATGTGCTGGCATAGGCCAGCAGCGCGTTGCGTGTCGTCTGTCCGGCCGTCGGGATCATCGCGGCCACGACCCGGTCGACCGCCTGGGCGGCGGTGGTCAGATTGAGCGGGCCGCCGGGTGCGTCGCGCTGCAGCGTGTCGAAGATGCCGCCGAGCCCGGCAGGCAGAATTCCAGGGCCGACCGCCATGATCGTCTCCGCCGTCTTCCACCGCTCCAGCAAGGAGCCATTGCTCATCCAGGGCGGCGCCACATCCGGCCGCCCGTTGGGCGGGACCCAGGCGAAGCGGGGATCGCCCATGTCGCTCAGCAGGCCATTGAGCGTCGCCGTCGGATTGATCGGCAGGTTGGCGGCGCGCAGCAGCGACACCACGAACTCGAACGGCGTCTTGAACTTGGCCCCGGTCGAGGCGGCGAATTCCGGCGACAGGATCAGGGTCTGGAGTACGAGGGCGATCTGGTTGGGTGCTGTGGCATTGGCGAGGAAGATCTGCGACATGGCTGCCACGACGGCACTGTTCGCCGGCGGATTGTCGCCGATGAAGCGCCGATAGAGCTTGGTTGCGATCGTGTTGGCCGTGCCGGGATGGACGGCCAGGATATTGAACAGCGTCTCGCCCTCGGCTTGGCCGCCGGACGGGATGCTGTGGCCGAGGTAGGTCTTGGTGCCGCTGGCGTGGTTGGCGCTCTTGAAGGTGAAGCTGCCGGTCGCGTCGTCGATGGTCCAGCCGGACAGGATCAAGGCGCCCTGGGCCACATCCTGGTCCGAGTAGCCGGTGCCGAGCGCGTTGGCGGGCGTGGTCAGCCCCAGGTAGCGCTGGACGCCCAAGGTATGCAGCTCCATCACCTCGCGAGCGTAATTCTCGTTCGGCGCCTTGCCGGTCGACTGGTCCTGATTGAGGTAGAACATCATCGCGACGGACTTGGCGACCGATCCGAGCAGGCTGCGGAAATTGCCGAGCGCATTGGCGCGCAGCACGGTGTCGTAGGCCGGATAGGTCGTGCCGGTCTGCTCATGGGAGCTGACCTCGACATTGAAATGCGCATGCCAGAACTCGACCATCTGCTCGGCGAGCTGGTTGGGCGATTGGGCGGCGCGGATGTAGGAGGCGGCCTGGGTCTCTTCGCCCGGGCGCATGATCTGCGGATGGTCCAGGCCGGCGGATTTGAAATTGGCCCAGAGTGCCGCGTCGCTCGCGTGCAACCAGGTGAGCGGTAGCATCACCGCCGGCACCGGGGTGCCGGTGGTCGGATTTTCGCCGGTGAATTTCAGCTGGACCGCGGCAAGCGTCTGGCTGACCGCCGGGCTGTCAGATGCCGATGCGGTCAATTGGACGCCGAGCCAGCTGTTGAGCGTGACGGCGGTCGGCGCGGTCGCGTCGTTGTATTTGGCCCCGAACGTCAGGCGGTCATAGGCGAGGGTCGCCGATGGCATGGTCATGGCGGGATCCCTTAATGCGCTGCGAACAGGTTGAGCGGCGTCTGGACGACGAGGCCCGGAAACAATCCGCTGGGGGCGTCGTGCCGCCGGGCGGTGATGGCTTCCAGGATGACCTGACGCGCGTCGGTGGTGATGGCGACATCGCCGAGATCACTCTGGGCCGCAGCGAGCCCCGGCCAGCTGCCGTACATCCGGCCGCCGGCGACCGCGTTGCTCAGCACCAGCATGACGTTGCCATGGCCATGATCGGTGCCGCCGCTGGCGTTTGAGATGATGCGTCGGCCGAACTCGCTCATGACGATGACGGTGACGCCGGCCGTCGCCTGGGCGTTCACATCGTTCCAGAACGCGCCCAGCGCTTTCGACAGGGTCGCCACCGCCGGCGGGAACCGGTCGGCCTGGTCTACGTGGGTATCCCAATTGTCGTATTCGAACACGCCCAATTGCAGGCCGGCGCCCTGCTTCATCAATTCGGCCGCGATCGAGAGCCCGGTCGAGAGGCTGTCCGTGCCATAGGCTGCGGGCGTGACGAAGCCGCTGGTGAGCGTGGCGAAGCGCTGGACGGCGTCGACGCCGAGCATGGCCTGTGTTGCAAGCGCCGCCGCTGGCGAACTGCCGGTCGGGCCCAGGCCATATTCCTGTTGCAGGAACGCCAGTTTTTGGGCGCTGCTGACCGAGAAGCCCGGCGCGTTGGCGATGCAGAGCGCCGACAGATCGTCGCTGATCGAAAGCGGCAGGGTCGGCACGCCGCAGGCCATGGCGGCAAAAGTCCCTTGCACCGCCGACGCGTTGGCATAGCGCCCGACCCAGCCGCCGAACTGGCTCGTGGTGCTGAGGTCGGTGACGCCGCATTCGGTCAGCTGCTGCATCTCGAAATGCGAGCGCGAGGCGGCCTCCGTGCCCGATGCCGGGATCAGCGCCAAGTGACCGGATTGATAAAGCGCCTGAAGCTCGGGTGCCGCGGCGTTCAGGCGCCAGTCCTGCGCGGTCAACCCATTGGCCAGCTGGAAGCCGGCGGCGGGAATGAGCGTCTTCGGGCGGGCGGCGTTGAGGTTGGCGTCGTCGACGGGCGCCAGCAGGTTGAGCCCGTCCATCCCGCCGCGCAGGATGACAAACAGCAGCGCGTCCTTGGTGGTGCTGGTGGCGCCCAGCGCAATGCGCGCACCGGCTGGCAGTCCGGCCAGCAAGGACCCCAGCGCCGCACTGCGCAAAAATTCGCGACGGACAATGCCCATGGTCGATTACTCCCGCCCTGCCAAACCGAGCTTGGTCCAAGCTCGTGGCTGGTCAGATAAATCGACCTTCTATATTTGATCGTCAATAAATAAAAATTCTCGTGTTTAGTAAAATTTTTGAGGAGTTTAGAAAAACTATTCATTTTTTCTTAGTATTTACGGGAATAGCGCATTTTATTATTGCAGATGATTGCGGTATTGCGAGAATTACGAGAATTTCGGTGCTGGCGAAAAGGAGTAGGGGCGCGCCGCGCGATCCATGGCTTGTTGCGTCATGATAGCGCGCCGGCCCGCAGAGTATCCCCACGTCCGACCATAATAAATTTCTATCCGTGGTGGGGCAGCATCTGCTCCGCGTCGTTGGTAATTCGCGATGTCGTATCAAAATCTGTCGCGAAACGGCCACGACGGCGGGTTGGGCACTTGACCTGAGCCCAGGCTTGCCGCCCCCTAAGCCAATGAGTTCGTTCTTCTTGTCCCTTCTGATCTTCGGCGGCATCGGCGCTTTTGGCTGGCTGCTCGGCATCATTGGCTTCTTCCGCGCCGAGAGCGCGCGGGCCGAGCTAGGCGAGTTGCGCCAACGGCTGGATCAACTGGCGCTGCGGACCCCGGCGTCGCCAGAAACGCTGGTCGATCCGGTGATCGCCGCACCTGAACCGGACACGGCCCGGCTCGAGGTCGAGGATGTCCCATCGCCCGTCGTCGAGGAGCAGCGTCCGGTTCCGCCGCCGGCGGCTAAACCGGCGCGCGATCTGGAAACCCTGATCACCACCCGCTGGGGCGTCTGGCTCGGTGCCGCCGCCCTGCTGTTCGCTGGCGTGTTCCTGATCCGCTATGCGGTCGAACATGCGGTGCTGGGCCCCGCCGCCCGCTGCGCGCTGGCGGCGGTACTCGGCCTTGCCCTGATCGCCGGTGCCGAATGGCTGCGGCGTCACGAGGGGCCGCCGATCGCCGGTCCGCTCGGTGCCGACCAGGCGCCGGGCGGTCTTGCCGCCGGCGGTGTGGCGATCCTGTTCGGCGCCGCCTATGGCGCGGGCCCGTTCTACGGGCTGTTGCCGCCGCTGCTGGGTTTCGCCGCGCTGGCCGCGGCCTCGCTGGCTGGGCTGGCGGCGGCGCTGCGCTTCGGCCAATTGACGGCCGCGGTCGGCCTGGTCGGCGCCTTCGCCACGCCGGCTTTGGTCTCTACCGCCGATCCGTCGCTGCCCGGCCTGTTCGCCTATCTATTAATTGTCTCCGCCGTGGTGTTGCTGGTCATGCGCCAGACCGCCTGGGTCTGGCTCGGCTGGGCGACCGCGATCGCCGGCGCGATCTGGATCTGCCTTGCCGCCGGCATGGGGGCCGCCGATCCCTGGGCCGCGGCCTTGTTCATGCCGGCCGCCACCCTGCTGAACCTGGCCCTGCTGCCGGCGGCGGCGCTGGATCACGCGATCGGCCGGCGCCTCGCCTGGATCCCGTTCGCGGCCCTGGCCGCGGCGGGATTGGTGCTGGAGGCCTCGGTCGCCGGCGACATGCCGCGCCTGGGATTGTTCCTGCTGTCGCCGATCGCGGTGTGGAAAGGCATGAGCGAGCCCCGGCTCGACCGGTTGCCCTGGCTCGCGGCGCTGGCGGGCCTGCTGACGCTGCTGCTTTGGGCCTTGCCGGAATGGGTTCCGACCGGCGAAGTGCTCAGCATCGACGGGGTGGTCCAGGCCATTCTGCCCGGTGCCTGGGCGCCGCAGGTCATCCAGCCGCTGATCGATGCCGCCGCCCTGCTCGCCGGTTTCCACGCCGCCGCCGGCCTGTGGCAAGAGCGCCGCGCGCCGCATCCGCTGCCCTGGGCGGCGCTGGTCGCCGGCGTGCCGGTGCTGGCGCTGGTCGTCGCCTATGCCCAGATCGCGCGGTTCCAGGGCGACCCGGCCTGGGCATTGGTCGCTTTGGCGCTCGCCATGGTGCTCACCGTCACCACCGGGGCCGCGGTGCGCGCGCCGGCGCTGCAGCGCGCCGGCATCCATGCCGCAGGCGCGGTCGCGGCTTTGGCGCTCGGCTGCGCCATGCTGCTGCATGATTATTGGCTGACCTTCGCCGTGGCGCTGTTCCTGCCGGCGCTCGCCTGGATCGAGGCTGCGGTCGATCTGCCGGCCCTGCGCCGGGTGGCTCTGGTGGTGGCGGCCGTCGTGCTGGTGCGCCTGCTGGCGAACTGGTACCTGCCGTTCTACCTGTTCGGCGGCACGCCGCTGGTCAATGGCTTGATCCCGGCCTACGCGTTCCCGGCCGCGGCCTTCGCCTTCGCCGCGATCCTGTTCCGCCGGCGCGGCGACGACCTGCTGGTGGCGACGCTCGAGGCCGGCGCCGTCGCGTTCTTCGCCTGCTTCCTGGCGCTGGAGATCCGCCACGGGTTCGGCCAGGGCAGTCTGTTCGGCCGCTTCGGCTTCGGCGAGGTGGCGCTGCATCTGCTGACCCTGTCAGTCCAGGCCATCACCTATCTGCATCTGGCCCGCCGCACCGACCGGCCGATCCTGCTGCAGGCGGGCCACCTGCTCGGCGGCGCGGCGCTGGCCTATGCCGTCTTCCTGCTGGTCTTCAACCCCGGCGTGACCGATGCCGACGCCAACATGGCCTCGCTCACCCTCGCCTATCTGGCGCCGGCCGGTCTGGCCCTGGTCGCCCGCTGGTATTTTGTGGAGCCCAACATCCGCAAGGCTCTCGCGATCTACGCCCTGGTCGCCGGATTCGTCTGGATCACGCTGGAGATCCGACAGTATTTCCATCCCGATGAATTGGGCTTGTTCGACGCCGATTTCGCGGATGCCGAACTCTGGGCTCTGTCCGGGGCGTGGCTGCTCTATGGCATCGCGCTGATGTTCCAGGGCATCCGGACCCATGAACGCGCCCTGCGGCTGGCGGCGCTCGCCGTGATCGGCCTGGTCTGCGCGAAGGTCTTCCTGATCGACATGTCGGATCTGACCGGGCTGTGGCGTGTGCTGTCGTTCCTGGGCCTGGGCCTCGCCCTCATCGGCCTGGGCGCGGTCCAGCGCCGGTTCGTGGTGCCGGGGAAGCAGGGCTGACGACTAGCGGCTCCCGCCCGCCCGCGCTATGTTCCGGCCCATGATGACTGACGATATCCCCGGCGCTGCCGCCGAGACTCCCGGTTCGACCCATTTCGGTTTCCGCACGGTCGCGGAGGACGACAAGGTCGGCCTCGTGCGCGGTGTGTTCGATTCCGTCGCCGGGCGCTACGATCTGATGAACGATCTGATGAGCGCCGGTGTCCACCGCCTGTGGAAGGCGGCGCTGATGGATTGGCTGCGGCCGCGGCCGGGGCAGCATCTGCTCGACGTCGCCGGCGGCACGGGCGATATCGCGTTCCGGTTTCTCGATCGCACGCGGCCGCGGCACGCAACCGCGGAGGACCCGCCGGTGCCCGCACGGGTCACGGTCTGCGACATCAATTGGAACATGCTGGGCGTCGGCCGCGACCGCGCGATCGACCGGGGCCTCCTGGGCGGCATCGACTGGGTCTGCGGCAATGCCGAGGCGCTGCCGGTGCCGTCGGGTTCGGTCGATGCTTATACCATCGCGTTCGGCCTGCGCAACGTCACCCATATCGATCTGGCCCTGGCCGAGGCGCGGCGCGTCTTGAAGCCGGGCGGGCGGTTCATCTGCCTGGAATTCAGCCATGTCGCCGTGCCGGTGCTGGACAAGCTCTATGACGCCTACTCGTTCCAGGTGCTGCCGCGGCTCGGCAAATGGGTCGCCAAGGACGAGGAGTCCTATCGCTATCTGGCCGAAAGCATCCGCCGCTTCCCGCCGCAGGAAGAGCTGGCCCAGCGCATGCGCGCGGTCGGGTTCGACCAGGTCAAGTACCGTAATCTGACGGGCGGCATCGCGGCGATGCATTCGGGCTGGCGGCTCTGACCGGCGTGTTTCGCGCGCTGCGGCATCTCGGGGCGCTGTTCCGCATCGGCTGGCATCTGGCCCGGCATGATGCGCTGTTTCCGTTGCGCAATATCGTCGGGCTGTCGGCCTTCCTGCGCGTCGCGCGGCTGGTTCGTCCGCCGGCGCAGGAGGTCAAGGGCCTGCGCGAGGGCCAGCGGCTGGCGCTGGCGCTCCGGCAATTGGGCCCGAGCTTCATCAAGCTGGGCCAAGCGCTGTCGACCCGCTCCGACCTGATCGGCGAGGAGGTCGCCGCCGATCTCTCCGGTTTGCAGGATAATGTCCCGCCGTTTCCGGGCGAACAGGCGATCGCGGTGATCGAGGCCGAGATGGGCGTGCCGCTCGGCGACCGGTTCAGCCATTTCGACGTGGTCGCGGTCGCCGCCGCCTCGGTCGCCCAGGTGCATTTCGCGACCACGACCGAGGGGGCGGAGGTCGCGGTCAAGGTGCTGCGCCCGGGCGTCGAGCGCGCCTTCGCGCGCGATCTGGACCTGCTGCTATGGCTGGCCGAACAGATCGAGCGGTTCCAGGCCTTCCGCCGGCTGCGCCCGGTCGAGGTCGTCGGTCGGCTGGCCGAATCGGTCGCGTTCGAGATGGACCTGCGGCTGGAGGCCTCGGCCGCGGCCGAACTGGCCCAGAATTTCGCAGGCGATGCCGATTTCCGCGTGCCCTCCATCGACTGGATGCGCACCGGCCGGCGCGTGTTGGTGACGGAGCGGATCTACGGCATTCCGGTCGGCGACATCGCCGCGCTGCACGCGGCCGGGCTCGACCCGAAGGAGATCGTGCGCAAGGCGGCGTCGGCCTTCTTCGCCATGGTGTTCCGCGACGGCTTCTTTCATGCCGACCTGCATCCGGGCAATCTGTTCGTGGCGCTGGACGGCGCCATCGTCGCGGTCGATTTCGGCATCATGGGCCGGCTCGACCGCAAGCATCGCTTCTATCTGGCCGACATGCTGCTGGGTTTCCTGACCGGCAATTACCGGCAGGTGGCGCAGGTGCATTTCGATGCGGGCTTCGTGCCGGCGACCGAATCGATCGACGCCTTCACCCAGGCCTGCCGCTCGATCGGCGAGCCGCTGATGGGCCAGTCGCTCGAAAAGATCTCGGTCGCGCGCCTGCTGTCGCAGCTGTTCCAGATCACGCGCACCTTCAAGATGGAAACCCAGCCGCAGTTGCTGATGCTGCAGAAGACCATGGTGCTGGCCGAGGGGCTGGGCCGGCTGCTGGATCCGTCGGTCAACATGTGGTCGCTGACCCGTCCGCTGATCGAGGACTGGATGGTGATCAACCGCTCCGGTCCGGCGCGGGCCCTGCTGACGGCGGCCGACGCGCTGGCCGGGCTCGAACGGCTGCCGGCGCTGATGGGCGATTTCGAGCTGCTACTGCGCCAATTGTCGCACGGCGGCCTGGCGCTCAGCCCCGACACGGTCAAGGCCATTCGCGGCGACGGCGGCGGCGGACGCAATCCGATGATCTGGCCGCTGTGGATCGCGGCATTGGCGCTCGGCACCATGGCAATCGCTCAGCTGGTCGCGGCGTCGCGTTAACTCGTGTAGGATCGGGCCATGGAATTGAGCCGATGGAATTGAGTCTTCAGGACCGCCGGGTCCTGCTGATCATCTCGGGCGGCATCGCCGCCTACAAGTCGCTGGATCTGATCCGCCGGTTGCGCGAGCGCGGCTGCGCGGTGCGCGCCGTCATGACCAAGGCGGCCGAGCAGTTCGTGACGCCGCTCGCCGTGCAGAGCCTGAGCGAGGACAAGGTCTATACCGACCTCTGGTCGCTGACCGACGAGAGCGAGATGGGCCATATCCGCCTGTCGCGCGAGGCCGATCTGGTCGTCGTGGCGCCGGCGACCGCCGACCTGATTGCGCGCATGGCCGCCGGCATGGCGAACGACCTGGCCGCCACGACCCTGCTGGCGACCGACAAGCCGGTGCTGATCGCGCCCTCGATGAACGTCATGATGTGGCAGCATGCCGCGACCCAGGCGAATGTCGCGACCCTGAAGCGGCGCGGCATCCTGACCATCGGGCCCAATCCGGGCGATCTGGCCTGCGGCGAAGTCGGCTCCGGCCGCATGGCGGAACCGATGGAGATCGTCACCGCCATCGCGGGCTTCTTCGCCGGGCAGGCCGGGCCGCTGTCGGGTCTCAGCGCGCTCGTCACCAGCGGTCCGACCCACGAGCCGATCGATCCGGTCCGCTATATCGCCAACCGCTCGTCGGGCAAGCAGGGCCATGCCATCGCCGGCGCGCTGGCACGGCTGGGCGCCAAGGTCACGCTGGTCTCCGGCCCGACCCAGGAGCCGACCCCGGCGGGCGTCGCGCTGCAGCCGGTCGAAACCGCGGCCCAGATGCTGGTCGCCTGCCAGGCTGCCTTGCCGGTCGATATCGCGGTCTGCGCCGCCGCGGTCGCCGATTGGCGTGTCGCCGAGGCGGCGGGCCACAAGGTCAAGAAGACCGGTGGGGCGCCGCCGACCCTGGCGCTGGTCGAGAACCCGGACATCCTGGCGACCTTGTCGGCCGCGGGACCCGCGCGGCCCAGGCTGGTCGTGGGCTTCGCCGCCGAGACGCGCGACGTGGTGGCGCTCGCGGTCGAAAAGCGCCGGCGCAAGGGCTGCGACTGGATTCTGGCGAACGACGTGGCGCCCGGGACGGGTACTTTCGGCGGCGACGCCAACACGATCCATCTGATCGACGATGCCGGGGTCGAACCCTGGCCCACCCTCACCAAACAAGCCGTGGCCGAACGCTTGGCCCTGCGCATCGCCGCCCATCTGGGCAAAGGAATCCTGTGATGACCGTTCAAGTGCCGGTGCTGCGCCTGCCGCATGCCACCGACCTGTCGCTGCCGGCCTATGCCACCCCGCAAAGCGCGGGCGTCGATCTGCGCGCCGCGATCGACCAGACCATGATCGTGCCGCCGCTCGGCCGCGTCGCGGTGCCGACCGGTCTCGCCATCGCCTTGCCGGCCGGCTACGAGGCGCAGGTGCGGCCGCGTTCGGGCCTGGCGCTCAACGACGGCGTCACGGTGCTGAACAGCCCAGGCACGATCGACGCGGATTATCGCGGCGAGATCAAGGTCATCCTGATCAATCTCAGCCATCGCCCCTTCGCGATCGAGCGCGGCCAGCGCATCGCCCAGCTGATCGTGGCACCGGTGGTCCAGATCGACTGGCACGAGGTCCATGTGCTGGAAAAGACCGATCGCGGCGATGGCGGCCACGGCTCGACCGGATCGATGTAAACGCAAATTCTTGTGCCCGGCGTTTGCAGCCGGGCATCGGACACCCTACATTCCCCGGGAATCTTCCGGTGTCGATCCGTGATCAACGGATCCACCCTGTTCCATCGACTGCCCAGGAGAATTTGGATGTCGGCCACGGCCCCCTTTCGCGGCAAGATCTACGACGGCATTCTGGATACGGTCGGCGCGACGCCGATCGTCCGGCTCAATAAGCTCGCCGCCCAGTATGGCGTGAAGGCGCAGATCACCGCCAAGCTGGAATTCTTCAATCCGCTGGCCTCGGTCAAGGACCGCATCGGCCGTGCCATGATCGAGGCGGCCGAGGCCGACGGGCGGCTGAAGCCCTCGACCGTGATCGTCGAGCCGACCTCGGGCAATACCGGCATCGCGCTCGCCTTCGTCTGCGCCGCCAAGGGCTATCGCCTGATCCTGACCATGCCGGAAAGCATGTCGGTCGAACGGCGCAAGATGCTGAAGCTGCTGGGCGCCGAACTGGAGCTGACGCCGGCGGCCGGCGGCATGAAGGGCGCCATCGCCCGGGCCGAGGAACTGGTCCGGAGCCTGCCCGACGCCATCCTGCTGCAGCAGTTCCAGAACCCGGCCAATCCGGCGATCCATCGGGCGACCACGGCCGAGGAGATCTGGGGCGACACCGCCGGCCTGGTCGATGCCGTCATTTCCGGCGTCGGCACCGGCGGCACGCTGACCGGCATTTCCCAGGTCATCAAGCCGCGCCGTCCGGGCTTCAAGATGATCGCGGTCGAGCCCGAGGACAGTCCGGTATTGTCGGGCGGCGCGCCCGGCCCGCACAAGATCCAGGGCATCGGCGCCGGCTTCGTGCCCGACACGCTCGATCCCGAGCAGATCGACGAGGTCGTGCGCATTTCGAACGACCGCGCCTTCAAGATCGCGCGCGAGGTCGCCAAGCTCGAAGGCGTGCCGGTCGGCATCTCGTCCGGCGCGGCCCTCGCCGCGGCCCTGGAAGTGGGCGCGCGGCCCGAGATGGAAGGCAAGCTGATCGTGGCGATCATCCCGAGCTTCGCCGAGCGGTATCTCTCGACTGCGTTGTTCGAGGGGCTCTGACCCGTCCGATGCGCGACCTGGACGATGCTGAATTCGAGCGCTATGCCCGGCATCTGATCCTGGATGAGGTCGGCGAGGACGGGCAGGCGAAGCTGCTCGCCGCGCGCGTCCTGGTCGTCGGTGCCGGCGGGCTGGGCTCGCCGCTGCTGCTGTATCTGGCGGCGGCGGGAGTCGGCACGCTCGGCATCGTCGATGACGACACGGTCGCGCTGTCGAACCTGCAACGCCAGGTGCTGCACCGCACCGCCGACATCGGCCGGCGCAAGACCGATAGTGCTGCCGACGGATTGCGCGCGATCGAGCCGGCCGTGACGCTCGAGCTCTGGCCGGAACGGCTGACCGAAGCCAATGTCGACGATCTGGTCCGGCGCTACGACCTGGTTGCCGACGGCAGCGACAATTTCGCGACGCGCTACCTGGTCAATGATGCTTGCGTCCGTGCCGGCAAGCCGTTCGTGTCCGGCGCCTTGCTGCGGTTCGAGGGGCAATTGTCGGTCTTCAAGCCGCACGCCGGCCCGGCCCATCCCTGCTACCGCTGCCTGTTTCCCGAGGCGCCGGAGGCCGGCTCGATCCCGCGCTGCGAAGAGGCCGGCATCCTGGGTCCGGTCGCCGGCGTGATCGGGACGCTGCAGGCGACCGAGGTGCTGAAGGAACTGCTCGGCATCGGCGAGAGCCTGTCCGGCCGGCTGATGATGTATGACGCGCTTGGCAGCAGTTTCTATACCGTCCGCGTGCCGCGCGATCCGCATTGCCCCTGCTGCGGCAGCGGGGCATCCTAGGCGCAAGAATAAACGATGCCCTGGGGAGGGGCCTTCGATGCGCCGCGTTCTTTCCGTTCTGCTGCTGGCCATCCCGTTGGTCGCCAATCCCGCCGGCGCGGCTGTCGCCGACGACCCGATCAATCTCGACACGATCAAGGGGCGCGGCACGCTGCGCGTCGGCACCCCGGGCGACTACCGTCCCTTCGCCATCCGGAACGACGACGGCAGCTACGAGGGCGCCGACATCGACATGGCCAAGGGCTTCGCCGGCAAGCTGGGTGTGCGGCTGGAAATCGTGCCGACCGATTGGGCCCGGCTGCAGGGCGATTTCGATGCCGGCGCTTTCGATATCGCGCTGGGCGGCATCAGCATCACGCCGGATCGCGCGGCGAAAGGCGATTTCTCGGTGGCGCTGCTGGAGGACGGCAAGCGCCCGGTCGCGCGCTGCGCCGACAAGGACAAGTTCACCTCGATCGCCGCGATCGACCAGCCCTCGACCCACGTCGTGGTCAATCCGGGCGCCGCGAACGAGGCCTTCGCCCGCGCCAATTTCCATCAGGCGCCGATCGCGGTGAACCCGGACAACATCACCGTGCCCGACCAGATCATCGGTGGGAAAGCCGACGTGTTCGTGACCGACGGCATCGAGGTCGACCTGTACGCCAAACGCTATCCGGGCGTGCTGTGCGCGGCCGCGGTGCCGGGCCCGTTCACCCATTTGACCAAGGCCTGGTATTTCCCAAAGGACCCCGGCCTGAAACAGGCGATCGACAATTACCTGGCCGCCGCCAAATCCGACGGCACCTGGGCGGCGACGCTGGACGCGGCGATGAAATAGCCAAAACCGCGCGCTGCGTTAGACGCCCTCACCCGCATTTCGCGGGTCGGGGTGCTGGCGCCCGTTAAGCGCGGGCCTGGCTGATCCGGATGATCACATCGACCCGGCTGATTTCGGTGCCTTCCGGCGGCGTCGGCAGGCTGGCCAGGCTGACGCTGTCGGCGGGAATGTCGAGCAGGCGGCCCGTGCCCTCGACATAGAAGTGATGATGGTCGTCCATGTTCGTATCGAAATACGACCGGCCGGGCTCGATCACCACTTCGCGCAGCAATCCGGCTTCGGTGAACTGGTGCAGCGTGTTGTAGATCGTCGCCAGCGAGACCTTGATCGCGTTCGTCCCGGCTTCGCCCTGGAGCTGCTCGGCCGTCACGTGACGAGGACCGCCGTCGAACAGCAGGGCGGCGAGCGCCAGGCGCTGGCGCGTCGGGCGCAGGCCTGCCCGCTTCAGGCGCTCCGGCACGGCAGCGGCCGCGCTATGGACGTCGGTCATGGTCATACGATCAATATGGTCATGATTTTGTCGCAAGGGAAGCGTCCAGGCCATGTGCGCCGCGCGGCCAGCCTATGTAGGGCCGCGCGGGCGCGCATCAGGCGCCGGTCTGCAGCCGCTCGATCAGTTCGCCGACCGTCGGCACGTTGCCGTTCGCATAGAACGGATCGCTGCCGAAACGATAGGCGTTATGGCCGGCGAACATCAGATTGTCGTCGATCTCGTCGGAATGACTGATGCCTTGCAGCGTCTTCTGGATGCAGAACGAGCGCGGATCGGCCTTCTTGCCGGTCGTGCCGCTCTCGCCCTGGGACCAGTTAGAGAAGCCGCAGGCCGACAGGCAGCCCATGCAATCGATCTGGTCGATGCGGATCTGCTCGGCCGAGGCCGGCGTGACGAACACCAGGGTCGAATCCGGCGTGCGCATGGTCTCGGTATAGCCTTCCGCGACCCAGCCTTCGGCCCGGTCCTTGTCATGGGCCGCCAGATAGACCGTGCGGGCGCGCGGGCCGACGGCGAAGGCGACGCTATGTTCGCCGACCGGCTCGACCGTATAGGCGACCTGGCGCTCCGAGCGATGGGTGAGGTCAAGCAGGAAGTCGTTGGTCACGCCTGAGGAATAGAAGCCGGTCGGGCTGAAGTGGTTCAGATAGACGTCGCCCGGCTTCAGGGTCAGCAACCGCTTCTTCCAGGCATCGGAAATCGGGCTTTCCCGCGTCAGTAGCGGGCGGGTGCCGAACTGGAACGCGATCGGGCCCAGCTCCGGACTGTCGATCCAGTCTTCCCATTCGTCCAGGCGCCAGACACCGCCGGCCATGAAGATCGGGGTCTGGTCCAGACCGAACTCGCGCATCTGCTCACGCAATTCCTTGACGCGCGGGTAGGGCGCTTCCGGCCGCTCCGGGTCCTCGGAATTGGACAGGCCGTTATGGCCGCCGGCCAGCCAGGGGTCTTCGTAGACCACGCCGCCGAGCAAGCCTGAAAATTTGTGATACGCCCGCTTCCACAGCGCGCGGAACGCGCGGGCGGACGACACGATCGGATAGTAATAGACGCCATATTCGGCGCAGATCTCGGCGATCTTGTAGGGCATGCCCGCACCGCAGGTGACGCCATGGATCAGGCCCTTGGCGCCTTCGAGCACGCCGTGCAGGATGCGCTCGGCGGCCGCCATCTCCCACAGCACGTTCATGTGGATCCGGCCCTGGCCGTTCGACACTTCATGCGCGATCTTGGCCTGCTCGATACCGCCGCGGATCGAATAGGCGACCAGTTCCTCGTGGCGCTCGCGCCGGGTCTTGCCGTAGTAGACCTGCGGGATCTTCTGGCCGTTCTCGTCGAAGCTGTCGGCGTTCACGCCCGAGAAGGTGCCGACGCCGCCGGCGGCCGCCCAGGCGCCGGAGCTCTCGCCATTCGACACGGAGATGCCTTTGCCGCCTTCGACCAGCGGCAATACCTCACGCCCCGAAATAACCAGCGGTTTCAACGCCTTCACTGCTACCACTCCTAGTCCCGAGCGCCGGAGTCCGAGGTTCCGCGCGCAACCCAATGTATCGATCGTCGAAGCACGTTATATGGGCTTCGTTTGAAAAAAGCTAATCCCCCGCCCATTCTGCGGACGCGCGTCAAACGAGCGGCAGGATCTGATCCGGCACGTCGCTGAACACGCCGGAAACGCCCCAGCCGAACAGTTCCTGCGCCCGGCCGGCATGATTGACCGTATAGCAGAAAAGCGGATAGCCGGCTGCGCGGATTTCCTTGGCGCGAGCCGGGGTGAGCGCGGTATGGCCGCAATGCAGCGTCGTGGCCTCGATCGCCTCGACCAGGCTGCGCCAGTCGTCGGTGATGGTTTCCAGCAGCAGGCCGCGCGCGATCTCGGGGGCGACCTGCTGCGCCACTTCGAGCGAGCGATAGTCGAAGCTCGACACCAGCGGCGGCGGCAGATGGCCGGGCCAGGTCGCGCGCAGCATCTGCAGGGTGGCGGTCGCGGTCGCGTCCTCGGCGCCGGGCGACGGCTTCAGCTCGACATTGGCGCCGAGATTCAACTCGCCCAGCAGGTCGATGACCTCTTCCAGCGTCGGCACGGTCTCGCCGGCGAAGCTCGGATCGAACCAGGCGCCGGCATCGTAGGACGACAGCTCTTCCAGCATCATCTGCCCGACCTCGCCCTGGCCGTCGGTCGTGCGGTCGATCAGATCGTCATGGATCACCACGCAGCGGCCGTCGACGGTCAGATGCACGTCGAACTCGACCCAGCCGACGCCCAGCGCCTTGGCGGCGCGGAATCCGGCGAGTGTGTTTTCCGGCGCGTGGCTGGCGGCGCCGCGATGGCCGACCACTTTCGGCATCAGGAGGTGGGGGTGTCGCATCGGACCCTGCTCTAAAGAAGAAAGAGCGGCCGCGTTGCTGCGGCCGCCCTTCCGGTAACGGTCGAAAGACGGGGCCGGTTATTCGCCGGCTGGCGTCTCTTTGGTCAGATCGGCGCCAGTTTCCTGGTCGACCTGCTTCATGCTCAGCTTGACCTTGCCGCGATCGTCGAAGCCCAGGACCTTGACCTTGACCGCGTCGCCGACGTTGCAGATGTCCGTCACCTTGCCGACGCGCGAGGCGGCCAGCTCGGAGATATGGACCAGGCCGTCGCGCGAGCCCAGGAAGTTCACGAAGGCGCCGAAGTCGACGGTCTTCACGACCTTGCCATTGTAGACCACGCCCAGCTCCGGCTCGGCCACGATGCCGCGGATCCAGTCGATCGCCGCCTGGCTGGCGGCGCTATCGACCGAGGACACCTTGATCGTGCCGTCGTCTTCGATGTCGATCTTGGCGCCGGTCGTCTCGCAGATCTCGCGAATGACCTTGCCGCCCGAACCGATCACTTCACGGATCTTGTCCTTGGGGATGTTGATCGTGGTGATGCGCGGGGCATTGCCCGACACTTCTTCACGGCCGGACGTCAACGCCTTGGCCATTTCGCCCAGGATATGCTTGCGCCCGTCATGGGCCTGCGCCAGCGCGATCTTCATGATCTCTTCGGTGATCGAAGTGATCTTGATGTCCATCTGCAGGGCGGTGACGCCCAGCTCGGTACCGGCGACCTTGAAGTCCATGTCGCCCAGGTGATCTTCGTCACCCAGGATGTCGGACAGGACGGCGAAGCCCTTGTCTTCCTTGATCAGGCCCATGGCGATGCCGGCGACCGGACGCACGAGCGGCGCGCCGGCGTCCATCAGCGAGAGCGACGTGCCGCAGACCGTCGCCATCGACGACGACCCGTTCGACTCGGTGATCTCCGAGACGACGCGCATCGTGTAGGGGAAGGCTTCCTTGGTCGGCATCAGCGGATGGATCGCACGCCAGGCGAGCTTGCCATGGCCGATTTCGCGACGGCCCGGCGAACCCATGCGGCCGGCTTCGCCCACCGAGTAGGGAGGGAAGTTGTAATGCAGCATGAAGTTTTCGCGGTATTCGCCGTCGAGCGCGTCGATGATCTGCTCGTCCTGGCCGGTACCGAGCGTGGTCACGACCAGCGCCTGGGTCTCGCCGCGGGTGAACAGCGCCGAACCATGGGCGCGCGGCAGGATGCCGACCTCGGCCACGATCGGACGGACGGTCTTGGTGTCGCGGCCGTCGATGCGGATGCCGGTCTCGAGAATGGCGCCGCGCACGATGTCCTTCTCGACGCCCTTGAACAGCTTGCCGGCGATTTCGCGCTCGGCCGCGTCCTCGAAGATCGTCTCCAGACGGCCCTTGACCGTCTTGATCTTCTCCTGGCGAACCGACTTCTGACGCTCGGCATAGGCCGCGGTCAGGTCGGCGGTCACGGCGGCGCGCAGCTTGGTTTCGACCGCGGCGACCGAGTCGGCCGGCGCCGGCATCGGCCAAGGCTCCTTGGCGCAGACTTCGGCCAGGCTGATGATCAGGTTGATCACGTCCTGGTAGGCCTTGTGACCGAAGGTCACGGCGCCGAGCATGATCTCTTCGTTCAGCTCCTTGGCCTCGGACTCGACCATCAGCACGCCTTCGTTCGTGCCGGCGACCACCAGGTCGAGCTGGCTCTTGTCGCCCTCGCCGACTTTGGGGTTCAGCACGTACTGGCCATCGACATAGCCGACGCGTGCGCCACCGATCGGGCCCATGAAGGGGATGCCCGAGATGGTGAGGGCGGCCGACGCGCCGATAAGGGCGACGACGTCCGGATCATTCTCCAGATCGTGGCTGAGCACGGTGCAGACGACCTGCGTCTCGTTCAGGAAGCCCGGGGCGAACAGCGGACGGATCGGACGATCGATCAGGCGGGAGACCAGCGTCTCCTTCTCGCTCGGACGGCCTTCGCGCTTGAAGAAGCCGCCGGGGATCTTACCGGCCGCGAAGGTCTTTTCCTGATAATTGACCGTCAGCGGGAAGAAGTCCTGGCCCGGCTTGATCTTGCGCGCGCCGACGGCGGTGCACAGCACGGTGGTGTCGCCATAGGTCGCCAGAACGGCGCCGTCGGCCTGACGGGCGATCCGGCCCGTCTCGAGGACGAGCTTACGCCCGCCCCACATGATTTCCTTGCGGAAGACGTTAAACATTATGGGTTTTTCCCTTTTTCTTGATCCGGCGCGCGCGAGGCGAATTTCCGACCATCATGGCCGGTTTCGAAAATCCATGGGGTGCTGTCACCCTGGATGGCCTGGCGGCGGGCGGGATCGGGTGTCTTGGATAGCACCGGAAGTACCGCGGTGTGGCGGCGGGCCGGACGTTGCCCCGGCCCTCGGGATACGCCCAGACGAAACGATGCGATGATGTGCGAAACCCCGGGCGCGGCAGAGGATGCGGCCGGTCCAATGGACCGGCCTCCCTGCCGCGATGCCCGGGGTCGCATCGCGTTCGTTTGGGCGCGTAGCCTGCTCAGCGGCGCAGGCCCAGCCGACCGATCAGCTGCTCGTACCGCGAAACGTTCTTACGCTTCAGGTAGTCCAGCAGCGAACGTCGCTGACCGACCATGACCAGCAGGCCACGGCGGCTATGGAAATCTTTCTTGTGGTCGCCCAAATGACCGGTCAGATTCTTGATCCGCTCGGACAAGATCGCGACCTGCACTTCCGGCGAACCGGTATCGCTTTCGGTGGTGGCGTATTCTTTGACGAGCTCGGTCTTGCGCTCAGCAGTAATCGACATCGGAAACGTTCCTTATCTTACAGGTTCAGGACACGCACCGGCCGAAGCATACCTGCATCGAACTCCGCCAAAGCGACGAGCTTGCCGCTTGTGGACACGGAGACAATCGACCCGTTACCGAGTTGACCGATGGTTGCCCGATCCGACGGGCAAGGCGACGGGACGGATTGTCCTTGTCGCAGGCGGAGCGCTTCAGCCTCCGATAAGGCCAGGGCCGGGATGTCGTCCAGCGCGGTCTCGATCGGCAGCAGGTGCTCGGATAGCGCGGGAATATGCCCCAGATGGTCCAGCATATCCACCGAAATCGAGTGCTCGACCGTGAAGCGGCCGACGCTCAATCGACGCAAAGCGCGCAGATGACCGACGGTACCCAGCACGCGGGCTAAGTCCTTGCCAAGACTGCGCATATAGGCGCCTTTGCCGGACGTGACTTCGAAAGTCGCGTGGTTTTCGTCGTCCATTTGGATCAGATCGAACGCATCGATGCGTATGGCGCGGGGCTGCAATTCGACCGTCTGGCCGGCGCGCGCCAGGTCGTAGGCCCTGACGCCGTCGACCAGGATCGCCGAATAGGTCGAGGGCACCTGCAGGATGTTGCCGGTGAATTGGGGCAAAGCCGCGCGGATGGCGGCCTCGGTCGGACGGACCGGGCTGGTCTCGCTGACCGCGCCCTCGGCATCGTCGGTCGCGGTCGCCTCGCCCCAGCGCACGGTCAGGCGATAGCGCTTCATGCCCGCCATGGCATAGGCGACGGTCTTGGTCGCCTCGCCCAGCGCGATCGGCAGCATGCCGCTGGCCAGCGGGTCGAGCGTGCCGCCATGGCCGGCCTTTTCGGCATTGAACGCACGCCGGACCCGGCCAACCGCCTGGGTCGAGGTCATGCCGACCGGCTTGTCGAACGCGACCCAGCCGTGGACCGGGGTGCCCTTCCGCTTCACGCGTCCAGGTCTTCGTCGGCACCGTCGCCGGGGCGGATGTCCTGCTGCACCTCGGGGCGATGCAGGATCTCCTCGATCTTCTGGGCATGGTCGAACGAGATATCCAGTTCGAACGACAGGCGCGGCACCACGCGCAGGCGCACCTCATGGCCGATGGCGCCGCGCAGGAAGGCGGAGCAGCGCTTGAGCGCCTTCAGCACCTCGGCCTTATGCTCGCCGCCCAGCGGCACGATGAAGGCGGTGGCGTTCTTAAGATCGGGGCTGATGCGAACCTCGGTCACGGTGATGGTGCGGCCGACCAGATCCGGGTCGCGCAGTTCGCCGCGGGACAACACCTGGGCCAGCACGTGGCGCAACTCTTCGCCGACGCGCAATTGCCGTTGGCTGACCGTCCGGCCGTCGCGTTTGTTCATGGGTCTGTTCCTTATCTAGCGGACGGGAAGCCTCAACGGGCGAAGGCCATCGCGGTGAAGCGACGGCCTTCGTGTCCGGAAGCGATACCCTCTGGATGCCCGGACCGCGCGGTCCGGAACCCGTTAGAGCGTCCGCTTGACCTCTTCGACTTCGAAGCACTCGATGATGTCGCCGGCCTGGATGTCCGTGTAATTCTCGAACGCCATGCCGCACTCGTAGCCCTCGCGGACTTCCTTGACCTCATCCTTGAAGCGCTTGAGCGTCTTCAGGCTGCCTTCATGGATGACCACGCTGTCGCGCAGCAGGCGCACCTTGGCGCCGCGCTTCACGATGCCCTCGGTAATCATACAGCCGGCGACCTTGCCGACCTTGGTGATGTCGAACACCTCGCGGATCTGCGCATTGCCCAGGAAGTTCTCGCGCAGCGACGGGGCGAGCATGCCTTCGAGCATCTGCTTCATGTCGTCGATCACGTCGTAGATGATCGAGTAGTAGCGGATGTCGACGCCGTCGCGCCGGGCCAGATCGCGGGCCTGGGGATTGGCACGGACGTTGAAGCCGATGACGATCGCCTTGGAGGCGCCGGCGAGATTGATATCGCTCTCGCTGATGGCGCCTACGCCGCTGTTCAGGACGCGCACGGCCACTTCACTGGTGCCGAGGCCGCGCAGCGAGGCCAGGATGGCTTCGAGCGAACCCTGCACGTCCGACTTGACGACGATCGGCAGTTCCTTGGCAGTACCGGCGGCGATCGCGGAGAACATCTCCTCGAGCGTGCCGCGCGCCCCGGCGACCTGGGTCGCCTCGCGCTTGCGGCGCTGGCGGAACTCGGCGACGTCGCGGGCGCGGGCTTCGTTCTCGACGACCGAGAAATCGTCGCCCGCCATCGGCGCCGCGTTCAGGCCCAACACCTCGACCGGCATGCCGGGGCTGGCGGTCTTGATGTTCTCGCCCTTGTCGTTGAGCAGCGCGCGGACCTTGCCCGACTCGCCGCCGGCGACGAAGATGTCGCCGACCTTGAGCGTGCCGCGCTGGATCAGCACGGTGGCGACGGCACCACGGCCGCGCTCCAGCTTGGCTTCGATGATGACGCCTTCGGCCGACCGGTTCGGGTTGGCGCGCAGGTCGAGCAGTTCGGCCTGCAGCAGGATCGCCTCTTCGAGCTTGTCGAGGCCGGTCTTCTTCAGTGCCGACACTTCGATGTCGAGCACGTCGCCGCCCAGGCCTTCGACAACCAGTTCGTGCTGCAGCAGTTCCTGACGCACGCGGTTCGCATCGGCGCCCGGCTTGTCGATCTTGTTGATCGCCACGATGATCGGGGCGCCGGCCGCCTTGGCATGGCGGATCGCCTCGACCGTCTGGTCCTTGATGCCGTCGTCGGCGGCGACGACGAGCACGACGATGTCGGTCACGTTGGCGCCGCGGGCCCGCATTGCGGTGAAGGCCTGATGGCCCGGCGTATCGATGAAGGTGATCTTGTGCTTGCTGGGCAAGGTCACCTGATAGGCGCCGATATGCTGGGTGATGCCACCGGCCTCACCCGCAACGACGTCGGTCTTGCGCAGCGCGTCCAAGAGCGAGGTCTTGCCGTGATCGACATGGCCCATGATGGTGACGACCGGCGGACGCGCCTCGCGCGCCTCGTCGATGTCGTCATCGCCCTTCAGGCCGATTTCGATGTCGGACTCCGACACGCGCTTCACCACATGGCCGAATTCGGCCACGATCAGTTCGGCGGTATCCGGGTCGATCGACTGGGTCAGCGTCGCCATGATGCCGTTGCGCATCAAGGCCTTGATGACGTCGATGCCGCGCTCGGCCATACGATTGGCCAATTCCTGCACGGTGATCGATTCGGGGATGATCACGTCGCGCACGACCTTTATCTGTTCGGCCTGCTGCGCCATGCGCAGGCGTTCGCGTTCGCGGGCCCGGCGAACCGAGGCGAGCGAGCGCGTGCGATCGTCATCGTCCGACAGCGCGCGGGTCACGGTCAGCTTGCCGGTGCGGCGACGCTGATCGGTCCGGGTGCGCGTCGGCGCCGGGGCGGGGGCACGCTTCTCGACCACGCGGCCGACGGCACCGCGCTTCGGTGCCTCCTCGGCCTCGGGTTCGGCGACGCCCGGCTTGACCTTGCCGGCGGCGGTGAGGGCGGCGACCTTGGCGGCGGCATTCTTGCCGGCCCGCTCGGCCATCTCGCGGCGCGAGTCGTCCTCGACCTTCTGCTTCTTGGCGACTTCGTCGGCGGTGCGGCGCGACTCGTCGTCGGCGCGGCGGCGGGCCTCGGCGGCGCTCGTCTCTTCGACGTGGCGGCGACGCTCTTCCTCGTCACGGGCGCGCTCGGTCTCCAGCTCACGCGAACGGCGGGCGAGCTCGATCTCGGTCTGCTTCCGCTGCGCTTCGCCCTGGACCATGCTCTGCACGGCCTTCATGCGGGACGCGCGTTCTTCCTCGGTCAGCGTGCGCGGTACGGTGGCCCCGCCCCGGCGCAGCGAGGTCGGCGTGGTCGGCGGCGTCAGGATCCGGGCGACCGGGCGTGGGCCCAGCACCCGGGTCGGCTCGGCCGGACGCGGTGCCGGCGTGACCGTGACGGCGGGCACTTCGGCCTTGGGCTCGGGCGCGGCTGCGACGACCGGGGCCGCCTCGACCTTCGGGGCCTCGACGACCGGCTCGGGTGCGGCGATAGGCGCGGGGGCTGCGGCGACGGGTGCCGCTTCGGCCACGGGCTCCGGCTTCGGCGCGGGTGCCGGCTGGACCGGGGCCGCTGCCTTCGGAGCGGGCGCCGGCTCGGGCGCCGCCACGACGGGCGCGGGCACCGGCGTCACGACGGCTTCCGCCGTCGGATGACCCGGACGCGGCGGCTCGATCGCGCGCTTCTTCTTGACTTCGACCGTCACGGTCTTCGAGCGACCATGGGGGAAGCTCTGCCGGACCTGACCTGAGCCCGCATCAATCGGCTTCTTCAGCTCAAGGCGGCCACCGGGGCGCGCGAGGCTGAGAGGGCGCTTGGTCTCTTGTTCGTTGCTGTCCGTCATGTCTTCCCGAAACCGTCCATCCACTCGGGTGCCGCGGCACCGTTGCCTGATTGCGAGCGCACCAACCGCACCCGCCAGAACCTCGCCCCCTCGACCCGGCGCCCTGTCGAGGCACCCGATCCCGGGGAAACAGCCGACCGGCCCGGAAGCTCCGATACCAGGCGACACCAGCCCCTTGCCCGACCGCCCAAAAGGCAATCGTGCGCGGAGCTATACTCCATCAACCGCGCCGAGTCAGGCGTGGTGTGGTCCTTCTTGCACCGCGGCCGGTTCGGCCGTGACGCGAAACCCGGCGAGCCGAGCCGAATCCAACAACAACCGCGCCGCCAAGGCACCGGCCCCGATCGCGCCGTGCACGACATGGTCCCGACCGAATGCGGCGCCCAACTCGGCGGCATCCAGCCGATCCATCACCGGCAACCCTGGCGCCATCGCGGCAATCTTATGCCGCCCGTCATGAGCGCCGTCGGATGCCGCCAGCAGCAATCCGACACCGCCCTTGCGGATGGCTTGACCGACCTTCTCGAATCCGGCGACCGCCTTGCCCGAACGTCGGGCCAATCCGACCGCCTCGCGGCAGCGCTGGACCAGCAGCATCTCGATCCGATCGGCGAGATCCGCGGGCACCGTGACCGAGCGACGTGCCGCCCGATCGAATGCCCGCTTCTTCACCGCCGTCGCCACTATATCGCGACGGCTGGTCAACCACAAACCTCGCCCCGGCAAGGCTGCCCCGACATCCGGCACGATCGTGCCATCGGGACCCACCACGCACCGGACCATCGTCTCCTTGGCGAGCCGCTCGCTGGTGACGATGCACCGGCGCAGCGGACCGCTTTCCGGCTCGTCCGGCGGCACATCGTCGGGCAAGCCCTCCGGGATGCCGCCAGCCTCGCTCATCCTCTATCAGGCCTCCGGCACCGCGCCGTCTTCCTCGGTGAACCAATGGGCGCGCGCGGCCATGATGATCTCGTTGGCCTGCTCTTCACTCATCTTCGCGACGTCCTTCAGGAGCTCGATCAATTCGTCGCTCGCCAGATCGCCCAGATCGTCCAGGGTCTTGATGCCGTTCTCGCCCAGCTTCGCGACCATGCCCAGGGTCAGGCCCTCGAGTTCGACCAGCGCATCCTCGACGCCCAGCTCCTTGCGGCGCTGCTCGAAATGCGTGTTCTGCTCTTCGAGGAAGTTGAGGGCGCGGGCCTGAAGCTCGGCCGCGACGTCTTCGTCGAAGCCTTCGATCCCGGCGAGTTCATCGAGCTGGACGTAGGCGACTTCCTCGACCGAGGTGAAGCCTTCGTTCACCAACAGATGGGCAATGACATCGTCGACGTCCAGAGCCTCGATGAACAACGAGCTGCGCGACTGCACTTCGGCGGTGCGGCGCTCGCTTTCCTCGGCCTCGGTCAGGATGTCGATATCCCAGCCGGTCAGCTGCGAGGCGAGGCGGACATTCTGGCCGCGACGGCCGATCGCCAGCGACAGCTGGTCGTCCGGCACCACGACTTCGATCCGGCGCTGCTCCTCGTCCATGACGACCTTCGCCACTTCGGCCGGGGCCAGCGCATTGACGACGAAGGTCGCCGGGTCTTGGCTCCAGGGAATGATGTCGATCTTCTCGCCCTGCAACTCGGCCACGACGGCCTGGACGCGGCTGCCACGCATGCCGACGCAGGCGCCGACCGGGTCGATCGAGCTGTCGTTCGAGATCACGCCGATCTTGGCGCGGCTGCCCGGATCGCGCGCCACGGCGCGGATCTCGATGATGCCGTCGTAGATTTCCGGCACTTCCTGCGCGAACAGCTTGGCCATGAATTGCGGATGGGTGCGCGACAGGAAGATCTGCGGACCGCGGATCTCGGGGCGCACGTCATAGATATAGGCGCGCACGCGCTCGCCCTGGCGGAAGGTCTCGCGCGGCAGCAGCTCGTCGCGGCGCAGCATGGCTTCGGCGCGGCCCAGATCGACCACGACATTGCCGAACTCGACGCGCTTGACCAGGCCGTTGACGATCTCGCCGATGCGGTCCTTGAATTCGCGGTACTGGCGCTGACGCTCGGCGTCGCGCACGCGCTGCACGATGACCTGCTTGGCGGTCTGCGCGGCGATGCGGCCGAAATCGATCGGTGGCAGCGGGTCGGTGATGAAATCGCCGACCTGGGCCGACGGATCATGCAGCTGGGCCTCTTCGAGGCTCATCTGGGTCGCTTCGTTCTCGATCGGATCGGCGACCTCGCGAAAGCGCATCAGCTTGATTTCGCCCGTCTTGCGGTCGATCTCGGCGCGGATGTCGTATTCCTGGCCATACTTGGAGCGGCCGGCCTTCTGGATGGCCTGCTCCATCGCCTCGAGCACCTCGTCGCGCTCGATGCCTTTGTCGCGCGCAACCGTGTCGGCGACCAGCAGGAGCTCGGGGCGGGCGGCGAGTGACTGTTCCATGATCGGTCTCACATAACTTCTGTCAGCGAGGGCATCGGAGCCCGGCTCGTACGGTGTGTCAGGCGGCGGGATCTTCGTCGGGCTCGTCGCCCGGGAGCGGGTCTTTCGGCGCGAACGCCTTCAGCAGGGCGTCGGTCAGCAGAAGCTTGGCCTTGCGCACTTCGGTGAACGGCACGGCGATCGTGCCCTTCTCGTCGGTGACCGAGACGCGATCCTGGGCGTCGAGGCCGTCGAGGATGCCCCGGAAGCGCTTGCGGCCGTCGATCAGGCGCTCGGACTCGAACTTCACATCGAATCCGGCATATTTCTTGAAATCTTCCCGACTCATCAGCGGGCGGTCGATACCGGGCGAGGTCACTTCCAGCGTATAGGCCAGCTTGATCGGGTCCTCGACGTCGAGCAGGGCCGAGACCGCGCGGCTGATGTCGGCGCAATGCTCCACATTCATGTTCGAGCCGTCCGACGGCTCCGCCATGATCTGCAACACCGGCCGGCTGCCGCCACCGAGACTGACGCGCACCAGGCGGAAGCCCATGCTCTCCAGCGACGGTGCGATCATGCGCTCGATGATCTCGACTTCCCTCAACAGCGACCCTTTCCGGTATGACGGCGGGGCGGTCAACCGCGCCCGGCGAAAATAAAAAGCAGAAATGAAAAGTGGGCCCGCAGGCCCACCGATCGAGCTAACCAACCGACGATCGGATTAGCAGCGCCGCATAATAGTCGGATGCAACCGGACTGCAAGCAAACTCGTGGCGCCGGCGGCGCGGATCAGACGCGCGCGGCGCTGGGCATTTCCCGGGGCCGGGCGTGGTGGCAGGATCGCCTGATGGAACGAGAACCTCGACTCGGCTGCGGCGCCGCCATCGTCATCGCCGGACAGATTTTGCTGATCCAGCGCCGGCACGATCCCGAAGCGCTGCATTGGGGCCTGCCCGGCGGCAAGGTCGAATGGCTGGAACCGGTCACCGCGGCGGTCGCGCGCGAGGTGCTCGAGGAGTTGGGCATCGTCATTCAGCCAAGCCGGCTGTTGTGTGTCTGTGACCAGATCGACCCGGCTGCCGGCACCCATTGGCTGGCCCCGGTCTATTGGGTCGATGCCTATGAGGGCGAGCCGCGGGTGATGGAGCCGGACAAGCATATGGCGTGCGGCTGGTTTCCGCTGGATGAGCTGCCGGCGCCGCTGACGGCGGCGACGCGGATGGCGTTGGGGGCGTTGTGTTGATCGTCGATTTCCCTAAAATTCGTCACCCCCGGGCTTGGCCCTGGGTCAAGCCCGGGGGTGACGGCCTTCGTCGAGTTTGCTAGCGAGCTACCCGCCGAAACCGCAGGAAGGCTGGCGTGCGCCCTTGCGTGATCGCCTTCGCCTCGTAGCGGGTCTGCGGCCAGTCGTTCGGGCGTTCGCGCCAGTCGGCCGGGCCGCGCGCCAGCCATTCGAACGCGGGGTGGACCATGGTGCGGGCCAGCATCCAGCGCAGATAATCGATATGGTCGGTGCCGAGGCGCAGCTCCGCGCCGTCGGGCATCAGCTCGGCCAGCCGGTCGAGCGTTTCGGTCGAGACCAGGCGACGCTTGTGGTGCCGCGCCTTGCGCCACGGATCGGGGAACAGAATGAACACCCGCTCCAGCGAGCCCGGCGGCAGGATGTCGAGCACTTGGCGCGCGTCCTCGGTCACGACGCGAATGTTCGCGCTGCCGGTGCGCGTGACGTGGCCCAGCATCGTGACGATGCCGTTCTCGAACACCTCGCAGCCGATCAGGCCGATATCGGGATTTTGTTCCGCCTGCGCCGCCAGATGCTCGCCGCCGCCGAAGCCGATCTCGAGCCAGACGGCCCGGGGCGGCACCGGAAAGATGCCGCCCGGGCCCTTGGCCGCGAGTTCGTCGAGGGAGAGTTTCAGCGTGGGCAGCGCCTCGTCGAGCAGGCGCCGCTGGTTGGCGCGCAGCTTGTGGCCGCGACGCCGCCCATGCAGACGGTCGCGACGGGGTGCCGTCGCTTCCGTCTCGTCCATTTAGCCGAAGACGCGCTTCAGTTCGTCGACGAGATCCAGCTTCTCCCAGGAGAAGCCGCCATCGGCCTCGGGCTTACGGCCGAAATGGCCATAGCTCGACGTGCGGGTATAGATCGGCTTGTTCAGGCCCAGATGGGTCCGAATGCCGCGCGGGGTCAGGTTGACCAGCTCCTGCAGGACGGTCGAGAGCTTTTCCTCGTCGACCGTGCCGGTGCCGGCCGTGTCGATATAGACCGACAGCGGATGCGATACGCCGATGGCGTAGCTGAGCTGGATCGTGCAGCGGTCGGCCAGGCCGGCGCCGACCACGTTCTTGGCCAGGTAGCGCGCGGCATAGGCGGCCGAGCGATCGACCTTGGTCGGATCCTTGCCGGAGAAGGCGCCACCGCCGTGGGGCGCGGCACCGCCGTAGGTGTCGACGATGATCTTGCGGCCCGTGACGCCGGCATCGCCGTCCGGGCCGCCGATGACGAAGCGGCCGGTCGGGTTGACGTAGAACTTGTCCTCCGGGCACATCCAGCCTTCCGGCAGGGCGGCCATGACGTGCGGACGGACGAGTTCGCGAACGTCGGCGACGTCGATGCTCTCGCCGTGCTGGGTCGAGACCACGATCGAGGTGGCGCCCGTCGGCTTGCCGTTGCGGTACTGCAGCGACACCTGACTCTTGGCGTCGGGACCCAGCAGCGAGGACTGGCCGTCCTTGTGCCGGGCGATCGCCATCGAATGCAGGATGTTGTGCGCGTACTGGATCGGCGCCGGCATCAGCTCTTCGGTCTCGCGCACGGCATAGCCGAACATGATGCCCTGATCGCCGGCGCCTTCGTCCTTGTTGCCCGCGGCATCGACGCCGACGGCGATGTCGGCCGACTGCTCATGGACGTAGCATTCGATCTCGGCATGCTTCCAATGGAATCCTGCCTGCTCGTAGCCGATGTCCTTGATCGCCTGGCGGGCGGTCTCGATCAGACGCTCCGACGTGACCGAGGCGGGGCCGCGGACCTCGCCGGCCAGCACGACGCGATTGGTCGTGGCCAGGGTCTCGACGGCGATGCGCGCCTGGGGATCGGCCCCCAGGTACAGATCGACGATCGAGTCGGAAATGCGATCGCAAACCTTGTCCGGATGGCCTTCGGAAACGGATTCGCTGGTAAAAACGTAGTCGGTCTTGACCAAGGTCAACCTCTCATCGATGGCGGCTTTCCCTGACGTCGACCCCTCGCCGACCGGTGGGCGCACGCCGGCCCAAGTCGCCAATCATGTTGGCGGCCGCCCTTCTTGCGAGACCTGCTTGGGGTCCGTCAAGCCTTTTGGTACGATAGGGCGTGCGGGGCTCGGTTGTGCACCGCCGCTTTTTCCCCGGCTGGTGCGAGGCAATTCGGATAGTTCGGACCGTCTGGGGCTTCCCGAGACCTTATGCTCCGGACCGCACAAAACCTGCGCTTCTATCTCGAGTGGACGGCAGTAGACACCGCGCTTGCCCGTACGATAGCTTCGACCAAATTTCATTTGGGTGCTCGATATGACGATGACTGAACTAAGGGCATACGCAATCGATCTTCTGAATGTTTCCATAAACTCGCCGTCTTGTAAGATATGTAGCGGCCATACGGTCGCGTTTGATCTCGTCGATTTCAACAAGACTGGCCATATCAGCAAGTATCCGTATGGTGTTTCCGGAATTCCGGTTCAGTATTACAAATGCAAAGAATGTCAGTTCATTTTTACCGATTTTTTTGACAAATTTACCAGCGATCAATGGACGAAGTACGTTTATAATAAAGAATACTATATTGGCGTTGATCCCGAATATGCCGAGATTCGCCCCGCATATAATGCGAGATGGTTCTCCACGCTTCTGGCCGGGAAAAAAGAATCCATCATCGGTCTGGACTACGGCGGCGGCAGTGGAAAGACGACCGAGCTGATGCGGAATGCCGGCTGGTCCTATGATTGCTGGGACCCGTTCGGTCACACGGACATGACGCCGGGTCGCGTCGGGACGTATAATTTCTGTACGTCGATGGAAGTGTTCGAGCACACGCCGGATCCGGTCGGATCGCTGCGGTCTCTGGTCGAGAAATGTACGCCGGGCAAGCTGATGGTCATGATCGGAACCGGCATTCACGATGGCGCCGTCTCCGACGAGACGCGGCTGAACTGGTGGTATGCCGCACCGCGCAACGGCCATATCTCGCTCTATTCGCGAAAATCCCTGGAGGTCCTTGCGGCCAAGTTCGGCCTGACCTATGTCAGCTTCTCCATGGGAACGCACCTCCTGGTCCGCGGCTATACCAAGCGGGAGACGCAATCACTGCTGCTGCGTGCGAAACTCCGGGCGAAGATTCGGTCTGTTCTGAAAATTTGAAACGAGCCGTGCTCGCTTCAAACCTTCTGGCCCGAAGGCACCGCGCGGGTGAGACGCGGCTCAGGGGCGAGCCGCGTCCTCTTCCTCGGCCGGGGCGAGGGATTTGGCCAATTCGAACAGTCTGCGACGCACCGCCGGGTCGGAAATCCGGTAGTAGGCGCGGACCAGTTCCAGGGTTTCCCGCCGGGCCATGGGCTCGGCCTCGAACGCGGCGGAGGGCGGCGGCGTCAGGCCGTGGCTGTGCTGGATATGGCGCATGGCCGCGACCGTGTCCTGGCTCATCTCGCCGAAGAAAAACTGTACGGGCACGTCCAATACGCCCGATAATTCCCATAGGCGAGACGCGCCGATGCGGTTGGCGCCCCGCTCGTATTTCTGAACCTGCTGAAAGGTGAGGCCGATCGCCTCGCCCAGCTTTTCCTGCGATAGGCCGAGCAAGGTCCGCCGCAACCGGACGCGCGCACCGACATGGACATCGATCGGGTTCGGCCGATCGAGTTTCGGGCGACGGCGGACGGGCGCTTTACGCGGGGGGGCACCAGAAAGATTTTGAGCCATGAACCAACAACCTGACGCTGACAAAGAGGACGCGTAAGCACGCGTCGATCTTTTCCAACGTATCGCCCGTTGTTCGGTTCCTTCTGTTTTTCTCCGGATTAACGCCGACGCGCCCAGCCTATGCCGATCCCGCCTGTGACAAATATAAGCACGAGGAAAAGCCAGTCGCCCCAGCGGCCGTAGAGCGTGGCGCGGGGCAGACCCGCCGGAAGGGGCACGTCGAGCACGCCGGATCGGCCCAAGCCCAGGCTATCCAGCACCCGACCATGCGCATCGACCACGCCGGAAATGCCGGTATTGGCGGCGCGCACCAGCGGCAGCCCCTCTTCGACCGCCCGGGTCCGGGCGATCGCGAAATGCTGGTAGGGGCCGGTCGAGGTGCCGAACCAGGCGTCATTGGTGACGTTCAGGATCCAGGCCGGGCGATGCGCCTCGTCGATCACGTCGTGCGGGAAGATCGCCTCGTAGCAGATGATCGGACCCGCCGGCGGCAGCGTACCCAGCGCGATCGTCGATGGGCCGGGGCCGACCGAGAAATCGAACCGGCGGGCGACGATCTGGTTGAACTGCAGATATTTGTGCAGCGGCACATATTCGCCGAACGGGACCAGATGGAACTTGTCGTAGCTCGACACCAGCCGGCCGGTGCCGTCGATCGCCGAGATATTGTTCCAGGCCTTGAAATCGTCGCCGACGCCCGGCTGTTCGCGCAAGGTGCCGGTGATGACCAGCCCGTCCTTGGGCACGACCTCGGCGATGTCGGCCCGGGCGTTGGCGTCGAGATTGAGCGGGAATCCCACCGCGCCTTCGGGCCAGATCTGGGCGGTGACCTTGTCGGCGCCGGGGCTGCGGGCGAGATCGAGCAGATGGAAGAAACGCTGCTGTTCGAGCGCCTGGGTCGAGACCGCCAACTGCTCGAACGCCGGCTGCACCAGGCGGAGCGTCACGCCGGCGACCAGGGGATCGGGCCCGTCGGACAGGCGTATGGCGCCCCAGATCAGCAGGATGACCAGGCCGGCCAGGCCCAGCGCCGGCGCCAGGATCGGCCGGCCGGCGTCGCCCAGCCGCGCCGGCAGGGCGGCGACCAGCACCGTCAGCAGGCTGACGCCATAGATCCCGACCAGCGAGACCGCTTGCAGCCCGGCCAGCAACGGGGCGGCGCTGCCGGACCAGGCATAGCCGATCAGGACCCAGGGAAAGCCGGTCAGCAGATGGCCGCGCAGCCACTCGAAGGCGCCCCAGGCGGCGGCGAACGCCAGAATGCGTCCAAGGCCGGGGTGGGCAAGCTTGTGCGCGACCGCGGACGCGGCACCGTTGAACAGCGACATCAGTGCCGGCAGGCCCAGAAGCGCGATCGGCACCATCCACCAGAACTGGGCGATATCGACGAACATCGCCTCGCTGGTCCAATAGAGGCTGGGCACATAGAAGCCCATGCCCCAGACGAAACCGTCGGCGAAGGCGCCGCGCCAGCCCGGCCGGCCGTCGATCAGCCAGACCAGCCCGGGAAAGGCCAGGAACAGCAGCGGCACCAGATTGAACGGCGGCATCGCACCGGCGGCGAACAAGCCGAACAGCAGGGCCAGCCCGGTGCGACGCCAGCCCCGGGCGGCGCCGATCCGGCGGGCGAGTCGCGGCAGCGCGCCGCCGAAAGCGACGCTGGTTCTCAACGGCATATCCTCAGATGTCATCGCCGGCCGGTTCTGCCTTGGGCGCGCGGCGGACGCGCAGCCGGCGCACGCGCCGCTGGTCCGCGTCCAGGACTTCGAAGACCGGACCGGCCGGATGGTCGATCCGCTCGCCGCGCAGCGGCACATGGCCGGCCAGCATGAAGATCAGACCGCCGGCGGTATCGACGTCCTCCTCGGCATCGGGCAGCAGCAGCTTGGTGTCGAGCGCCTTTTCCAGCTCCTCGATCGGCGTGCGGGCATCGACGATCAGGCTGCCGTCGGCGCGCTCCAGGATATAGGCGGGTTCGGTCTCGTCATGTTCGTCCTCGATATCGCCGACGATTTCCTCGACCAGATCCTCGATGGTGATCAGCCCGTCGATGCCACCGAACTCATCGACCACGAAGGCCATGTGCACGCGCTGCTGGCGCATCTGCGACAGCAGATCGAGCACGCGGGAGGAGGGGGCCACGAACAGCACCTTACGCAGCAGGCGGCTCAGCGGGGCGGTCTTGCCGGATGCCACGAAGCCCAGCACGTCCTTGACATGGACCATGCCGACGATGTGGTCGAGATCGTCCTCATAGACCGGCAGACGCGAATGGCCCTCGTCGATCAGCAACTGGACCACCTGGGCGAACGGCGTGCCGAGCTCGAGCCCGACGATATCGACGCGCGGTACCATCACGTCCCAGGCCGCCAGGTCGCGCAGCTTCAGCACGTTCTCGATCAGCGCACGCTCGTGGCTGTCGAACGCCGCCGTGCCTTCGGCATCGGGATCGTCGTTCTCGGCCGCGGTGCCGCCGGTCCAGCGTTTCAGCCGGTCCCACAGGCTGGGCGGCTCGCCTTCGCGCGGTTTGGAATAGGAGGCGTCAGTCATCGATCGCGCCCGCCAGCTGGATCACATAGGGATCGGCGACGCCGAGCCCGGCCAGGATGCGGATCTCCAGCGCTTCCATCCGCAAGGCCTGGTCATCGTCCAAATGATCGTAGCCCAGCAGATGCAGCACGCCATGCAGCACCAGATGGGCCACATGGTCGGCGAACCGCTTGCCTTGAGTGCCAGCCTCGCGCTCACACGTCTCGTACGCAAGCGCGATGTCGCCCAGCGCCAGCGGCACGCCGGCGAATTCCGGCACCGGCAATTCGCCCTCGGCGGTCTCGGTCGCCGGAAACGACAGCACGTTGGTCGGGCTGTCCTTGTCGCGCCAGGTCCGGTTCAATTCATGGATCGCGGCATCGTCGGTCAGCAGGAGGCTGATCCCGGCCGGCCCGATGCCGGGGCAGGCCGCTTCCAAGGTGCGGCGCGCCAGGTCGGCGACCCAGGTCTCGATGTCTGGCAGCGCCCGGTGCCAGTCCTGGGATTCGACCGAAACGATAATGTCCGCGTCGCTCATGACGCGGGGTCCGGCTCCGCGCTGTCGGCGTCGCGCGCGGCGCTGCGCTGGCGGTCGCGGGCGTTATAGGCATGGACGATGCGCTGGACCATCGGATGGCGCACCACGTCGTCCTCGCCGAAGCGCACGACGGCGACACCCTCGACCTCGTCGAGCGTGTCGAGCGCGTCCTTCAGGCCCGATTGGGTGCCGCGCGGCAGGTCGATCTGGGTCGGATCGCCGGTCACCGCCATGCGCGAACCTTCGCCCAGCCGGGTCAGGAACATCTTCATCTGCACGGCCGTGGTGTTCTGCGCCTCGTCCAGGATGACGAAGGCATGGGCGAGCGTCCGGCCGCGCATGAAGGCGAGCGGGGCGACCTCGATGTCGCCGTTGCCCAGCCGCTTCACGATCTGGTCGGCCGGCAGCATGTCGTGCAGCGCGTCGTACAGCGGGCGCAGATAGGGATCGACCTTGTCCTTCAGATCGCCGGGCAGGAAGCCCAGCCGCTCGCCGGCCTCGACCGCCGGACGCGACAGGATGATGCGTTGAACCTGGCCGCTCATCAGCATGTCGACCGCGGCGGCGACGGCGAGGTAGGTCTTGCCGGTGCCGGCCGGGCCCAGGCCGAACACCAGGTCATGCTCGCGCAGCGCCTGGATATAGGTCCGCTGGGTGACCGATCGCGCGGTGATCTGGCGCTTGCGCGTCTTCAGCGGCGCCGGGTCCTGCCACAGCGGCAGCGGGGCTTCCGGCGTGCGGGTATCGACATGCTGCGACGGTGCGATGCGCAGTACCGCATCGATCTCGCCCTGGTCGATATCCATGCCACGCCGCAGCCGGTCATACAGGGTCGACAGCACGATGCGGGCCTGCTCGACCGGGCCGGCCGGGCCGTCGATCGAGATCTGGTTGCCGCGCGCGACCAGGCGCACGCCCAGGCGTCGCTCGACCCGGGTCAGGTTCTGATCGTGCTCGCCGACCAGATGGGCCAGCAGCGCGTTGTCGTCGAACGCCATGATCTGGGCCGGCTGGGCAGCGCTCATGCCGCGTTCGCCGCTTCGTCGCCGACCAGAACCAGGTCGCCGCCCAGGCTTTGCAGGGTGGCATTCTTGATATGGACCGGCTGGATCGTGCCGATCAGGCGGGGATTGGCCAGCGCATGGACTCCTTGCAGATAGGGGCTGCGGCCGATCAACTGGCCGTCATGGCGGCCCGGCTTCTCGAACAGGACGTCGAGCGTGCGGCCGATCATGCCGGCGAAGAAGGCGCGCTGGCGGCGTTCCAGCAGGTCCTGCAATTCGAGTAGGCGCGCCTGGGCGACCGCGTCCGGCACCTTGTCCTCGATGCCGGCGGCGGGCGTGCCGGGGCGCGGCGAGTAGCGGAACGAGAAGGCCTGGACGAAGCCGATCTCGCGCACGAGAGCCATCGTCGCCTGGAAATCCTCGTCCCGCTCGCCGGGGAAACCGACGATGAAGTCGGACGAGAACACGATATCGGGCCGGGCCGCGCGGAACCGGTCGATCAGGCTCAGGTAATGCGCCGCGGTGTGCTTGCGGTTCATCGCCTCCAGAATCCGGTTGCTGCCCGATTGGACCGGCAGATGCAGGAACGGCATCAGTTGGGCCAAGTCGCCATGGGCGCGGATGAGATCCTCGTCGACGTCGCGCGGATGCGAGGTCGTGTAGCGGATGCGCTCCAGCCCGGGAATCTCGGCCAGCGCGTAGGCCAGCTGGGCCAGGCCCCAGCTGCCGCCGTCCGGGGCCTCGCCATGATAGGCGTTGACGTTCTGGCCCAGCAGGTTGAGTTCGCGGGCGCCGGCGGCGACCAAGCGGCGCGCCTCGACCATGATGCCGGCCACGGGCCGGGAATATTCCGCGCCCCGCGTATAGGGCACGACGCAGAAGGTGCAGAACTTGTCGCAGCCTTCCTGGATCGACAGGAAGGCCGAGACGCCGGGCGCCACGCTTTCGGTCGGCAGGAAATCGAACTTGGCCTCGGCTGGGAAATCCGTGTCCAGGATGCCGCGGCCCTTGCCGTCGGGACCGGTTGCGGACCGCGCGGCGCGCGCGACCATCTCGGGCAGGCGATGATAGGTCTGCGGGCCCAGCACGATATCGACATAGGGCGCGCGGCGCATGATCTCGGCGCCCTCTGCCTGCGCCACGCAGCCGGCGACCGCGATGATCATGTCGCCGTCGGTCTTGGCCACCTTCAGCGGCCGCAGGCGGCCCAGCTCGGAGAACACCTTCTCCTCCGCCCGCTCGCGGATATGGCAGGTATTGAGAATGACCATGTCGGCGCCGTCGGGCGTGTCGGACGGGGCATAGCCGAGCGGCGCCAGGACGTCGGCCATGCGGGCCGAGTCATAGACGTTCATCTGGCAGCCATAGGTCTTGATGTAGAGCTTCTTGGTCACGGGACCTCGGGTCCTATCAAGCCGCGTCGGCGAGAAACATCTCGGCGGTGCGGCCGCTGTTGGCACGGGCGAGCGCGTCGGCGATGACCGTCTCGCAATGTTCGGCGAGCCGCTTGCGCGAGCCCAGCGCCTCGACCGTAACCGGCGCGTGGAACTCGACCAGGATTTCGGTCTGCCCCAGTCCCGCCAGATGCCAGAGATGGTCGGCGAGTTCCATATCGCCGTACCAGGCGAAATAGGGACGCATATGGCGCCCGATCGGTGTGCCGTTCAAGCGCACATAAGCGACGGTGACCGGCTGCACGACCAGCGGCGCGCCGTCGATCCGGGTCTCGGCGGCGCTGAACAGCGCGCTCTTGAACGGGCGCAGCCGGTTGCCGTCGTTGCTGGTGCCCTCGGGGAACAGGATCAGGCTGTCGCCCGCCTGCAGCCGGTCGGTCAGGCTGTCGCGCTGCCGGGCGGAGGAACTGCGGACTCGGCGATCGACGAACACGGTGCGCTGCAACTGGGCCAGCACACCGAACACCGGCCAGTTCCTGACCTCGCTCTTGGCGACGAACGAGCCGGCGATCAGCGCGCCCAGCACTTCGATGTCGATGTAGGAGGCATGGTTCGAGACGAACAGCGTCGGCCGCGCGGTCGAGATCCGGCCGCGCACCGTGACGCGCAGGCCCAGGACCCTGCAGATCACGCGATGATAGAGCCGCGGCAGCTGCCGAGTGACGCCGCGCCAGCCCAACGCGATCGACAGGGCCTGCATCGGCAGGATCGTCGCGGTCACCGCGAGATAGGTGACGAGCCTGGCGAAGCTCAAGCCATTGGTCGCGAACCTGGTCACGCGCGGGGCCGCGCTTCAGCCCGGCTTGCGATCGAGCGGCACGGCGTAGAGCTCCAGGCGGTGGCCGACCAGCTTGTAGCCCAGTTCGTTGGCGACCCGGTGCTGCAACTCTTCGATCACGGCGTTCTGGAATTCGATGACGCGGCCCGACTGGACGTCGATCAGATGATCGTGATGGTCGGCCGGCCGCTCCTCATAGCGCGCCCGGCCGTCGCCAAAATCATGGCGCTCCAGGATATTGGCCTCTTCGAACAGACGCACCGTCCGATAGACCGTCGCGATGGAGATCTTTGAATCGACCACGGTCGCGCGGCGATAGACCGCTTCGACGTCCGGATGATCGTCTGCCTCCGACAGGACACGGGCGATGACCCGACGCTGGTCGGTCATCTTCAGTCCCTTGTCGATACAGACCTGCTCTAGGCGCGAAACCATTCCCACATCCGCCATTCGACTCCCCAGTTCGTAAAACTATAACGAAACCTGGCCCCGGAGCCTACGGTCAATCGAGGATGGCGCGAATGCGTCGGCTTCGGGGCCGGAGACCGTCCCGAAGCCGACGATCCGTTCGATCAATCGGCGCGGCGCGCGCGCGTGCCCAGGCCGATTTCCTTGGCGAGCCGGCTGCGCTGCAGCGCGTAGTTCGGCGCGACCATCGGATAGTCCGGCGGCAGGCCCCAACGCTCGCGATAATCCTCGGGCGTCATGTTGTAGGAAGTCTTCAGATGCCGCTTCAGCATCTTCAGCTTCTTGCCGTCTTCCAGGCAGACGATGTAGTCGGGATGAACCGACCGCTTCACCGAAACCGCAGGCTGCGGTTTTTCCGCGACCGGCTCCGGTGCATTGCCGATCGACGCGAGCGAGCGGTAGACCTGGCTGATCAAGACCGGCAGCTCTTCGACGGACACTTGGTTATTGGAAACGTGTGCCGCCACGATCTCGGTTGTAAGACCCAGCAAATCCACGGCCTCGGCTTCTTCAGTCATGCTTTCTTGCCCCAAGGTAATTCGCGCCGGGCAAGATAGGTTGGCTGCTGACGTAAAGCAATAACTCTTCAATGCTTTTCTACCCGATCTGACTCAATGCAAGGCTTGGCCGGCAAATTTTTTATGACGCATCGACGTCAGCGCGGTCGATTGGTATAGTCGTCGGCGAAGACGTGCGGGTTTTGCAGGTGCGAAAGACGAGTGTGGCGCCGGGCATTATGCGATAGGACGCCGAAGCAGGTGGGCCGCGACCCGCTTGTTGCCTGGTCTCTTGTAATAGTCGCGCCGGGTGCCCTCGACCAGAAAACCCAGCCGGGCGTAGAGTCGCTGTGCCGGGACATTGTCGGCGGCAACTTCAAGAAACGCGTTCGTCGCCTTGCGCTGATGCGCCAGCTGAAAGAAATCGGCCATCAGTGCCGTGGCGATACCTTGGCGGCGCGCGCCCGGACGCACGGCGACGGTCAGCAACTCGGCATCCTCGGCCACGAACAACAGCAACATGAAGCCGAGCGGTTCCGGCGGCTCCACGCCCGGATCGATCACCAGGCGGCCGACCGCGCCCGGCATGGCCAGCAGATCGGCGATCGCGCGCTCGTCCCAGGCCTCGAAGCCGAACGCCTCCTTGTGCACCAGGGCGGCGGTTCGGATCTCGGGTGCTCCCAATGCCACGATCCGCATCGAATGCTGGCTCATCCGCGTGGCTTCGGCAGGCTGACGTCCGGCGCCCGCAGATAGAGCGGGTGCGCCGCCAGGCGGCCGATGCCGGCCCGGCCCAGCGCCAGGGCCGCCTGCGCCAGATCGCCGGCGCGGATCCGCCGGATCTCGGGCTCCAGCAGGACGTTGGCCGGAAATGTCATGTCCGCGAGGTTGGCCACGCCATCGCCGGCGATGCGCCAGGGGCCGGCGCCCAGCCATGCGGCCACGGCGTCGGGATCGATTTGGCCCGGCTCGCCGACGGGATGGAGCTGGGCATCGAAGCGCTGCACGAACACCGGGCCGCGCCGGCTGTCGATCGCGATCGCGACCGGCCGGCCGTCGGGGGCGAGCCCGGCCGCGAGGGCCTCGAACGCGGTCAGCGCCAGAATCGGACGGTCGGATGCCAGCGTCAGGCCGCGCGCGGCCGACAGGCCCAGGCGCACGCCGGTGAAGGAGCCGGGACCGACCGTGGTCGCGATCGCGTCGATCCCGGACCAGTCGATGCCGGCTTCGGTCATCACGTCCCGGATCATCGGCAGCAGCGCCTCGGCCTGGCCGCGCTCCATGGCGGCGAACCGCTCGGCCGCGATCCGGCCGTTGGTCAGCACGGCCGCCGAACAGCTGGCGCCGGAGCAATCGAAGACGAGCAGGGAGCCCAAGCGCTCGCTCACCAGGGGCGGCCCGTGCTAGTTGGAGTCTCCAAACCCTGCCGAACGGTCATCGGAACATGCTGGTCGAAATCACCGAAACCACTCACGACGTCCTCCTCGACATCGCCTACGCCACGCCCAACAATTTCACGGGCGCGCCGGTCTATACGCGCTCCGGCTGCTATTTGCACCCGGATGCACTGAAATGTCTCGAACGCGCGATCGATCTCGCCGCCCGGCAGGGGCTGCGGCTGAAGATCTTCGATGCGTTCCGCCCGTCGGAGGCGCAGTGGAAGTTGTGGAATTTCCGGCCCGATCCGGAATTCCTGGCCGACCCGCGCCGGGGCTCGCCCCATTCGCGCGGCGCGGCGGTCGATCTCAACCTGATCGATGCGGACGGACTCGAGCTCGACATGGGCACCGGCTTCGACGCCTTCACGCCCTTGTCGCACCATGGCAACACCGAGGTGTTGCCCGCCGCCCAGCGCAACCGGCTGCTGCTGATGGGGCTGATGACCACGGCGGGCTGGGACTTCTATCGGAACGAATGGTGGCACTACCAGCTGTTCAATGCCCGGGCGCTCTATCCGGTGCTGAGCGACACGGTGCTGGCGGTGGGGATGATGCGCTAAGGATGCAGCCCGGCGCAGAACCCGACCAACCGATCGATCTCCGCCTCGCTGTTGTAATAGTGCGGCGAGGCGCGCACCACCGGCGGTAGCCCGCGCGCTTCGGCATCCAGCCGGGTGCTCGACGGCTGCGACGCACCGATGGTGATGCCGGCCGCGCCGGCGCTGGCCACGACGGCCGCGGCCTCGTGACCCTCGATCGTGAAGCTGACGATGGCCGACGGGTTGCGGCCCAGATCGCGCAGTTTCACGCCCTGGATCTCGCGTAGCCCCGCGCGCAGCCGGTCGGCGAGCAATCGGCAGCGCGCCTCGATCGCGTCCAGGCCCAGATCCAGCGCGTAATCGACCGCCACGCCCAAGCCGGCGCGGGCGGCGTAGTTATTCTCCCAGCTCTCGAACCGCCTGGCGTCGTCGCGCAATTCATAGCGGTCGCGCGCGACCCAGGGGGCGGCGAAATGATCGATCATCGGCGGTTCCAGCCGCTCGATCAGGGCTTTGCGCACATAGAGAAAGCCGGTGCCGCGCGGGCCGCGCAGGAACTTGCGGCCGGTGGCGGCCAGCATGTCGCAGCCGATCGCCGCGACATCGACCGGCATCTGGCCGACCGCCTGGCAGGCATCCAGCAAATAGGCGATGCCATGGGCGCGCGCGACCCGGCCGACCGCGACGGCCGGGTTGGTCAGCCCGCCGTTGGTCGGGACCCAGGTGATGGCGATCAGCTTGACGTGAGCGTCGATCATCCGCTCCAGCGCGGCCACGTCGAGCGCGCCGTCGGCGTCGCTCGGGATCACGTCGATCGCGACGCCGGTGCGCTTGGCCACTTGCAGATAGGCGACGTAGTTGGCGGCGTACTCCGCCTCTGCGGTCAGAATTCGATCGCCGGGGGCAAAAGCCTGCGCGTAGAACGCCATCTGCCAGGCGATGGTGGCGTTTTCCATCAGCGCGATCTCGTCGGGCGCGGCATTCAGCAGGTGGGCGACGGAATGATAGACCCCATCGAGTCGCGGTGCTTCGGCCGCCGCCGCCGCATAGCCGCCGATCTCGGCCTCCAGATCGATGTGCCGCTTCATGGCGTCGACGACCGGGACGGGCATCAGCGCCGCCCCGGCATTGTGCAGATAGGTCCGCCGCGCCGCAGCCGGCGTGTCGGCGCGGATCCGGTCGAGGTCGAGCATGCTCAGGCGATGGTGCAGACGTCGTCGAACGCGAAGCGCGGGCTGCGGGTGAACAGCTTGGTCGGATCGCCATAGCCGAGATTGCACAGGAAATTCGCCTGGAACCGGCCGTCCGGGAAGAACTCGGCATTGAGCTTGGCCGGATCGAAGCCTGACATCGGGCCGCAGTCGAGCCCGAGAGCGCGCGCCGCCAGCATCAGATAGGCGCCCTGCAGCGTCGCATTGCGCACCATGGTACCCTGGATCATCGCGTCATTGCCGACGAACCAGGATTTGGCATCGGCATGGGGAAACAGCATCGGCAGATGCTCGTAGAACTGGGTGTCCTGCGCGATGATCGCGGTCACCGGCGCCGCCATGGTCTTCTCCAGATTGCCTGGCGCCAGCGCCGGCTTCAGCCGCGCCTTGCCCGCTGGGGTCGAGACGAACACCAGGCGCATCGGGCTGCAATTGGCGCTGGTCGGCGGCATCTTGGCCAGATCGAATATGTCGCGCAGCAGGCTTTCGGGCACCGGCTTGTCCTGCCAGCCGTTATGGGTCCGGGCGTCGTGGAACAGGACGTGGAGGGCGCGCGCGTCGATCGGCTTGGTCATGGGCTGGCTCCTGCGGAACGAGAGATTATCGGGGCGGAAAGTTCGCGGCCTTGACCCCGGCCAAGCGTGGATCCGCGGCCACCTTATCCGATATGTGCGACAGCTTCGGACAATAGCGCGTGAACCACTCGCGGCCCGGGCGCCAGTGGGACATGACCCAGACGAACAGATCCAGCGCCGAGCGGGTCTCGCCCAGCATCCAGGGGCCGGCGATGCCGGTCTCGATCTGGCGCCAGGCGCGCTGGCATTCGGCATCGGTCACCGCGCGCAACTCGCCCTGGGCTTCCGTCTCGTTGACGTAGCGGCTGGGATCGTCGCCATAGGTGAAGGTCGGATAGATCGTGGCGACCAGGAAGATGAGCCAGCGCAGAAAGGCGGGCCGGGTCGGATCGGTCGGGCCGGGCGCCAGACCCGCATCGGGTGCCAGGTCGATGACATGCAGCACCATGGCGGCGCTTTCGGTCATCACGCCGCCGTCGGGCAGGATCAGCACCGGCACCTGGCCCAGCGGGTTCAACTGGAACAGCCGGTCCCGCTCGGGGCCCGGCTGCCAGATCTCCAGCATTTCGGTCTCATAGGGCAGGCCCGAGAGCGCCAGGGCAGCCTCGACGATCGCCGAGCCGCAGCCCGGATTGCCGATCAGGCGAAGGCTGCCCGTCTCCATCCGTCAGACCGCGCGGACTTCCTGAACCTCGGGGATGTAATGGCGCAGCATGTTCTCGATGCCGGACTTCAGCGTCGCGGTCGAGCTCGGGCAGCCGGCGCAGGAGCCGTGCATCTCCAGGTACACGACGCCCTCGTCGAAGCGATGGAACACGATGTCGCCGCCGTCCTGCGCCACGGCCGGACGCACGCGCGTGTCGATCAACTCCTTGATCTGCACGACCAGGTCGCTGTCGCCCTCGGCCGCGGTCGAGGCCGGCGTATTCGACGAGTCGGCCGTGTCGGGCGTCATGATCGGCTGGCCGGTCGTGAACGCTTCCATGATGGCGCCCAGGATCGAGGGCTTGAGCGCGTACCAGTCATGGTCGTTCGACTTGGTGACCGTGACGAAATCATAGCCCAGGAACACGCCGTCGACGCCGTCGAGGCCGAACAGCTTGGTCGCCAGTGGCGAGCGCGCGGCCGAGGCCTGGTCGGCGAAATTCGCCGTCCCGGTCTCCAGCACGGTCCGGCCGGGCAGGAACTTGAGCGTTGCGGGATTCGGGGTCTGCTCGGTCTGGATGAACATGGCGTTCCGGTCGGTCTGAAGGTGAAGAAATCTGACCTGCACGTTGGGACGATTGGTGGCCAAGTCAACCCTTTTGGGGAAGTCGGTCGCCTTTCAGTGTTCGCCAAACGGCAAGAACGATTGGCCAGGTGACGTCGTCCAAATGCCCGACATGGGCAGGAATCTGGGTTCGCGACCAGGCGAATAGAGCCGGAATCTCTCCAGAGCGGACCCGGTTGCGAATTCCTGTCCCGATGCTGTGGTGAAGCAGGATGACATCCAGCTCTTCCGGAAGCGCCGAGACAAACGTCCGCTCCTCGATAGAGAGATCGTCGACGATGACTATGATTTCCGCATACGCTTCTGGCGTCACAACGGCCTCGTTCGGAGCGCACGGGGTCCATCAGTAGGCTGAATATGCTGTCGATCGCAAATGAACGCCAGCTTTGCTGCCTCCGATGGCACGCGCGACTGTACGAATGATCTCATCGCCGTGATTTGCATTCCCGGCCCATCGGCCGCATGCTGACAAAAAAACGTCATGAGGGAGAAAACGATGGATACGACGGGTTTCAGTCAGCGCTTGCGACGCGAAGGGTATGTCGAGGGCGATCCCAAGTTCCTGGAGCCGGGCATGCTCAATGCCGAGCATGATCATCCGTTCGATGTCTGCGGCCTGGTGCTGGACGGCGAGATCGCGTTGACGGTCGAAGGCACCGAGAAGTGCTACCGCCCGGGCGAGGTCTTCACGCTCGCGGCCGGCTGCGCCCATGCCGAGAAGATCGGGGCGGCCGGCGTGCGCTATGTGATCGGCCGGCGCCACCCGACGCCCGAGTCCTGAGCGCTCACGATCCCATCTGGTCGGCCGGCGGCAGATAGCCTGTCGGCGGGCCGGCGGGCAGATCGGTGCGGTCGTCGCCCAGCATGCGCTGGAGATAGACGACATCGAGCCAGCGGCCGAACTTGATGCCGACATGCAAGGCCTGTCCGACCGTCCGGAAGCCCATGCGCGTGTGCAGGCGGAGCGACCCTTCGTTGCCGCTGTCGCCGACACCGGCCATCATCTGGCGATAGCCCAGATCCGTGCAGATCCGGATGACGTCGCCCAGCAGCGCCGATCCGATGCCCTTGTTCAGAAAGCGGTCATCGACATAGATCGAATCCGACACCGTGAAGCGGTAGGCCGAGCGCGTCTGATAGGGGCCGGCATAGCAATATCCCACGATCCTTCCGTCGAGTTCGGCCAGGCGCCAGGGCAGACCGCGCGCGCGGATGTTGTCGAAGCGCCGGATCATCTCCTCGACCGACGGCGGGATCTCCTCGAAGCTGCCGTAGCCGGTCTGGACGTGATGGGCATAGATCGCCGCGATGGCGGGCATGTCGGCGACGGCTGCGTCGCGCAGGCTGATCTCGGTCATGGCATCTCCTTGGCTTTTGAAACGAGGGCGGCGGCGGCGATCAGCAGCAGGCTGGCCGCCCATTGGCTGCTGCTGGGCCGCTCGCCATCGATCAGCGCGCCCAGCCCGAGGGCGATTGCCGGACAGGCATAGGCATAGCCGGCGACGGCCGCGGCCGACCAGTGGCGCAGCAGGGCCAGATAGAGGCTGAAGCCGAGAATGGGGCCGAGCAGCACCAGGACGGCCCAATTCATCAAGGCCCCAGGCGCCACGAATTCGCTCCAGACCTGTGCGGTCCAGGGTTCGGTCAGGCTGGACAGGCCCAGCAGCACCAGGCCGCCGGCCAGAAAGCGGCTGGCCACGAACCGCAGCGGCGGCAGATGTGCCACGCCGTGCTTCAGCGGCAACCAGGTGGCGCCCCAGCACAGGCACAGCAGCGCGAAACCGCCGATCACCCAGGGTTTGACGGGAGCGGTAGTTTGACTGATGCTCGATTTGACCAAAATACTCATGGATTGAAGTGTGTTCGGAAATATCGATCGGCGCAAACCAGGATATCTGTCGGTGAGAGCATGAGATTTTCTAATTCTGTGCCGTCGCTCGGTGGCTTGCGCGCGTTCGAGGCGGCGGCGCGGCGCCAGAGCTTCGTGGCGGCGGCCGATGAGTTGGGCGTCACGCCGGGTGCGGTCAGCCAGCAGGTCAAGGCGCTGGAGGCGCGGCTGGGCCTGGCCCTGTTCGAGCGCCGGCCCCAGGCGCTGGTGCTGACGGCGGCCGGCCGCGACTATGCCCCGGCGCTGAAGGCGGCGTTCGACGCGATCGCGGCGGCGACGCGTCGGCTGGTGCCGCCCGACGACCGCGTCCGGCTCGCCTGCGCCGTGCCGGCCAGTTTCGCCACCTGCTGGCTGCTGCCGCGGCTCGCCCGGTTCGAGGCGGCCCATCCGCGCATCGAGCTGGCGATCCTGAACGCCAGTCGCCGGGCCGAGGCGGGCATGGACGGCGCCGACGCGGCGATCCGCCAGGGCCGCGCCGGCTGGGGCGATCTCGCCTGCGTCTATCTGTTCACCGAGGCCCTGGTGCCGGTCGCCAGCCCGTCGTTGTCGCCGCCGGTCGATCCGCTCGACGGCGCCACGCTGCTGACGGCCGAGACCGCGCCCGGCCGCTGGGATGCCTGGTCCGGGGCGATGGACCGGCCGCTCAGCCCGCGCCGGCGACTGAGCCTGGCCGACGAAGGGCTGGTGATTCAGGCGGCCCTGAATGGCCTGGGCGTGGCCTTGGTCGACCGGCATCTGATCGAGCCGGCGCTGCGCGAGGGCCGGCTGGTTCTGCTCGATGACCGCCAACCCTGGCGGCCCGGCACCGCCTGGTATCTGGTCCATGCCGACCCGACCCGACCGCTCGCGGCCTTCGCCGACTGGCTGCTGCAGGAGACCGCGGGGCCGATGCCTTAGATCAGCGCCGGAGATTAGCGCCGGCCGCGCGTGAAGAACGCGATGATCAGCCCGAACAGCATCATCGCGGCCAGATTCGGCACGATGGTGACCGGCGTGAACTGCGCCCTGGCCGCATGGGATAGCGGCACGACTGCATATTCCATCACCGTGAAGATGACCGGTCCGGCGGCGAGACCACCGAGGATCCAGTGCTGACGCAGCCATTTCGACCGGGACACCAGGGCGACGTACAGCGCCGCGATGATGATCGACATCAGGCATTGCAGACCCAGGCCGAGCAGGGCCGCGTCCAGGCCGCCCTTGAAGGCGGCCTTGCCCAGCACGCCGCTGGCGATGGCGCGCAGGATGACCAGCGGCGGGGCCTGGTTGATCAGCGCCGCGGCGCCGATATCGACCAGGCCGGCGACCAGGCCGCCGGCGACGATTCTCAGAGCGGGATGCATCGCCAAACTCAGGTCAGAATGTCGATCTGCAGGTCGGTCAGGCCGCCGGGCACGATGGTCAGCGGCACGCGCAGCCGGCCGATCAGCTTGCTCGACAGGGCCGAGATCAGCGGGCCGGGGCCGGCATCGCTGACGGCGGCGGCCAGCACCAGGATCGAGATGGTCGGGTCCTCGTCGATCAGCGCCAGCAGTTCATCGTGCGCCAGGCCTTCGCGGATATGGACGACCGGTGTCGTGCCGGTCAGGGCCGCGACCGTATCGGCATGGCGGCCGACCAGTTCCTCGGCCTCGGCCCGCGATTCCTCGCGCATCAGGCTTTCCAGCGCCATCCAGGTCTGGCGGTCCGGCGGCTCCATCACGTGCAGCAAGGCGACCCGACCACCGGTCCGGCGGGCGCGGAGCGCCGCATAGCGCAAGGACACGCGCAGTTCCGGACTGTCGTCGACGACAACCAGGAAGACGCGTTCAGGCGGGGCGGGTGGGACGATGTCGGCCATCAGGCGTTCCGGAACAGGAAAGTAGCGCCCCATCCTGCCATCGCCGCCAGGGCGACCGCAACGAGCCCGTAGAGCAGCGACCGGTTCTGGGCGAAGTCGTTGATGTCCGCTTCGAGGCCGGTCTGCGAAATGATCAGCGGCGTGGTCTGGGCGGCGACGATATCGCCCTTGCGGACCAGGAAGACCTGGATCGAATAGGTCCCGACCGGCACCGTCGCCGGGAAATCGAGGCTGGCGCGGAACAGCTTGTCGCCCAGGAAATTGACCGTGCCCGGCTGCTTGTCGTAGAGCCCGCCGCGCTGCTGCTCTTCGATCAACGCCGCGCGGAATTCGGTGATGTCGGCGGGTTTGGCCTTCTCGGCCGGGTTGAGCTTCAGATCGTCGATGCCGATCTCGTGGAGCTGGCGCAGGTTGGCGGGCACGACGTCGTCGACCGGCTTGTTCGACAGCACGGCATAGAAGCTCGGGACATTGTCGAAGGCGATGCTGCGGGTGTTGAGCCAGATGCCGGCGACCCGGCTCTTGCGCCGGACGACCGTCTCGCGCTCCGGCCCGCGCACGACGACGACGATGTCGCCGCCGCCCTCGATCGCGCCGAACAGCACGACCGAGGTGCCGGTGAATCCAGTCGTGATCGCGACCAGATGGCTGGTCAGGTCGGCGACCAGCTGCTGAGCCCGGGCGGCTTCAGGCACGGTCAGCAGCAGGAATCCCAGCAGGGCCAAGCCCACGCGCCGGATCATTCGCGCACCACGATCGAATAGCGCGAGTCGGGCGGCACGGTCAGGTCGACCAGCAGCTTGGCGCCGACCGCCAGGATCAAGAGCGCCAGCAGCACGCGCAGATATTCGCCGCGCAGCTTGGCGCCGTAGCGTGCGCCATATTGCACGCCGATCACCCCGCCGATCAGCATGATCAGCGCCAGCACGCCGTCGACCGTCTGATTGGTCAGCGCCTGCAGCACCGTCACGCTGGCGGCGATGAACACGGTCTGCATCAACGAGGTGCCGGGCACCACGCTGGTCGGCATGCCCAGCACATAGATCATCGCCGGTACGACCAGGAAGCCGCCGCCGATGCCCAGGATCGCCGACAGCACGCCGATGCCGAAGCCCAGGCCGAGCGGCAGCAGCGCGCTGATATAGAGCTTCGATCGGCGGAAACGGACCTTGAACGGCAGCCCGTGGAACCACGTATGCTGATGCAGCCGGCGGCGGCGCGCATTGGGTTGGCGCGCCCGCACGATGGCGCCGACGCTCTCGATCATCATCAGGGTGCCGAGCGTGCCCAGCAGCAGCACGTAGCTCAGGCTGATGACCAGATCGATCTGGCCCAGCCGGCGCAACAGGGTGAACAGCGCCACGCCCGCGGCCGAGCCGACGAAGCCGCCGGCGCTCAGCACCGAGCCCATCTTGAAATCGACGTTGCCGCGCTTCCAATGAGTCAGCACGCCCGACAGCGAGGCGCCGACCAGCTGGTTGGCGGAAGAGGCAACTGCGACCGCCTGCGGCACGCCGATGAAGATCAGGAGCGGCGTCAGCAGGAACCCGCCGCCGACGCCGAAGATGCCCGAAATGAAGCCCACGCACAGCCCAAGCGCCAGCAGGACGAAAACATCCTGAGTCACCGCGGCGATGGGCAGATAGACGTCCATGGGCTTGGGACGGACAATAGGGGATGGGACGGCGCGCCCGAAAACGAACCGATCCAATAGTTTACGCCGCGATTTTCCGCGGCAAAAGCACGACCAGGCCGCGGCAGAGGAGATGCGGCCCAGTCACGGCAAAAAAGTCACAGGGACCTTGCCGCACGCGTGGAAGAGGGACGGGTGGTGCCGTTCGCTCAGGCGAACCGATCGATCAGCTTACCGCGGCGCCGGTCGTTCTGCTCCGGCTTCGAATCGGTCTCGTTCTTCGAGTCTTTCGTCTCTTCCCGCTTGTCGTTGGCGGTCACCGCCGCGGCCGCGACCTGCACGGCCGAACCCTGGGCGAGCTGAACCTGAACCGGCAGCACGGTCGGCTGCGGCGGAATAGGCGGGATCGCGTTGGGCAAAGCGATCGACATCGAAAAATCCTAACTGGATTTAACCATCATAGCATCGATCGCGTTTGGCGGAAAGTGGCAGCCCGCATCGTATTTTTATAAGAAAAACGGGTAGGCTTCCGGACGAAAATGCGTGGTTGCTTAACACTTTCGCAAGGCCGCCGACGAGATACTGTATTGTCGGGCACGGCAGATGAATTGGATTGAATGCAGGATAAATTACGACGATCCGATGTCCTTGATAATCACGCGCGTTCCGGGCTTGCCGCGTCCAGCGGCCAACCCATCAGGGGATACTAATGTCGAAGGTTGAGCGCGACGACCTGGAGTACCTGTTCGAACTGGCACGGGACAAGACCGTCGCCGGGCGTCGCATGCTGGTCGCCACCATCGGCGATCTGTTCTTTTCCCAGCACGATATTCTGAGCGACCGCGAGCGGGCGCTGATGACGGAAATTCTGCGCCAGCTGATCCATGACGTCGAAGTCTCGGTCCGGCGCGCGCTGGCCGAACGGCTGGCCGAACAGCCGCTGGCGCCGCACGAGCTGGTGATCGCGCTGGCGAACGACGATATCGAGGTGGCGCATCCGCTGCTGGTCAACAGCGACGTGCTGCAGGATCTGGAACTGATCGAGATCATCCGCAACCGCACGCTGGAACATCAGCTGGCGATCGGCATCCGAAAATCCGTCTCGGAGGAAGTGACCGACGCGCTGATCGCGACCGATAGCGTCGATGTCATCAAGACCCTGCTGGAAAACCACCACGCCAAGATCTCGCAGCGGACCATGGAATATCTGGTCGAGCAGTCCCAGCGCGTCGATACCTATCAGAACCCGTTGCTGCGCCGCCCCGATCTGGAGACGACGCTGGCCAAGCGGATGTATTGGTGGGTCTCGGCCGCCTTGCGCAGCTATATCCTGGAGCGCTACGAGGTCGATCCGGGCGAGTTGGACGAAACGATGGAATCGACGGTCAAGGCGCTGACCGAAGGCGACGGCGAGTTCAAGCCCAAGGCGGTGGCCCTGGCCGACGAGCTGGCCGACCGCAAGGAAATCACCCCGGCGCTGATCGTGAAGACGCTGCGCGAGGGCGAGGTCGCCTTGTTCGCCGCGCTGTTCGGCCGCTACACCGGCATCCGCCTGCAACTGGTCCAGCGCATGCTGTTCGAGCCGGGCGGCGAGGGGCTGGCGATCGCCTGCAAGGGCAGCGGCATCGACAAATCCACGTTCGCGTCGATCTATGTCCTGACGCGCAAGGCGCGCGGCCGCGATTCGGTCAATCACCTGGCCGACATGGCCGGCATTCTGGGTCTGTTCGACCGGATCAAGGAAGATGCCGCCGGCATGCTGCTGAAGAAATGGCAGCGCGATCCGAATTTTCTGCGGGCGATCTGGCAGATCGAACAGCCGCAGCGCACCACGACGCGGCACTGACGCCAGGGAGACGGGAATGCGTCAGGGCTGCCGATCGCCGAAAGAACGCCACGCATGACATCAGCCCTGCCGGCCGTCAACGTGTTGAGCGCGCTCGATCCGCAATGCCGGCTCGTGCTCGACGTGGTCGGCCTGGATTTCCTGGGCCGTGGCGGCGCCGCTTTGATCACCGATGCCACGGGCCGGATGCTGTGGAGCAATCTCGCCTGGCGCGAGTTCGCCCAGCGCATCGGCTTCAACGACGATGTTCCGGCACCGTCGCCCTGGTCGATCGCCGAGGTCGCCGAGGGCCTCATTCAAGGCCGGACCCATCTGCGCGAGGATCTGGTCCTGACCCCGTCCGGCAACGAGGTCGTGCGCTCGGAACATTGGGGCGCGTTCGATGCCGACGGCGGCTTGATCGGCATTGCCACGGTGATCGACGAGCTGTCGCTCAGCGGCCGGCTGCGTCAGCAGATCGGCGCCGCCCAGGAGCGGCTCGACGACGTCACGCGCCTGGTGTCGGACTGGATCTGGGAAACCGGACCGGACCTGATGCTGAACGCGGTATCGCCCCGGGTCAGCGAGTTGCTGGGCTATCACCCGCGCGAATTGACCGGCAAAAGCCTGCTCGACCTCGGCCGGTTCGTCGATGATCAGAGCGAGGAGGTGGCCAGCCCGATGGACGCGCGCAGACCCCGGCCGTTCCGCGACAAGCCATTCCTGATCCGCCATTCCAACGGGGCCGAGCGGCATTGCCGGATGGCCGGCCTGCCGGTGTTCGAGCCGGACAGCGGCCGGTTCCTGGGCTATCGCGGCACCAGCCGCGACGTGACGGCCGAGGCGATGGCGCTGGGCATGGTCGCCCAGTCGCGCACCCAGCTGACCCACGCGATCGACAGTATCTCCGAAGGCTTCGCGCTGTTCGACAGCGAGGAGCGGCTGCTGCTGTGCAATCAGCGCTTCCTGGCGATGTATCCGTTGAGCGCGCGCCGCATCCATGCCGGCGTGTCGTTCCACGAGATCGTCAAGGCCGCGATCACCTGCGGCGACATCGTGGCGGGCGAGATCGCCGATGGCCTGCTCGCCATCACGCTGACCGAGCGGGCGAAATCCCTGGATGCGATCGAGTTCGAGCTGGCCGACGGCCGCTGGGTGCGCGCGACCGACCGGCTGACCGCCGACGGCTCGATCGTCGGCATCCGGACCAACATCACCGAGCTGAAAAACCGCGAACGCGCGCTGTTCGAAGCGAAGGAATTGGCCGAAAGCGCCAATCGGGCGAAGTCGGAATTCCTGGCCAACATCAGCCATGAACTGCGCACGCCGCTGAACGCGATCATCGGTTTTTCCGAACTGATCATCGCCGAGACGCTCGGGCCGATCGCCAAGCCCTATCGCGAATATATGCAGGACGTGCTGAACAGCGGCCGCCATCTGCTGGAAGTGATCAACGACATCCTGGATCTGGCCAAGGCCGAGGCCGGCCAGCTCGACCTCAACGAAGAGGTGCTCGAGCTGAAGGGCGTGGTCGACGGCGTGCTGCGCCTGATGCGCGAGCGGGCCATGCGCAATCATCTGGAGCTGTCGGGCGCGGTTTCGGCCCTGCTGCCGCCGCTGCGCGCCGATCCGCGCAAGCTGCGCCAGATCCTGCTCAACCTGATCTCGAATGCGATCAAGTTCACCCCCGCCGGCGGCTCGGTCACGGTCACGGCCGAGCGCGAGCCGGCGGGCGATCTGCTGCTGCGCGTGACCGACACCGGCATCGGCATCGCGGCCGACGATATTTCGACCGCGCTGAAGCCGTTCGGTCAGGTCGACGGCACGCTCAGCCGGAAATACGAGGGCACCGGCCTGGGCTTGCCGCTGACCCGCGCCATGGTCGAACTCCATGGCGGCGCGGTCGTGATCGAAAGCCAGCTCGATCGCGGCACCAACGTCATCGTCCGCCTGCCGGCGGTCCTGTTCGATCTGCGCGATGCGATCGGGCGGCCGTAAAGCCGCCCGAGACGATCGTCAGACCGCCAGCGCCTTGACGCCCGGCAGTTCGCGGCCCTCAAGCCACTCCAGGAACGCGCCGCCGGCGGTCGAGACGTAGCTCAGCTTGTCGATCACGCCGGCATGGGCCATGGCGGAGACCGTGTCGCCGCCGCCCGCCACCGCGAGAAGCTTCTTCGCCGCGACCAGCCGGGCAACCTCCTGGGCGATGGCATTGGTCGCCGCATCGAATGGCGGAAACTCGAACGCGCCGACCGGGCCGTTCCAGACCAGGGTCTTCACCCCAGCCAGCTTGGCGGCAATGGTCGCGACCGTCTTGGGGCCGGCATCCAGCACCATCAGGTCGGGCGGCACCGCGCCCATCGGCACGGTCCGCGTCTCCTGGCCGACCGCCAGCTTGGCGGCCACGACCGCATCCTCCGGCAGGACGATGGCGCAGCCGGCTTTTTCGGCGGCGCCGAAGATCGCCTTGGCCGTGCCCAGCATGTCGCGCTCGACCAGCGACTTGCCGACCTCGACGCCCTGGGCCAGCAGCATGGTGTTGGCCATGGCGCCGCCGATGATCAGCAGGTCGACCTTGCCGACCAGCGAGTTCAGCAGGTCGAGCTTGGTCGAGACCTTGGAGCCGCCGACGATGGCGGCGACCGGGCGTTCCGGCTTCTCCAGCGCCGCGGTCAGCGCCTCCAGCTCGGCCTGCATCAGCAGGCCGGCGGCGTTCGGCAGCAGATGGGCCAGCGCCTCGGTCGAGGCATGGGCGCGATGGGCGGCGGAGAAGGCGTCGTTGACATAGAGATCGCCGAGCTTGGCCAGCGCCGAGGCGAAGCTGGGATCGTTGATCTCCTCGCCCGGGTGGAAGCGCAGATTTTCCAGCAGCGCCACGTCGCCGTCCTTCAGCCCGGCCACGACCTTCTCGGCGTCGGGGCCGATGCAATCGTCGGCAAAGGCGATCGTGCGGCCGCCGAGCGCCGCCGACAGCGGGGCGACCAGCTGGCGCAGCGAGGCATCCGGCGTGGGCTTGCCCTTGGGCCGGCCGAAATGGGACAGCAGGATGACTCGGGCACCGGCTTTGGTCAGCGCGTCGATGGTCGGCACCAGCCGCTCGATGCGCGTGGCATCGGACACCTTGCCGTCCTGCATCGGGACGTTGAGATCGACCCGCACGAGCACGCGCTTGCCCGCGACGTCGAGCTGATCCAGCGTCTTGTATGCGACCATGGTGCGTCTCTCCGGCTGTACGATCACTGCGATGGCCATCGCTCTAGGGCGGCGGCCCGCCTGCTGTCAACGGTCGGCGACGGCTTCGGCTCCTTGCCGCGCGCCGTTTTCAACGGCCGGCATCGATGTTAGGCTTGGCGCCTGGCGATACGGCGGCAGGTTTCTCATGAGCTACTCTCGGGGCGGCGGTGATGCGCTACGGCTGACGGCGACGGTCAAATGGTTCAACCGGACCAAGGGGTTCGGCTTCGTGACGGCAGTGGACGGCACGGGCGACGTGTTCCTGCCGGCCAGCATCCTGGCCCAGGCGGGACATGACGAGATCGCCGAGGGCGCCACCCTGGTCTGCGACGCGGTCGAAGGGCCCAAGGGCCGGGCGGTCGCCGCCATTCTTTCGGTCGACGAGACGACGGCGGCGCGCGTCCCGGGTGGCGGCGGGTTCGATCGTGGTGGCTATGATCGCGGTTCCATCGGCCCGACCGAGGAACTGGACGGCACGGTCAAATGGTTCGACGAGGTCAAGGGCTTCGGCTTCATCTCGGCCAGCGACGGCGGCAAGGACGTGTTCGTCCATGGTTCGGTCCTGCGCCGCTCGGGGCTGGGCCTGCTGGAGCCCGGCCAACTGGTCAAGATGTCGGTCAAACTGGCGCCGCGCGGCCGGGAAGCCACGAGCGTCGAGCTGATCTGACCCAACGGGGCCGTGCGTTGCGCGCCGGGTATCGGCCTCTCATCTCCACGGGATGAATTCCTGCGTTCGGGAGTGACGCTATGGCGGATGAGGACGACGGCCTGATCGCAGGCGTCAAACGTAAGCTGATCGAGACCAAGCGGCGCTGGGCCGGCGAGGGTCGGCTGCTGACCGGCCAGACGGCCGCGCCCGGGGCGCAGCGCCTGCCGCCGGGCCAGCGCGAGGTCAAGAACTGGCCGGTGCTGGACCTGGGCGCCAAGCCGGACCTGCGGCTCGACCGCTGGCATCTGCGCGTGGATGGCCTAATCGAACAGCCGCTGGTCTGGGATTGGCAACAGTTCCTGGCCCAGCCGCAAATCGAGGATGTCTCCGACATGCATTGCGTGACCGCCTGGTCGCGCTATGACAACACATGGCAGGGCGTTTCCGCCAAGCATCTGCTGGCGCTGGTCAAGCCGCTGCCCGCGGCCCGGTTCGTCGTGTTCCATGCCTATGACGGCTACACGACCAACCTGCCGCTCGCCGATTTCGACGATGACGACGTGTTCCTGGTGCATCGGTGGGACGGCAAGCCGCTGACCCGCGAGCATGGCGGCCCGGTCCGCGCGCTGATCCCGAAGCTCTACTTGTGGAAGAGCGCCAAATGGATCAGCCGCATCGAGTTCGTCGCCGAGGATCGCCCGGGCTTCTGGGAGGCGCGCGGCTACCACAATCACGGCGACCCCTGGACCGAACAGCGCTACGGGGATTAAAGCTGTCACGACAACCACGGGAGGACCCGCCATGAGCGCATTCGATTTCGGTTTCACCACGATCGACGGCCAGCCGATGCCGCTCCAGGCCTATCAGGGCAAGGTGCTGCTGGTGGTGAATGTCGCCTCCAAATGCGGCCTCACGCCGCAATACAAAGGGCTGGAGGCGCTGTCCAAGCAGTACCGCGACCAGGGCCTGGTCGTGATCGGCGTGCCGGCCAATGATTTCGGCGCCCAGGAACCGGGCACCGAAGCCGAGATCCAGAGTTTCTGCACGACCAACTTCGGCGTCGATTTCCCGATGGCGTCCAAGGAACCGGTGGTCGGTGCCTCGGCGCACCCGTTCTACCAATGGGCGGTCGAGGAATTGGGCGCCGACGCCGCGCCGAAGTGGAATTTCCACAAATACCTGGTCGGCCGCGACGGCAAGGTCACCAGCTTCGGTTCGCGCACGACACCGGATGCGCCGGAATTGGTCGGGGCGATCCAGGCGGCGCTGAAGGGGTAGGGCGAGGGGCGTGCCGCCGCGCGATGCCTAAAACCCCGCCAGCGCCCGGATCTCCGCCGGCGTCTGCCCCGCAGCCCGCATCGCGCGCAGCGTCGGCGCCTTGTCGCGCTTGGCGAAGCGCTTGCCGTTGGCGTCCAGCAGCAGGCGGTGATGGCGCCAGACCGGCACGGGCAGGCCCAGCAGCGCCTGGAGCAGCCGGTGAAGATGGGTCGCCTCGAACAGATCCTCGCCGCGCGTCACCAGGTCGACGCCCTGCAGCGCATCGTCCCAGGTGACCGACAGGTGATAGCTGGTCGGGGAATCCTTGCGCGCGAGCACGACGTCGCCCAGCCGTTCAGGCGCAGCGACGATCAGGCCGCGATCCAAGTCGCGCCAGGCGAGCGGCCCGGTCTCGGCCTGCGCCCGGGCGAGGTCGAGTCGCAGCGCGTGGGGCACGCCGGCGGCGATCCGGTCGGCGCGCAGGGCGTCGGACAGATGGCGGCACGTCCCCGGATAGATCGGGCCCAAACCATGCGGTGCGCCGGCGGCCTCGGTGATCGCGGCGCTGCGCGTACAGAAGCACGGATAGACCAGGCCGCGCGCGCGCAGGCCCTCGAGCACGCCAGCATACTCGGCGAAATGAGCGGACTGCACCCGCACCGGCCGAGCCCAGTCGAGCCCGAGCCAGGCCAGATCCTGCTCGATCGCGACGGCGAATTCCGGACGGCAACGGGTCCGATCGATATCCTCCAGCCGCAGCAGGAACCGCCCGCCCGGCCCGGCTTCGGCACGGGCGAACAGCGCGCTCAAGGCATGGCCGATATGGAGCAAGCCCGTCGGGCTGGGGGCGAAGCGGGTAATCGGCATGGGCTCAGGCTATTTTCAGGTCCGTTCGGGTGAAATCGGCACCGACGCACAGCAGCGGCGCCTCGCTGACTTTGGCCAGAGCATAGGAGAAGCAGTCGCCGTAGTTCAGCGCTGCCGGATGGCGACCCTTTCCGAACTGGCGAAAAGCGCTCCGGGCGACTTCGGCTTGCGCAGCATCGACCGGCACGATCTCGATACCGGCGCGATAGATCAGCAGATCGAGCTCGCGGCCGCCGGCTTCGCCCTTGCGGCTTTCGATGACCTGCGAGGCTTCGACCAGGCTGGCGGCTGACAATAATCTTGGCGCGTTGCGCTGGATCGCGTCAGCCAAGGCGGCCGCTGTCGGTTCGTTGAGGAGGATCGCGATCAGGGCGGACGTATCGAGGACGATCACTCGGGCAGGCCGTCCGCATCATAGCCGAGGATTTCGTCGGCGCTTCTCGTATCCAGATCGGGCAAGCCGGCACACCGGGTCCCGATCGCCAGAATCTCGGACGCGAGATGGCGCTCGGCCCGGTCGCGCCGCACCCTGTGCAGCCGCTCTTCGGCCGCTTTGCGAATCGCGGCGGTGACGCCCTCGCCGGTCAAGGCGGCCAGTTCGCGCACGGCCTTCTCCGTTACCGGATCTTTGATATTGAGAGGCATTTATCAACCCAGGCAGAATTTATCAATAAATAAAGATAATCCAATGCGAGATCGGCGTAAACCAACCCCGGTTGGCACCGCCGGCTTTGTCGGCTATGCCTCGGTCCGTCATTTCACGAGGAGCCCTTCGATGTCCCTGCCGCTGACCGGTCCGAGCCGCGCGCCCGCCTCGGGCAACAAGGCGACCTCGCTCGTCGTGCTGCTGCATGGCCTGGGCGCCGACGGGCAGGATCTGATCGATCTGGCCCAGCATCTGGGACCGCTCCTGCCCGATGCCGCCTTCGTGGCGCCGAACGCGCCGGAGCCGTGCGACATGGGGCCCTATGGCTATCAATGGTTCTCGCTGCAGGACCGCACGGCCAGCGTCATGGCGGCCGGGGCCGATCGGGCGGCGCCGGTGCTGGAGGCCTTCATCGAAAAAGAACTCTCGGCGCGCGGGCTGGATGCGAGCCGGCTGGCGCTGGTCGGGTTTTCCCAGGGCACCATGATGTCGCTTTATGTCGGGCCGCGCCTGTCGCCCGGCCCGGCCGCGATCGTCGGATTCTCCGGCGCGCTGCTCGGGCCCGACCGGCTCGTGGCCGAGGCGCGCTCGACCCCGCCGGTCCTGCTGATCCATGGCGAGGCCGATCAGGTGGTGCCGTTCCCGGCCATGAAGGCGGCGGTCCTGGGCCTGGCCGGCGCGGGCATTGCCGCCGATAGCCTGCGTCGGCCGGGCCTGGGCCATGGCATCGATGGGCCGGGCTTGGCTGCCGCGGCACAATTCCTGGCAAAGCATCTGGGAGCCGCCCCGTCGCAGGGCTAGCGGGTCGGGCCGGATCGACCGACAAGCCCTGGTGGCGAGGTGCATAAATTTTGCCGGTGCGACCTATCGAACGATAGGAAAGCGTCACAAAACCATGCTAAGAAGCGGTCGTGGATATGGCTCGCGCGGAGGTTCGCGACGGTGCTTGACGAGAGAGTGATCGCTCAGCCGCTACACCCCGACGCAAAAACATGGCGGGCGGGACGGGCCCCGATTTCGCTCCGCGCCCAGGTCCACAGTAGCCATCAAAGGTCGAGTTGCCCCGTCGTCCGTCACGACCGGGATCATCAGTCTGTTGCAACGGCCAAACGCGAGTTTGGCCGTTTTTGTTTGCCGGCAATCGATTTGACGCGGGCAGGGATGGAGCGTTGCGCATGCTGAATCTGCAGACATTGGTGCTGAATGCGGATTATCGGCCGCTATCCTATCACCCGCTGTCGCTGTGGTCCTGGCGCGACGCGTTGACGGCATTGATGCTCGACCGCGTGGCGCTGGTGGCGAATTACGACGTGCTGGCCCGTTCACCCAGCCGGTCCATGTCGGTGCCGAGCGTGGTGGCGCTGAAGCGCTACAAGAAGATCGACGGCTTTCCGGCCTTCACCCGCTACAACATCTACCTGCGCGACGAATTCACCTGCCAATATTGCGCCGACGAATTCCCGACCGAGGTGCTGACCTTCGACCATGTCATTCCCCGGTCGCGCGGCGGCCGCACCAGCTGGGAGAACGTCGTCGCCGCCTGCGGCCATTGCAACCATGTGAAGGCCAACCGGACCCCGCGCGAGGCCGGCATGCCGCTGCTGAAGGAGCCGGTCCGGCCGTCGAAAACCGCTCTCAACCGCAAGGCGCCCGACCTGCGCTATCGCGACTATCACCACAGCTGGCTCGACTATCTGTATTGGGACAGCGAACTGGACGATTAGGGACGCTGGTCCTAACCGAAGCCGCTCATTTCCGCTTAGACTCCGATCGGTATCTCGCTAGTCTGTGGCCCGCGTCACAAGGCCGCGAGCGGACGCTATGGCACGGAGATCGATCGAGGTCGGAATGGCACGCAATTTGGTGGAAGCGCTAAAAGCGCATACGCTGTGGCTGAATCGCCGGGCCGGTGGGATTCAGCTCGACCAGCCCTGGGTCGATTTCTCCGGCATCCGCTATCCGCACTGCGATTTCCGCCGGGCCCGCCTGCCGGGCGCCAAATTCGTCTCGGCCGATTTCACCGAGGGGAATTTCAGCGAGGCCGATCTGTTCGCCGCCAATTTCGACAAGGCGGCCCTGCGCAAGACCAATTTCAAACTGGCCGACATGCGGGGCTCCAGCTTTCGCCACGCCAACCTGATCGAGGCTAATTTCACCGGCGCCGACCTGTCCGGCGGCATCCTGTTCGACGCGCGCGGCCAGGATCAGGAGAAGATGTCGAAACAGACCGGCAGCCGGATCGGCGCCGACATGAAACGCGCCGATCTCAGCAACGCGCATGCCGCCGGCTCGGTGTTCCGCGGCGTGCTGCTGATGGGCGCCAACCTGCGCAACATCGACTTCCGGAATGCCGACCTGCGCAACGCCGACCTGTCCGGCGCCGATCTGACCGGGGCGGATCTGGCTGGCGCCGATCTGGCCGGCGCCAATCTGACCGACGCGGCGATGGCCCAGTCCAAGACCGACGGCGCCAATCTGGTGCGCACCATCGGCGGCCCGGTCCATGTCGAAACCCAGGGCGAGCGCGACGTGAAGCAGATGATCGTGGCGCATCGCGCCTGGGTCGCCAGCTTCGGCGCCGAGGGTGAGCAGGGCGATTTCAGCGGTCGCGACCTGCGCAGCTTCGATCTCACCGGCTTCGATCTGTCGGCCGCCGTGTTCAAGGGCGCCAACCTGACCCGGGTGCCGTGCAAGGGGGCGATCTTCACCCTGTGCGACTTCACCGACGCGATCCTGGCCGGCGGCGATCTGTCGGGCACCAACCTCAAGGGCGCCATGTTCAAGGCGGCCGACCTGCGTGGCGTCGATTTCACCGGCGCCGACGCCGGCCCGGCCGAAATCCTCGACGCCAAGCGCAAACCGACCGGCCGGGTCTGGCCCGCGACCTTTCTGGCCGCCCAGATGCGCGGCGCCAATCTCGACGGTGCCTGCTTCGACGGCGCCAATATGGCCGGCGCCGATCTGATCGGCGTGGCGCTGGGCAATACCTCGATGGCGGATGTGCGGCGGTAAGCTTCATCAATCGGTTGGACCAACGGCCCGGCTCGGCTAGGGTCGTTCCGACACGCGTTTTCAATTCGAGATGAAGAAAAATGGCAAACGGCGATTCAGACCATCCCACGACCGGGGCCGATGCCTCGCCGGCTCCGCTGCATGTGACCTCGGTCCTCGTCGCTTCGATTCGCGCCATGTCCAACGCGCTGGATGCCTTGGGCTTTCCGGAGGAGGACGACCGCGTCGTCGATCAGGACGGCCGGCTGGGCTTCGTCACCTGCTCGCACGAGAGCGATTGCGACGACCTGTTCGCGCTGATCGCCGAACTGTCGACGAGCGGCGAGACCTGGGAAATCCAGTTCCAGACCGACATCGCGCCGGAAAAGATGCTGTCGCTGACCTTGAGCCGCTCGCGCGCGGTCGTGGCGCATGAACAGGCGGTCTCCCATGAGCAGCCCGACACCGGCGGCAAGGGCCCGCAGCTGCCGATCTACGACCTGGACGACGGCGTCGGCCAGGTCCAGTTCCAGCGTGCCATCCGCGGCGCCAAGCCGTCGGAGATCTTCGCCGAGATCGTCGCCGGCCCGGATGGCCGGGCGCGGGCCCGCATCGTCCAGCGCGCGCCGCGCCGGGTGCTGGCCGAGGCGGCGGCGGCCGACGAGCCGGCGCTGCGCGCGGCCCTGCGCGAGGCGATCCCGAAGCTGATGTTCACCGTGGGCCGGCGCGGCCCCGCCTGAGGCAACGGCTGGACCCCGTTCCGGCACGATTGACGCCGGACGTGGTCGGCGTATGGTTTTCCGGTCGGGTTGCGGTTTTTCTGCGACCGGCGGCCGGATCGTGCTTGAAGATCCTCGAACGCGATCCAGACGCGGCCCATCCGCGACCCCTCGAACGAACCGGTTCGGGAGGAAATCGCATGACCATCAGAAACCCCGTCGAATGGGGCATGTCGCAAATCAAGCTGGCTGCCGACGTCGTCGGCCATGCCAGCCACGCCGTCTATCATCCCAAGGAAGACCTCAACGCGCTCGCCCCGGACGTCCGCCGCATCCGGTCGAACGACCTGTGGGAGGTGGTCGCCCTGGGCTTCGCCGATTTCAAGACCTACCGCAGCGATGTGCTGTTCCTGTCGCTGATCTATCCGCTGATCGGGCTGGTGCTGGCGCGGGCGGCGCTGGGCCATGACATGGTGCCGCTGCTGTTCCCGCTCGCCGCCGGCTTCGCGCTGGTCGGGCCGTTCGCCGGGGTCGGGCTCTATGAGCTGAGCCGCAAGCACGAACAGGGCGCGCCGGTCCGCTGGTCCGACGCGCTGGGCGCGTTCCGCTCGCCGTCCTGGGGGGCGATCGCCGTGCTGGGATTTGCGCTGATGGCGCTCTATGTCGCCTGGCTGGTCGCGGCCGAGACGATCTACATGGTGACGCTCGGGCCCGAGCCGCCGGTCTCGCTCGAAGCGTTCGGCCGCGAGGCGCTGACCACCGTGCCGGGCTGGACCATGATCGGCGTCGGCGTCGCCGTGGGCTTCCTGTTCGCGGTCGTGGCCCTGGCGATGGGCGCCATCGCTTTCCCGCTGCTGCTCGACCGTCGGGTCGGGGTCGATACGGCGATCTGGACCTCGGTCCGCGCCGTGCTGACCAACCCCGGTCCGATGGCGCTGTGGGGCCTGATCGTGGCCGGCGGACTGGTGCTGGGCTCGATCCCGGCCTTCGTCGGGCTGATCGTGGTCATGCCGGTGCTGGGCCACGCGACCTGGCATCTGTATCGGAAGCTCGTGCCGCATTGAGCGTCAGCGGTAGGCGCCGTCCCGCAACATCGGCGCCGCCCGGCTGACGCCGATCTCCAGCGCGATCTCGACATCGTCTGGAAAGCCGCCGTCGATCAGCTCGCGGCCCGACCGGCTGTCGCGGATGAGGGCGGCCAGATCCGGTTCGGCGGCGCGATAGGCGTCGCGCGCCACGCGCGCCTCGGCCGACAGCGGCAGGCCGAGCGCGTCGAGGATGGCACCGGCGCCGAGCCAGTCCTCGATTGCTGGGCGCAGGCTGCCGTCGGGCCAACGCTCGCCGGCCGGAATCATGCCGACCGCCCCAATGCCGGCGATTTCGCGTGCCAGGGCGGCGACCGCTGCGGCATTGCGCAGGCAGCCGGCCAGGACCGGCGTGCCGCCACCGGCGAGCGACAGGCGCGAGCCGTTGGGCGAGGGCAACATCAGCCGCGTACCGGGCGCGATCGCGACAAGGCTGGCCGGCGACAGGCTGTATTGGCCGCTCTGCGCGCGCCGGTGGGTCGCGAGCAGGGCTTGGGCATCACCTGCTGCCGTTTGCGCGGCGGCCTGATCCCCGAGCGGAAACGGCAGGATCGCGGCCCCGCGGGCGACCGCGACATCGACCGCGGTCGAAAACGACAGCACGTCGACGATCACCAGCACCGCGACATGGCCGCGCAGCGCCTCGACCCCGGCCAGGCCCCATTCGCACTGGGCTTTAGCGGCGCTGGTCATATTTGGCGACCAGCGTATCGGTCGGCACGCCATGCAGGCAGTCCGCGGTCAAGGGGACGCCGGTTCGGGCAAGACCATGATGCAGCGCGCCGGTGCCGATGCCCTGGATGACGACCGGGTGCAGCCCGGCCTGGGTTGCCGCCTCGGCATACTGCAGCAGACTCTGGAACGGCACATTGGCGTCCTCGGGATCGCCCACCAGGAACAGCCGGAAATCCGCGGCTTGATGCACGCGGCCGACCTGGTCGATCGGGTCCCAGAAGGTCGTATAGCCGGTCACGTCGTGCTGGTGGCGGATGGTGTTGCGCGCGGTGATCGCCACGACGCCGGAAGACGAGACGGCGCACAGCACGTCCGTCCGTTCGGCGATCAGCGCCGCGACCAGCCCGCCGCCGCCCGACTGGCCGGCCAGCCCGAACCGGCCGATGCGATAAAGCGCCTTCAGCTGATCCAGCGCCGCGTCGACCTCCAGCGTCTCGGTCTGTTGCCGGCGGTCATTCTGATTGCCGCTGCTGCCCATCGTGCCCGGCCGCGCCAGATGGACATAAGGGATCTGGAGGCGCTCGGCCCAGACGGTCGCCCATCGCTCCAAGATCCGGGGCGAGGCATCGCCATAGTCCGAAGCGGCAACGACCTGTCCGTTGTGGAGACTCATCAGCTCGTCGCCGTCGAGAAAAACCTCGGCCTTGGGCGCGTCCTGCAGGGGACCGGCGAAATAATAGCGCAGGCAATCCGCATGGCCGGGCACCGTGACCCAGAGAGCCTGATGCGTCTGGGCGCATTGCTCCGGCGTGCTGGAGGATCCGGAGACGGCTTCGGCCGGGTCGAAATGCTCGTCCTGACCGTAGTTGCGCACCGTCGGCAGGCCGGCGACGGCATCGACGGCGGACGTCGCCAGCAGCAGGACGACCGGGAACAAATGGCGCGGCCTCATCCGACCGTGACCGTCCGGTTGCGCCCCGCGCCGAGGCCGGCCAGCATGCACAGGGCGGCCAATCCCAGGAACAGCAGCTGCACCGCGTCCCAGCTGCCGGTCCGGTCCTTGATCACGCCGACCGCGAAGGGTCCCATCGCGGCCAGCGTATAGCCGACGCTCTGCGCCATGCCCGACAGGGCTGCGGCCGCTTCCGGCGTCGGGCTGCGCAGCACGATCAGCATCAGCGCGACGGCGAAGACCGAGCCCTGGCCCAGGCCCAGGATCACGGCCCAGAGCCACAGGGTCGACAGCGGCGCCGCGACCGCGCCCATCAGCCCGGTGATGACCAGGGCCAGGGTCAGCACCACCAGCCAGCGCTGGTCCGGGCCCCTGCCGGTCAGCATCGGGGCGACCATCGCGCTCGCGACCTGCAGCAGGGCCGAGACCGAGACGACGAAGCCGCTTTGCACCGGCGTCAGCCCGCGGTCCTGCAGGATCGGGGCGAGCCAGCCGAACACGCAATAGGATAGCGAGCTTTGCAGCCCCATGAACAACGTCACCTGCCAGGCGAGCGGCTGGCGCCACAACCCGCGCACCGGCGGCCGGTGCTGGGTGGCCGGCGTCCGGCGGGCGCGGGCCAGCTGCGGCGCCCAGGCCAGGGCCGCGACCAGCGCCGGCACCGACCAGATCGCCAGCGCCGGGCGCCAGCCGCCGGGCACGTCCAAGCCGGCCAGCCATTGTTCGGCCGGCGCGGTCAGGCCCGCGGCCGCCGCGGCCCCGAAGCAGAGCGCCATGGTATAGGCGCCGGTCGCGAGCCCCATGCGCGTCGGGAAGTCGCGTTTGACCAGGCCCGGCAGCAGCACGCCGATGACGCCGATCGAGGCGCCGCAGACGATGGCACCCAGAAACAGCAGCGGTGCGCCGCCGAGCGTGCGCAGCGTGGTACCGAAGGCGAGCAGGATCATGGTGGCGAACACGGTCGTCTCGATGCCGAAGCGGCGGGCGAGGCGCGGGGCGACCGGGCCGAACAGGCCCAGGCACAGCACCGGGGCCGTGGTCAGCAGCCCGCCATAGGCGGTGGACAGGTCCAATTGCCCGCGGATCTCGCGCAGCAGCGGCGCCACGCCCGACAGAGCCGGGCGCAGGTTGAGCCCGACCAGCACCAGGCCGGCCAGCATCAGGATCGATTGGAAGCGGGTCAGGCCCGGGGCCGGCGGCGGGGTCACGATCGGCGCGGGCATCGGCGATTCGAGCGCGCTCATGCAGGTCCGTCGGCGATCAGCGCCATGGCGTCCATGTCCTCCCGGTTTTTCCGATCATGGGATGAAGCGGCCGGGTCCGTCGAGCGCGCTGCCCGCATGGCAGGGGCTCCGTGCGGTCGGAGAGCAGAGGGCCAATTATTCTCCCGCAAGCCCCAACGTCCGCAGCCGACCCAGACAGGCCGCGCGATCGGCCTGGAAATCGCCCTCGATCCACCAGGCTTCGACCTGCTTCAGCAGCGCGCCGACCGTGGGGCCCGCCGGAATGTCGAGTGCCCTGACGTCGGCACCCCCGATGGGAAGGGTCGGATCGTGCCAGGTCTCGGCGATCGTCAGCAGATGGTCGGCGCCGCCCAGCAGCGCGAAATCGCGATAGAGCGGTACTCCCAGGCGATAAAGCAGCGCGCGCTGCGCCTTGGTGCCGGCGCCGGGATCGATCGGGTTGGGCCCGGTCAGCGCGATCAGGCGATCCCGATCGGCATTCGACAGCCGCAGGCGTTCGGCTGCGGTCGTGCCGTCGTCCAGCACGGCGGCCAGGCGCCGGATCCAGTCGGCCTTCGGCTCGATTTCGATCAGCGCGGTCAGGCGATCCAAATGAAAGGGCACCGGCAGATAGGCGCCGAGCACACCGTCCTCGATCATCAGCCGCACGGTCGGTGTCGGATCCTCGGCCGTGAGCAGCTTGCGGGTTTCGGTCTGCAGCCGCTCGCCCGCCAGCCCGTCGATGCGGGCAGCGCGCTCCCGGCAGGCCGCCCGCGCCGCCGGGTCGGCCGGGACGCGGCCATAGCGGGCCTGGAACCGATAGAAGCGGGCAATGCGCAGCACATCCTCGTCGATGCGCCGCAACGGCGCGCCGACGAAGCGGACGCGGCCGACCGCGCAATCGTCCAGACCCTGCATCGGGTCCCAGATGCCGCCGGTCCGGTCGAGATACAGCGCGTTCATGGTGAAGTCGCGCCGCGCCGCGTCGGCTGCCCAATCGGCGGTGAAGGCGACGGTGGCATGGCGGCCGTCGGTCTCGACGTCGCGGCGGAGCGTGGTGATTTCGACCGGCCGGCCATCGCTGAGAACGGCAGTGACGGTGCCATGGGCGATGCCGGTCGGCACGGTCCTGATGCCGACGCGGCGCAGCCGCTCGACGACGTCGAACGGTTCCAGCGGCGTCGCCAGATCCAGATCGCCGGGCGGCCGTCCCAGCAGCGTGTCGCGCACGACGCCACCGACGAAACGCGCCTCGCCCAGGGCGTCGAGCAGGGCCGTCAGCGCCGGATCGAGCAGCCAGTCCGGCGGCGCGATCCGGCGCGTCGGCGCGTCGTCGCTCATGCCGCGTCGGGCTGCAGCAGGTGCGCCAGATTGACCAGCATGCCGGCGGTGGCGCCCCAGATGTAGCGGTCCTGATAGGGCAGCACGTAGAAGAACCGCTTGCGGCCCTGCCATTCCCGGCTCTGTCGCTCGTGGTTGCGCGGATCGACCAGAAAGGCGAGCGGCACCTCGAACACTTCGGCGACCTCATGCGGATCGGGCGTCACCGGAAACGGCGGCCTGATCAGCCCGACGACCGGGGCGACCTCATAGCCGGTCGAGGTCACGTAATTGTCGAGCCGGCCCAGCACCTGGACCCGCTCCGGCGGCACGCCCACTTCTTCTTGGGTCTCGCGCAGCGCGGTCGCGATCGAGTTCTTGTCCTCGGGCTCGGCCCGACCGCCGGGAAAGCTGATCTGGCCGGCATGATCCGTCAGATGGGCGGTGCGCTGGGTCAGCATGACCTGCAATCCCTCCGGCCGCAGGATCAGCGGCACCAGCACGGCCGCCTGGGTCGGGGTGCGCGTCGGCACGAAGCCGGGATTGAGGTCATGGTCGCCGCGCGGCCGCTCGGCCGGCGGACGCGCCAGGGCCGCCGCCAGCCGGTCGATGACGAATCCGGCTGTCAGGTAGCGTCCGTCAAATTGCCCAGAGGAAAGAATTTTCCGGAACTCCACACGCCGAATTGCGGCTCGCCGTCGATCGTCGCCTCGTGGCCGCGCTCGATCAGATGATAGAATACCGAGCGCAACAGCAACGCTTCAAGGCCGGGTTTGACCATTATATAGGGACGCGGCTCGCCGGTCGCCGGATCGGTCGCGACACGCAAGGGGTGGCTTTCGCCGGCCACTACCTTATCATCCAGGTTCGTCCTGAACGTGAGGCTCTGGTTCTTGTCCTGTCCGCTCGCCTCCAGCTCCACCGCGACGAAGGGGGCGTCTTCCACCTCGATCCGACCGCGCTCGGCCGGGGTCACCAGCCAATATCCGCCGTCGGCCTCGCGGCGCAGGACCGAGGCGAACAGCTTGACCAGCGGCAGCCGGCGGATCGGCGAGTCATGGTAGAACCAGGTGCCGTCGCGGGCGATGCGAATGCCGAAATCGCCGCAGCTGTCGATCATGCCCGGGGCCAGCCCACCCTCGCCGGGCGCATCGGCGGCCGTCTTGTCCATGATCTCCTCCCTTTCCCAGGCGGATGTGGCGTTACGCCGCCCCAATGCCTAGCATGATTGCAGTCGCCGTATTTCCGGCGACAATCGAGCCTATGATCGATCGCAGCTATGGCGACCTTAGGAGCTAACGCCCGTGAGCCTTGATCCGTCCAATTCGACCGCCGCCGATGCCGCCCACCTGATCAACGAGATCGAGGCGCTGGGCCAACGCCTCGGCGCTGTGCGCGAGCGCATCGGCCGGGTGATCTTCGGCCAACGCGAGGTGGTCGATCAAGCGCTGATCACCTTGCTGGCCGGCGGCCATACCCTGCTGGTCGGCGTGCCGGGCCTCGCCAAGACGCGGCTGGTCGAGACGCTGGGCACGGTTCTGGGGCTCGACGACAAGCGGGTGCAATGCACGCCCGACCTGATGCCGGCCGATATCCTGGGCTCCGAAGTGCTGGAGGAAGGTGCCGACGGCCGCCGCTCGTTCCGCTTCCTGCCGGGGCCGGTGTTCGCCCAGCTGCTGATGGCCGACGAGATCAACCGCGCCAGCCCGCGAACCCAGTCGGCGCTGCTGCAGGCGATGCAGGAACAGCGCGTCTCGGTCGCCGGCCATTATCATCCGCTGCCCAAGCCGTTCCATGTGCTGGCGACACAGAATCCGATCGAGCAGGAAGGCACTTATCCGCTGCCCGAGGCGCAGCTCGACCGGTTCCTGATCCAGATCAATGTGGGATATCCGGATCTGGAGGCGGAGCGGCACATGCTGCTGGCCACGACCGGCGCCGTCGAGGCGAAGGCCGAGCGGGTCATGAGTGCCGACGAGCTGATGATGGCGCAGCGCCTGATCCGGCGCGTGCCGGTCGGGGAAAGCGTGGTCGAGGCGATCCTGGATCTGGTCCGCGCCGGTCGGCCGGAAACCAGTTCCCTGCCCGAGGTCCAGCGCGCCGTCGCCTGGGGCCCCGGCCCCCGCGCCAGCCAGGCGCTGATGCTGGCCGCCCGCGCCCGCGCCGTGCTGGACGGGCGCCTGTCGCCGTCGATCGACGATGTCGCCGCCCTGGCCGGCCCGGTGCTGCGCCATCGCATGGCCTTGAGCTTCGCCGCGCGCGCCGATGGCGTGACGCTCGATCGGATCGTCGATCTGCTGGTCGAACGGCTCGGCTGACACAGCGATGGCCGTTCTCCGCTCCCGTCATGAGGCCGAGGCGCTTGCCGCCCGCCTGCCGCCGCTGCTGGTCCAGGCCGAACGGGTGGCCGCGACCGTGGCGCAGGGCGTCCATGGCCGGCGCCGGGTCGGCTCGGGCGATTCCTTCTGGCAATTCCGGCCCTATGTGCCAGGCGATCCGGTCAGCCGCATCGATTGGCGCGAGACGGCCAAATCCGAGCGCGCCTACGTCCGCGAGAACGAATGGGAGGCGGCCCAGAGCGTCTGGCTGTGGCACGACCGCTCGCCCTCGATGGATTGGCAGTCGGAGAAGGGGCTGCCGACCAAGCGCGATCGCGCCGCCCTGGTGCTGCTGGCGCTGGCTGCCCTGCTGGTGCGCGGCGGCGAACGGGTCGCCCTCATCGGTGCCGGATTGCCGCCGGCCCATGGCCGGGCCGTGCTCGACCGGATGGCGCTGATAATGGCGCGCGCGGCGGACGCGGTCGAAGGCCTGCCGCCGGTCATGCGCTTGCCGCGCCATGCCTCGGTCGTGCTGATCGGCGATTTCCTGATGCCGCTCGACGAAACGCAGGATCTGCTCGCCGGCTATGCCGCATCGGGTGTCCGCGGCCATCTGCTCCAGGTGCTGGATCCGGCCGAGGAAAGCCTGCCCTACGACGGGCGCGTGCGGTTCGAAGGCCTGGAGCGCGAGGGCAATCTGGTGCTGGCCCGGGTCGAGGCGGTGCGCGAGCAATATCAGGCGCGGCTCGCCGGACATCAGGCCGGATTGGCGGCGCTCGCGCGCAGCCATGGCTGGTCGCTGGCGACCCATCGCACCGACCGGCCGCCGCATCAGGCGCTGCTGGCGCTCTATGGCATGATGTCGGGCGGCCTGCCGCCGGGCCATACCGCTTTCGCGACGGGGGCCTGAGCGCATGCTGGGTCTGGGCGCCTTCGGTTTCGCGGCCCCCTGGCTGCTGGCGGGCTTCGCGGTGCTGCCGGTGCTGTGGTGGCTGATCCGGGTGACGCCGCCGGCGCCGACCGTGGTGCGCTTTCCGGCGATCCGGCTACTGATCGGGTTGAAGCCGGCGGAAGAGACGCCGTCCAAGACGCCGCTCTGGCTGATCCTGCTGCGGCTCGTCCTCGCGGCGCTACTGATCCTGGGGCTGGCGCATCCGCTGCTCAACCCGACCGCGGCCCTGCCGGGTGCGGGTCCTTTGGTGCTGGTCGTCGATGACGGCTGGGCGGCGGCGGCCAATTGGCCCGAGGTGCAGCGCCGGGCCGGCGCTTTGATCGACCAGGCCGATCGCGCCGATCGCCGCGTCGTGCTGATCACCACGGCCGCCGGCGTGCCGGGCGAGCCGGCCACGCTGCTGCGGGCGGCCGACGCGCGCGGCCGCGCAGCCGGCCTGACGCCCAAGCCCTGGCCGACCGATCGCGTGGCGGCCGCCGATCGGATCGCGACGCTGGCGACGCCGGCCGGCGCCACGGTGTTCTACCTGGCCGACGGGCTCGACGACCGGGGCGGGGTGACCCGGCTGCTGCAGGTGCTGCGCGGCTTCGGTTCGGTCCAGCTGGTGCTGCCGGGCAACGATCACCTGGCCCATCTGATCGAGCCGGGGCCGGCCGAGGCGAAGGATCTGACCGTGCGGGTCGAGCGGGCGACGCTGGGCGGCGCGCCGACCGTGCGGCTGCGCGCCGCGGGCGAGGACGGCCGTCAGATCGCCCAGGCCGAAGGCCAGTTCGCCGCCGATCGCGGCACGCTCGACGTCGCCATGCCGATGCCGAGCGAGCTGCGCAACCGGGTCGGGCGGATTGAGCTGGAGGGCGAGGCCTCGGCCGGCGCCACCTTGCTGGTCGACGAGCAGTCGCGCCGGCGCCCGGTCGGCATCGCGTCCGATCGGCCCGCCGGCGGCAGCCAGCCGCTGTTGAGCGAGAGTTTCTATCTGGAGCGCGCGCTGACGCCGTTCGCCGAGCTGCGCCACGGCACCGTCACCGAGCTGCTGAGCCGGGCGCTGACTCTCCTCGTTCTGCCCGACGGCGACGTCGGCGCGCCGGAGGATGGCCAGGCGATCCGGCATTGGCTCGAGGGCGGCGGTGTCCTGCTGCGCTTCGCCGGCCCGGCGATGGCGCAGCAGGACGACGACGATCTGCTGCCGGTGATGCTGCGCCGGGGCGGCCGGACGATCGGCGGCGCCATGTCGTGGGAAAAGCCGGCGCATCTGGCCGAATTTCCGGCCGCCAGCCCGTTCGCCGGCCTGACCGTGCCGCCCGACGTGACGGTCGATCAGCAGGTGCTGGCCGAACCCTCGGTCGATCTGGCGTCCAAGACCTGGGCGCGGCTGACCGACGGCACGCCGCTGGTCACGGCCGAAAAGCGCGGCAAGGGCTGGCTCGTCTTGGTCCATACCACCGCCAATACCGCCTGGTCGAACCTGGCGCTGTCCGGCCTGTTCGTCGATATGCTGCGCCGGCTGGTCGTGCTGGGCCAAGGCGTCGAGGCGACCGGCGACGCGGTCCTACCGCCCTGGCAGGTGCTGGACGGCTTCGGCCATCTGACGCCGCCGCTCGCCACCGCCCAGCCATGGAGCACGGCCGATGCCGCCAAGATCACGCTGGGCCCGATCCATCCGCCCGGCTTCTACGGCACCGAGGCGACCCATCGCGCGCTCAACCTCGGCCCGACCGTGCCGACGCTGACCGCGTTTGGCGCGCTGCCGGCCGGCGTTCGGCGCGAGGGCTATGTGCGGGCGCCGGAGCTCGATCTGCGGCCCGGTCTGCTCGGCGGCGCGCTGCTGCTCGGCCTGATCGACATTCTGGTCGGCTATGGGCTGCGCGGCCTGCTGCGACCCCGGCGCGCCAGTGCGGCCGCGATCCTGGCCTTGGCGTTCGCGGCACTGCCAGCCCAGGCGGCGGCACCGCCATCGGGCAATGCCGACGCCTTCACGATCGAGGCGACGAGCGAGTTGCGGCTGGCTTACGTCACCACCGGCGATGCCGACACGGACGCGATCAGCCGGGCCGGCCTGACCGGGCTGTGCAACGTGCTGAACCGGCGGACCGCGGTCGAGACCGGCGATCCCATGGCGGTCGATGTCGAGACCGACGAGCTGATCTTCTTCCCGCTGATCTATTGGCCGATCACCGGCAGTCAGAAGCCGCTGTCGCCGGCCGCGGTCGAGC